>JAEEGL015375396.1_pt1 | contig 17751 bp, 27 predicted proteins | sample 9134231 | NCBI WGS metagenome assembly JAEEGL01 (sample SAMN16246548, study PRJNA631951) | gut metagenome | biome: gut microbiome; feature: rumen; material: fiber-attached | host: Bos | place: Iran: Karaj | collected 2018-10 | reverse complement strand
TTTCCTGTCATGGTCGATATTTTTGATAAAACTACTAATCGTGTTTGTAGATTCAATGCTTCTGCTGTTGCACTTGATGTAAGGCGCAAAAGACTTTTAATTTTTAGTTTAAATCCGTCAAAAGTAGTTGAAAATAGACGTGCACACAGAGTTCCTTGTATATTTAAAGTTGTCGTGAGATTTGAAGACCACACAAAAGTGATACAAGGAAGAACACATGATATTTCTTATAATGGTGCATCTTTTATCTTTGATAAAGAAAAATGTGATTGCAAAGTTGGCGATAAATTTACAGCTTCTATTTTTGACGAAGAAGAACACGTTTATAAAACAGAAGGAAAAGTTGTTAGAATAATTGAAGATTTTAATCCAGATTTGGTTTTTCTTGGAGTAAAGTTTGCGAAAGATAAATTACGCGGACTTGTTAGTAGATTACAAATGAAAGAAACAAGACTTAGAAAAGAATAATTTTTGTTAAATGCAAAAGGTTATTCTTTTTTTTATGCAAAAAAAAGAAAGACGCCAATTATTGACGCCTTTTGAAACAACGAAAGGATTTTTATTTGTGCTCAAAAAAGTATTTCATGTGAAATATTTTTTGATTACACTAACATTATGATTGATAATTTTAAAAAAGAAGAAAAAAAGTGATAAAAAAATAAAAAATTTTAAAAAGGCTATAAAATGCTTATTTTAAGATTATATTAAAAAATATTTGTTTTTAACAATGAAAAAAGCGCCGAAGCGCTTTTTATTTAAAATACTTATAAAATTATCCCAGTACTTTTGAAACTGCTTCTTTAACACGGTCTGCCTGGAAAGGCTTTACAATAAAGTCCTTAGCACCGCCTTGAATCGCTTCAATAACCATTGCTTGTTGTCCCATAGCAGAACACATGATACATTTTGCATTTGGGTCAATAGCCTTAATTTCTTTAAGCGCTGCAATTCCGTCTTTTTCTGGCATTGTTATATCAAGCGTGGTTAAATCAGGTTTTAATTCTTTGAATTTTTCAACAGCTGCGTTACCGTTTTCTGCTTCCCCACACACTTCATGTCCTGCTTTTGTTAAGATGTCTTTTAACATCATGCGCATAAATGCTGCATCATCAACTATTAATATCCTTGCCATAATTTTCTCCTTTGTTGCTTTTTAATATAAAAACTAGCTACTATTATTATGACACTATTTTTAGAAAAGTCAATAAAATTTGGAAAATTAATTAAGCAAAAATTAACTGTTTTTCTTTAAACATATTTAAACTATTTAAGACTTAGATAATTTAAATATAAAAAGGATACGCATTTAAAGACGTATCCTTATATTTCTTTTGAAGTTTTTGCTTTTTTATTTTTATATAAATTATTTAAGTCTTTCATAGAATAACCAAGTTCTATTATTTCATCAAGTTTTAATTGTTCGAGTTCTTTTATCGTAAAAAGTATTTCAAATCTCTTGAGTTTTAATTTATCGTATATTGAGCTATCTTTTAAAATAATATATTTTTCTTCATCAAGTTTTGAAGGTAAAAATGAATTAGTTCCAAGTTTTAAAATATTGTTACCTAAAATAAGTTTTTTAATATTATGCCCAGAAAAACAGTTTGCTTCTATTTCAATAGGTCTGTTTCCAAAATCTATATTAACTAAATTTGTACAATATTTAAAACAGCCTTGTTCTATTACAAGATTTTCATTACCATCTTCTATATAAATATTTTTTAAATTTGGAAAATTGCTTAGACATCCATTTTCAATAATTAAAACATTTTTTGGAATAATAAGCGTTTCTATAAGTTCCTTTTGAAGCGCGGTATCAAACATTCCATCAATCTTTTTTATATTATCTTTTATCTTGTACGTTGTCTTCATTTTTTTACCTCTATATTTTATATCGGATTATTTTTAAAATTATTTATATTAAAAGTATGATTTTTGAAAAAACAAAAAAGTCAGGGATTATTCCCTGACTCTTGATGTTATGTATTTAAACCAATACTGCTCTAAGTTTCTTGCAACTTTTGGATAATTTCCGCTTAAATTGGAAAGAATTGTTATGTAGTTTTTATCAAACTTAGAACTTTCTTTTTTATAGTTTTCGTCCGCAAGACAAAGAAAATTTATTATGTATTGTGCAATTAGTTTTTCTTCATTTCGAAGTTCATTTTCATTTACTTTCATGCATTTGCCACACATAAAATGAATAGGTTTATGTTCATTAAAGGAATTTATATTATATGCACCTTTAAGTTTTGCTTCTATTCTATCTTCCCCAGCAATATGAGAAAGATTAATTCTTATTCTTCTTGCGTCGTCAACTGACATTCTAAATCTTCTTGCGTCATTACATACCTGACACATTACAGGATTTAACATGTTTATTCTCCTTTCAACTTTCTTTCTATATTTATAATATGATTTTTGGATAAATGGATAATTTTTCTTGAAAAAATGACGAAAAAATGCTATAATTAAAGCAAAAATAGATATATTAGATTTAGATTTTTTTGAAAGGCCAAATTTATGAATATTTTAATGTCAGTAAGAAAACACTGGATTGATATGATAAAAGATGGAAGTAAAAAACTTGAATTTAGAACCAGAATTGGAAAAGAATTTAAGATTGGCAATACTATTTATTTTTATGAATCTGGAAAAGACGGCAAAAAGAAAATAACTTGTAGTGCTAAAATTAAAAGTATTACTAAAATAGAACATCAAAAATGTGATACGGTTCTTTTTGTTGATTACTATCTTAAAAACGTAATTAAAAATGAATTTTATTTAAAAGAATGGGAAAAAACAAAAGAAATTGACCTTCCTGGATATAGCAGTTTTATAAAATTATCTAATATGTTTTGTAGCGATTATATAAAACTTTTAAGTGAAGGCAAAAGAGATGAATATGAATATAATACAGAAAATTTGAAGAAAAAAGATTTATCTAATAAAATTTCTGATGATATTGATAACTGGCTTTATAATATTGGATACTGGAATAGTTTTGGTGAAACTAACTATAACTATGCTATTGAACTTTGTGATGTTAAAGAAGTGGATTTAAACCTTTCTGATTTTACATGCAACGGCAAAGTTATTTCAAGACCACCGCAATCTTATTTATATTGTGAAAAGATAAAGTAGACTGTGAAAACAGTCTATTTTTTGTATAAAAAATAAACATATGTTCTATTGAAAGAAATGTCAAATTCTAGTAAAATAAATACATAAAAAGAAAGGATTTATATTATTATGAAAAAAATTTTAATCTATTTATTTTCAGCACTATTTTTATTTAACACATTTAATATCTATGCTTTTGCAAAGGAAACAGATAAAAAGATAATTGTCATTGACCCAGGACATCAAGGAAAAGGCAATAATGAAAAAGAACCAATAGCACCAAATAGCAGCACTTTAAAAGCAAAAGTGACTACTGGCACAACTGGAAAATTTTCAAAAGTTCCTGAATCAGAACTTGTTCTTGATATTTCACTTCTTTTAAAAGAAGAACTTATAAAACGTGGGTATGATGTAGTCCTTACAAGAGAAACACAAGATGTCGATATTTCAAATATGCAGCGTGCTAAAATTGCAAACGATTTAAATGCTGATGCATTTATTAGAATTCATGCAGATGGTAGTCTTGATGAAAGCGTAGAAGGCGTTACAACTATTTGTCAAACAAAAGAAAATCCTTATAACGGGGATTTGTATTATAAAAGTTTTAGACTTTCAAGTTGTCTTTTAGAAAATGTATGTAGTGAAACTGGTGCTAAAAAAAGATATGTAAATGAAACTGATACAATGTCTGGAATAAACTGGGCTAAGGTTCCTGTTAGTATTATTGAAGTTGGATTTTTAACCAATAAAAAGGAAGATTTACTGCTTCAAACTGATGAATATAGAGAAAAAATAGTAATAGGTATTGCTAATGGAATTGATGAATATTTTAGCGAAAATTATGCGGAAATTTCGGCTAAAAATGCAGATAGATTAAGACGGGTTGTACTAAATAATAATAGATATAAGGATATTAATTTTTACAACAAAGATAAATACTTAGGCAATAGGACATATGAAAGCCGTTTAAGAGAAAAAGCGGAAAGAGAATTCATAAAGCTTAGAAAAAATAAATATATAATCTAAAAAAAGCGCCAATGGCGCTTTTTTAAATTATCTTTCATATTCTCTTAAATTTATAGTTTTTTGTTTTTCTTCTTTAATTCCAAAGAATTTCAAAAATTTTTCTTTGTTTAGGTTATAGATGTGCGAGGTCCAATCATCATCTGTTGCATATTTTTGAACTGCTATTGGACAAGAACTTTTTGCGTCAAAATTTTTGTATAACCAGTTAAATACATATTCATTTGCACCGTTCCAGATATAATCTACTTTTTCTGGATAACCAAATTGCTTATACATTTCCCAAACTGTTTTATCAAGTGTTTTCTTTCCAAAACCTTGATGCAAGAAATTTTTATTTGTATACCAACTTGATACAGTCCAAACTTTTTTAGAATCATCTGTATACATTCTGCATTTACATACAGGAATATTTTCGCAAATTAAACTTACTTCTATTATATTTCTTTTATTATCTATATCTACTTTATAATTTTCATTATTTGATATCATAATTACTTTCTTCCAGTCCCATAAGTTTTGCAAATTGTCCCATAAGACCAATGGCTGATGCTTCGCCAAGACTTGCACCCTGTTCCATTGCTTTGAAGTTTGAAATAAGTTGGTCAAGACCATTCATTTGTTGTGGAAGATTTGTCATTTCTTTATCAACCTGTCCAACAGTATCACCAAGATTTAATTCTTTTCCTTCTTCTGAAAATGCCTTTACTGTATCTTCATCTTTTTCAAAGTAAATACTTTTTCCGTCAGAAAAGTTAATTTCTCTATCTTCGCCACTTGTCATTACTTTATCCATAGTATCTGCAACAACAAGAAGTGCTTTTTGTTGACCAAGATTAAGGTTAGTTCCTTTACTTAAAAAGTTAATTGCTTCTTTTGTAAAATCTTTTGCACCATCTACAAAGTTTTCACTAATATCTTCGACTTGGTCTTTTGCTTTTCCTAAAACTTCTTTTGCAATTTCACCAAGTCCCATTGATTTAATTTTTTCGAAGTTGCCATTTTTTGCTTCTTCAAGAGCTTTTTCGTATTTTGATTTATCTTTTTCCATTTTTGGATTCCTTTCTTTAATTTACGTTTATAATATTAATATGATTTTTAAGTTAAATTTAAAACAGAAAGAATTTTTTAATATTTTTTCTTTTATTTTTTAAAAATATATGGTAAAATAGAAGTATGAAAGGAGAAAAGCATGAATATTATATTACACATTTTCTTTTATTATTTTTTATATTGTCTTATTTTTAGTTTAATTCTTTTAGTACCAATAGGAATTTTAAGTATTAAGAGTAATGTTTCTATTATAAATCCGCTTACAAAGGCATATCTTATAATAATTCCTTTGTTTTTAGGTGGTGCTATATTGTTTATGAATTTAATTAGATTTTTTGGTTTTAATATTTAAAATGTGATATTATGGAATTATATTTAAGAAAAAAGGAGAAGACATGGCAACATTTATCGGCATTTGTATTGTCGCATTATTTATAAAACTTGCAATTTGTTCTATTATTGCTATTATAGGCGCAGTATTTTATTTATTTGAACTTTTGTTTATTGTCGCAATTAATACTTTCACCAAAAAGGAATTAAAATATTTTTCAGAATACAATCATATTATATCTTGTGCATTTTTCGATTTAAAAGACGAAATAATGGATATTTAAATTTAAAAACGAAGTTAGAAATTCTAACTTCGTTTTTTATTATTTGCAATTAATTCTTTCTTTAATTCTAAGCATTTCGCATTCTTTTGGATTCTTTGGATTAATATAAATATCTTTTGCGTATTTCATGTTAATTCTCCTTTACGAATTCATACTTATATTATATACTAAATATGCGATTTTAGCAATATTTCTTAGAATCAATATTGAAATTTTAAAATAAAAACGCTATAATAAATATATAAACTAATATAAAAATTCGAAAGGAAATAATATGAACGACATCATAGTACAATTTGCAAGACTTTGGGGACAAAAAGAAAGTTATAGACAAAATAGTAAAGACGAAAAAGTTAGTGACGTATTAAAAGAATACGATTCGCAGGAAATGCTAAGTCTTCTTACAAAGTGGGCAGATGAATATAGCGTATCAGATATAGAAGATACAGTAGACTTTTTTGAGACAAAATTAAAAGAAATAATTTAAAGGAGTAATTTCATGGATAAATATAAATATCCTAGAACGTATCATTTTCCTTTTTCGGAAGGTGCTTCTAGTGATGATAAAATACTTAAAGATACAAATATTTTTGCAGGTAAACGCATTGTGGTTACTATTAAAATGGATGGCGAGAATACAACTGTTTATCCAGATGGAACATTCCATGCAAGAAGTATGGATAGTAAACATAGATCATATCATTCATATCTCGCAAATATAGTAAATACATTTTATTATAATATTCCAACGGGATATCGTGTTTGTGGCGAATATATGTATGCAAAACATTCTATTAGTTACGACAATCTTGATACTTACTTTTATGTTTTTGGAATATATGATGATAAAAACACTTGTCTTTCCTGGGAAGATACAACAAAACTTTGTAAAGAACTTGGTATTATAACTGTTCCTGTTGTGTATGAAGGAATATATGATGAAGAAAAGATAAAACAACTTGCAAAAGAAACAGTTGCAAATGGACAAGAAGGAATAGTTGTTAGAATAGCGGATTCTTTTCAATATGAAGATTTTTCTAAAAATGTTGCTAAATTTGTAAGAAAAGGGCATGTACAAACTGATGAACACTGGACAGACAAAGAAATTATTCCAAATAAATTAAAACAAAAATCTATTGACGAAGAAAGATAAACTAAAAAGCCTTGCAAAACAAGGCTTTTTTAGTTATTTACAATTAATTCTTTCTTTAATTCTAAGTATTTCACATTCTTCTGGTTTTTCTGGATTAATATATATGTCCATATTATCTTCATCAACGGTTTTAAACAATCCTTTTCTTACTGTGTATTTCTTTCCTTCGTATTCATAAGAAAAGTTTGCAATATAGTATTTAGCAGTAAAGAAATGTTTTGTTTTTAAGATATCGATTTTAGCATTTACCTTGGTTGTGCAAACACTTTCAATATATTTAACCCTTTTATAACCCTTATTAAAACAAAATAATACATAACTAACGCAGCAAAGCGCAAAAATTAAATTAAACATGTTTTTTCTCCTTGTATGAAACTAATTATTGTTACAAAAATAATATGAAATTCTAAAAGAACGCTGGGTAGAAATTAATTGTATGCAATTTAAAACATGATACAAATAAAAAAGCTACTTGCAAACGCAAGCAGCCTTTTTTAAGGTGTTTAATAATTTAAAATCTTTCTTCAATAGGGTCTAAATTATAATCTTCTAAATTTAGGTAAAGTGTGTCTTTTTCTGAAAGTGTATGTGTATACAAAACATAATCTCTATTTTCTTCTAAATTAATTTCAGAAAGTTTATTTCTTACTCTATCTCTTGCTTTATTTAATCTTTCAAGACTTGAAAAAATACCAAGTGCATTTGTATCTGTACTATCTTCTTTGATGATTTCTAAAAACAAAATTATATTCATATTTTCTTCTCCTTTCTTAATCTTATTATACAATTTTGTTATTTTATATTCAAGTTTTTAGACTTTAATTATATTAAAACTATTAATAGCGTTTTATAATAATCATATATTAATTCTGATTTATCTTTTAAAATAAACATAAAGAATATAATTACACTTATAACTACACATTGTGAAAATTTAACGCCTAAACTTCTTCTCCAAAGAAATATATCGAATAAAAGCCATGTAATTATTGATACTAAAATAAGTGATATAGCAAGCAATCCCAGTATTCCAAGATAACATAACATTCTGCTAAAAAACATAAATTTTCTCCTTTTTTATTTAATTATAACATCATTATCCTCAAAAAACAACAAAAAAACCTGCAAATTTTTGCAGGTTTTTGGTCACATACTTATAAGTTCGAATTCATTGTTAATAGCTTCCCCTTGTCCGAAATCTTCAAGTTGTTTTATGGTTCTATTTGCTGTGGATTCATTTGCGTATGGCTTTGCCGAATTCATGTCGAATGTGTTGTAAAAACATTTTTCTTTTGTTGAAGTTTTTTCTACAAAACCTTCTTCGCCACTAAGTTTATTTTTCCATTTGATAAGAAATCCCATAATTATCGCCTTCCTTTCGTTTGTTAAATTTAAATTAATTATGAATGAATTTTTTGAAAAATAAAGAAAATTTTATAAAATTACAGAAAAAACTGATAATTTAAAAGAAAAAATTTATAAAAGTTTATAAACAATAAAAAAAGCCTAGAATTTCTAGGCTTTAAGCATCCTTCGCAGCAAGGACTGCGTGATGCTGTTCTTTTTGTGCATACATGTTATCATCTGCTTTTTTAAGAAACGAAATTACATCGCTTCTTTCTTTGTATATTGAGTACCCCATACTCAGTCCAAGTTTATAACTATCGCTAGTTTTATTGAATTTTTTAATTTCGACCTGAATTTTCTCCATTACTTTTTCAATTTCTTTTTTGCTATCCAGTTCTGAAATGATACAGAATTCATCACCACCATATCTGCAAATGTTATCTGATTTTTTAAAAGATTTTTTAAGGATATTCGATACTTCCACAAGGGCTTTATCTCCCATTTCATGCCCGAAATTATCATTTATATTCTTAAATTTATCTACATCTACCATAAAAACAGAAAAATTTCGTTTGGTTTTTTCAAAATATTCTATTTTTTCATTTAAAAGCTTATCGAAACATCTTCTGTTCATTGTATTTGTTAAAAAGTCATTGTTAACATCTTTATTTTGCAAACATACAAAGAATGTTAAAAGTGTAAGTACCATTCCACAATATTCAAGCGCGAAATTATCTACAAAAATTTGCAGTATACCAAAAAATGGTGGTGCAATAGGTAGTATTAAAATACTTTTAAAATACTGCTTATTCAAAGCATTTTTATTAAGCAAAACGTGCAGTTCAATTAAAAAGGCTATACTTAAAACTAATATTGCACGTATTGTAAAGAAAGGTCCTCTTACATATGTATTATTTATATAACTATAAAACCATCCTAAATTAAAAAACTCTGAAATTGATACTGCAAAAATGTTCAATATTATTATTACATATGATGCATAAAGTGCTATTTTATTTTTTTTCTTTACCAAATTATTTGTAGTTAATTCATCAACATAATTTGCAATAAAGAAGCCAATTATTGGATCAGTTAAGAAGATAAAAAAGTTTCCTATATTATTAAGAAAAATTTTCACGCTGGTATCTCTTGTAAACCTACCAAATGAATCAATAATAAGGAGAAAAATTAAAAATAAAGTCATCCTCCCAAATAACTTCGAAAGTTTTGAATTTCTAACTCCTTGTTTTTGATTAATTACAAAGATTAGCACTGCAATAAAAACAGAATAAAAATTCATGAATGCCCATCCAGGTATTCTCATTTGTTCCCCCTGTCTCCTTTTTACAGGACATTACTAATTTTTAGTTACCAATCCCACTAAACTAATTAAAGCTAGTGTTTTTCACCTCCTTTTGGAATAATTTAAAAATCATATTCCCGTTTTATCATTTAAAATGTGCGCACATTTTATATTTGTAATTATATTTTTTAACTTTCTAAAATCATTATGATTGAAAAATAAAAAAAGTATAAAAAAATGTTTAAATTGTTCAATTCGTTTGAACAAATAAAATAATTGTTAAGCCTTTTTTCACAAATTAGTTAATAATTGTATGAAAATTTACAAAAATTGCAAAAATACATACAAAATATAGCAATACTTTATGCATAAAAAAGGCAAAATAATTAAAATCCTTGAATTTTTAACAAGTTAATGATAAAATAATATTAGGAAAGTAAACTTAAAATTATTATCAGGTGACGAAATGAAAAAAATTTTTATAAATTTTAGTTTAATAGTTGCTGGCGGATTATTTGTTTTAGTAGGATATAATTTTTTAAATACTTTAAATGAACCATATAGAACATTGATTCCAGTAATTTTATTTATCGTTGTTTGCATTATTTTGTGTCTTTGTGTTATTATAGCACTTGTAGCAGATATTATGGAAATGAATGCAAAAAGAAAAAGACGGGAAAAAATAGAAGATATTAATACAAAAGAATAATTTTTATTAGAAAGGAAAAAATATGAAGTTTTATCTTGTGTTTTTAGTTTATCTCATGATTGGATATTTTATAACAGGAATTTTGCTTTTAGGCAACGCATTTAAAATTAAAATTTTTTGTTGGATAAAAGAATTTCTTGGCGATAATAATGTTGCCAAAATCGTTAATTCATTTGTTTTGGCAATTGTTTGGCCACTTATTATTTTAGTTTATTCGATTATCCTGCCTGCAGTGATTTTTTACTTTTGTTTGAAAGTAGCACATAATACATTAACATCACTTTTAAAAATTGATTCTAAAATCTAAAAAGAAAGCCACCAGTACTAAATAGTACAGGTGGCTTTTATTATTTTTTAAATTTCTTCATTACTTATAGGATTAAATGCAAGCGGCATTTCATTATTACCATTAATAGTTTCAATAAGTTTTGAAGCATTTGAAAAAACTTCGATATCCATAATATCTTTTTCTTTTTCTATTCTATCTTTTAATACTTCTGCAAATTTTTTGTATTCAGATATATATTCTGCATTTGTTTGTCCAAAAAATACAAGTTCTTCTGTTGTCATTTCACTATAAATATCGGTCATTGTTTTGTAAGTACTATAATCTTTCTCAGTAATATTTTCTTTTGAATCTGATTGATTATTTATTACTATATTTTCATCCGTTGGAATATTTTTTACAAACAAAAGAAGACGTGCTGCAAAGTTAGGCGATTTAGCTGAAAAACTACCAGTTACAAAATTTTCATCATCTTTTGGTTTATTATATCCAAAATTTTTAAGGTTTTCATTTACCATATATCTATTTGCAATTTTAGGAATGAAATAGTTCATAGATATATTATCATTTTCTTTTTCAAATTTAATTACCGTTGCATGTCCGATGTCACGAAGCATTGCGATTGCATTATTATCATCAAGGGACATGATAAGTATAATACTGCTTCTAGAATTATTAAAGCCTAAAATTGTCGATAAATTATCATTAATTTTCCTGGATAATTCGCTGTTAACACCATAAACTAAAGCACTTGTGCCATCATTTTTAGTTTCAGAAACAAGTGGAAGTTTTTCATAAAGTAGGTCATCATTTTCTATTTCTTTATGAAATAAGTGAAGCATTTCATTAAGCGTATTAACCTTTTTATAAAGAGCTTCATATGTATCATGATGAATATAAAAACCTGATATTGTATTATTCACATCTTTTACAAAGTTTTCATTTATATTTGCTATATAATTTTTATAAAAAGATTGTAATACTGAAAATGAAGTTACAGATGACAATTGTTTTTGCATTTCTGCAAATTTTTCTTCTATATATTCTTTTCTTCCATCGCAAGATGTTAAAAACATTTCTTTGACTTCTTCTAATTTTTCTGAAGTTTTATCGATTTGTTTAAAAAGTGTATCTACGTCAAGTGCGTATGTACTATCTGGGCACATATCTGAAAGTGCTTGTTTTATTTTAAGGTTATATTCATAAAAAAGCTTTGTTTTTTCAAAAGCATTTTCATTTGAATAAGTAAAAACTGAATTCATATCTATTTTCCTTTCTTTTTAATTTATAATATTAGTATGTTTTTTAAACATATATCAAAAATAATAAAAAGCCAATTTCCCGTATGGGAGATTGGCTTTCGTTTTTATAATTTTAAATTTTTATAGATAAAAAATTATTTTTTCTTTCTTTTTTGTTTAAGTTCTTGTTTTGCTTGGTAGATTACTTCACGTGCAATTATTTCTATATTTGGACGGGCTTGTTGGTAACAATCCCACTTTTTTAATTTAGAAATATCACTTTCAAAAGCATCTGCAACACCTATTTCGTATTCGCATCTGCTCCATTCCTCACATTTTATAATAGAATCAAGTTGTTTGCAAAAACCTTCAAAACCTGTATAAACTTTTTCTGATTCACTTCCAAAACCAAAAGCTTTATATTTATAGTTAGCAGGTCCGCGAAGATATTTTTTTACCTCTTGTATCGCACGGTTATTTACATAAGAATTTGAAAAAATATTAAAGTTTTCAACTTTTCTGCTATTGATATTATAATTAAGTACATAAAATTTTAATTCCATGATTTTCTCCTTTTCTTTTATTATACACTATTGTGTTGTAAAATACAACAAAAAAAAAGTACGGAATAAAAATTCCGTACTTTTAAAATACTTATTTAAAATTATTCTTCATCATCTTTCTTTCTTTTAATGGCAAATATCAAAACTATTATTAAAAGAATGATGATAGATACATAAACGAAAATATTGTTAGCATCGCCTGTTTGAGATGCACGACAAGAACAGGTTTGTCTGCTGAACCTGTGGAATATTGTGCTTCTAATTTAAAATCTACATAAAATGGTGCTGAATCTCTGACAAGCCATACATTTGAACTTGAAGCGCCGTCACTTCTTAAAAGCTGTTCACCTCCTGTATGGTTTAAGAACGCAACCTGAATTTCAGGCGTGTAATTAAGACCAGTCATGGCACGTACGCCATCTGCAATTGCAGGGAAATTTACACTGGTCAAGAAAATTGCAAGTGCAAGTGCCCCTGCAATGAAACGCTTTTTATAACGTTTTACGAAGTTGAATATTTCTGCCATAGTTTTTTATCCTTTCGTTTATATAAAACATTTATTTTAAAAAGTTATAAAATATCATTTTTAAAAATTACATTTATTTGTTTTGAAGGCACTTTGATAAAATCAATCTTTTCTAATTGACTAAGTTCATTTAAATCTAGTGCATCATTTTCATAATAAACTGCAAATTTATTATCAGTATCAAGCTCTTTTAAGAAAAATTCTCTATATCCGTAATCTACGAAAACATCTGTATTAACATTACTTTTTATTTTTTCTGTTAGAAGTGCACCTTTATAACTTGAATCACTCCAAAAATAAAGGGTAAAGTCAAATTTAGCACGTTTTCCGTTAAAAATTCCAGAAAATTCTTCTTTTTCTTTGTCTGTAAAATTATTTAAAATAATATAGTCATTATACATATCAAGTAAATAATTTTGCATATTTTCTACTGTAAAAGTTGTATCAGATGTAAGAAGTATATCAAAATTAGTATCTTTTATGTCATCTTTGTTAACGAGAATAAAATTATATGTTTCATTTCCATCAGATATGGTAAATGAGTTTTTATTATAAGTAGTTATTTTAAAATTACTTTCGTAATCAATTGTTGGGACAGTTAAAAAAGATAAATCATCAGAATTGCTTACTTTAAAGAAAATAGAATTTTTGTTCAATGTCATTCCTGAAATAGTATCACTTCCAAGTGTATAATCAGTAAAACCTGAAATATTGTTTAATAAGAATGAATTTTCATAAACTTCATGTCCTAATTTATAAATAGAATCATAAACTGTTTTAGCATCATTATTATTTTCAAAAACAACTTCAATATCATTTCCGTTTATTAAGTAAGATTTTGCAAGAAGTGGTTTTAAGCCATCTTTTGTAATCTCTGCCATTGAAGGATAAAGAAGTCTATTTGTAAGTACTGAAAGCGGACCAGATTCTAAGTACATCTTGTCTTTATCTGGGATGTAAAATGATGCAATTGTGTGGTTATTTTCTGTAATTACAGACTTAGTATTGCCACGCACTGCTAAGATTATACTAATTATTACTAAAAATGCTAATACGGAAAGACCAATAATAACATTTTTCATACTTTTATCTTTATTATAATCAGACATATTTTTACCCTTTCGTTTAAACATAATAATAGTTATAAACAGTATAATTCTTTTTTAATAAAAAGTCAATAAAAATTTTACAAAAAAAACGCACTTTTAAAGTGCGTTTTCAAAACAATTCTTAAATATCTTTAGCATCATCGCTGTGAATGAAATCTGAAAATTCTTTAAGCGGCATATTATCAAGTCCTACCTGATTCTTATCAATCATATCGTTAACAAGACCATCAAGATCAATTGACTTTGTTTTTGTATCTTCTGCTATCATTTTTATAGCGTCTTTTGTCTCTATTGGCTCGCCGTTATTATAGATTTCTATGCCATCTTCACCTTTTTCAAAAGATAAAATATCACCGTTTTCAAGTTCCAAATCAACGCTTTCGCCAGTTTTATTTACTTCTTCCATAAGCTCAGCAGTTTGAAGATAAGCTTGTCCTTTTTCTGCAAAGGAAGGCGATGTGCTGCGTCCTGCTGCAAAAGCAATTAATTTTGTATCTTTTGCAGTTAAAAGATTATTGTCTTGCGCATCTTTAATAAGATTTTTTGTATCGCTGCCAAATTTTTCTTCTACATCTTTGAAAAATTCTTCAGTAAGCTTTCCGTTTTCATCAATATAATTTCTATTTTCACCAAGAACAGCATGTGGAAGTCCTGAACCTGTTCTTTCTACAAAATCTTTAATTTCCTGTTCTTCCTGCTCGTCGATACCAAAAACGCTTTTAATTGTGTTTACAGGCTCTTCTATAAGTTTTGTAAGGAATTCTTCTATTTGTTTGGTATCTTGTGGTGCTGTAAATCTTGGGTCACTTGCATAGTCAATTCCTGATTGTACTGCATTAGGGTCAAGATTTTCTTGAAGTTCATCAATACCATTTTGTACTTTGTCAATTCTTCCATTAGCAGCATCTACTGCACCGTTTACTAAGTTGTTAAGTGCTGCGCCTGCTTTATCTGTACCTTCTCTTATAACACTATAAAGTTCTGTTGGTTTTAAATTGCCATTTTCGTCTACTTCGCCAGACATGATGTATTTATCAAAAGTTTCCCATGCGTCCATTTGTGTTGTACCGATAGCACCAAGTCCATTGCTTACAGCATTTACACCTTCTTTTATTAAATCTTGCGCGCCATTTACAACTTTATCGCCAAGACCTGTGTATTTATTTTCTGACATTTTATTTTCCTTTCTATATTAAAAATTTCGTTACAAATTTAGTATGCTGTTTAACAACTTTTTATTATAGAAATATTTGGGTAATAAAAAAAGCACCAAAGGTGCTTTTTAATAATGTTCTTTTCCACAGTGTTTGCAAAGATTCTTTTCTTTTGCACACTTTTCGCAAAGTGCGTCTGTATAGGTGGAAGGGTAAGTAATTATTTTACCACAAATTGCACAAGGAGATTGCGTTAGGGCATCGCCTCCTATTGCATCAGACTTATAAAAACAGGTCTTGCAAAGCATTTTTGCAATTCTTTCGTCTTTTTCTAAATCTTTTTCAAAACGTTTTTGTCTTTCACGTTTTATTTTCTTTTTAAATTCTTTTAAATCGAATTCATCAGCAACTGTCATTTTATTACTCCTTTCTTCTTTTATAATTATAATATGATTTATAAAATAAGACAACAAAAATACGTATTTAAACATAAAAATATTATTTTTAAAAAAGTCTTGACAAAATTTTAAAAAGATGTTAATATTAAATCAATGAAAGGGCAAACAGCCCATCATTTGTTCTCTCCTCTCTTTTTGTTTAATGGTGTCTAATTAAGGGTTAGGCACCATTATTTTTTACGTTTTCTTTTTCTATAATGGCATACTGGTTATATAGTGCGCTTAAGGAGATTACATAAAAATTATGAAAAAGAAAATAATTATATTTACAATTGTATTTGCGCTTCTTGTAACAGGAATAGCAATATCATTTGCAGACGAAAAAGATAACAAATTTAAAAATTTAATACAAAAAATGAACGAAAATGACATTGTAGTAGATAATTTACAAGTTAAACAAGACAATAGTCCAATTCCTTATATACTAGATATGGATTTTTCTAGCGATGTTGATGATGTATGTGCTTTAAGGGTAGCCGATGTACTTGATAAGAAAAATATTATTTCTTTAAAAGCAGTTGGGCTTTCTGTTAAAGGCGACAAAATAGCAAGTGCAGCAGAAGGACTTCTTGACTATGATAAAAAGTGTAATGTTCCTGTTGGAATTTGCACGGTAGATGTCTATGATACTTCACCATACTGGAATATTTTAGAAACTTATAAAACAACGGAACACCTAAAAAGGGATGCCGTTGAACTTTATAAAGACGTACTTAGAAATAATGAAAATGTTGTTATTGTAACGACAGGTTATACCTACAATATAGAAAATCTTTTAAGAGATGAAGAAGGATATAATCTTGTTAAAGATAAATGCAAAGCAATTTATGTACAAGGCGGAAGTTATCCAACTGGATGGGATAGTAATTTTAGTGCACTTGACAATGCTTCTAGTAGTGTTAGATATGTATCTAAAAATTGTCCCGTTAAACTTTATTTTATAGCAAATGATGTTGGAAATGCTTATACAATTGGCGAATATTTACAACGTGATTATCCAGATGACCCAGTATCTAAATCAATATTTGCTTATGGCGAAGAAAAGGGGCGTGCTGGTTGGGACCCAACTGCTGTGTGGGTTAGTGTACAAAAGAATAATCCAAATATTATAGCAGTTCCTGTTTTATTTACAATTGAAGATAATGGAGTTAATACTTTTGTTGACGATCAGTATTCAAATGTATATGTTATAAGAAGAACTAACGATGATTTAAATTATTTTAAAGTAACAATTGAAGAACTTTGCACAAAGTTAGAACTTGTAGAATAAATGAAGCCAGCATGTAAATGCTGGTTTTTTTAATTATTTTGTTTTATCTAACAATTGTTTTGTTTTTTTCTAAAAAGTTTTTGATTTTATTTGTTTGATTAATTATCTAAAACATAAAAAAACATTATTTCCCTGTTTTCAACAAAAAAAGGACTACTTACGTAGTCCTTAAAAAAATTAGTGTCCTGCAAGCTTAATTTCCTTTTTAAACTTGATTTCACCATTTGCAATAGCCTTTACAGCCATATGCAGGAGCTGCTGCTGTGAAACATTAAGGTCATTTGCTGCCTTGATGAATCCCTGACGCTCCTTGTAAGAAATACATCCAATCTTGTCGACGAATTCTTTCTTCTTTGTAGCATGTGCTGGAATAGATGCTATTGTGGTGCTAAGAGTTTTAGCGGTAGAAACGGAAATTGCCTTTGCAGCAACGTTTTCAGCCTGAACTGCTTTCATAGCAGCGGCACGCTTTGCACGACCAACAGTTTTAATCTGTTCCTGCTTGTTGTACTGCATGTGTTCCTGTTTCCACTTTTCCTGGGTTTCTTTCTTCAATGCATTAAAATATGGCATTGACTGATGCTTAACCTCTTTCACGAAATCTTTAAACTTCATATTTATCTCCCTTCTTCATTAAAAAATGTTATATAAATAATATGCTTATTGATAAATGTAAATAATTTTTATATTTTTAAAAGTATTTTGGTATTTCGACGTGGCGAAAAAAGAAAGAAAAATTTTTAAAAAATAATAATTTATCCTGATCAGGAAAAGTACAGCTTTAAAATTGATTTTTCTATAAACATACATATTTACTTA
>JAEEGL012932558.1_pt1 | contig 17751 bp, 8 predicted proteins | sample 9134231 | NCBI WGS metagenome assembly JAEEGL01 (sample SAMN16246548, study PRJNA631951) | gut metagenome | biome: gut microbiome; feature: rumen; material: fiber-attached | host: Bos | place: Iran: Karaj | collected 2018-10 | reverse complement strand
GCTCCCGATTACGATTAGAATATGTAATTCAGAGAATTATTTCTCGAAAATTACTTGTTAACGAACTTCTTGCCTTCCTTAACAACGAGGCCCTTGTAGTTCTTGTTAACACGCTGGCCAGCGATGTTGTAGAGAACAGCAGAAGTCTTAGCGGTCTTAGCAGTTACAGTCTCGATACCAGTGTAAGGATTCGTACCTGCACCCTCCTTCTTGTAGAAGTTGGTAGAACCACTAATCAGGTTCTCATAAGTCAGACCTGCATCCAGAGATGCATCAACCATGTACCACTTAACGTCCTTGAAATGATAGTTGCAAGCTTCCTTAACCTCAGCCATGTTGAATGCAATAGACTTGAAATCGTTCTTGTAACCACCAGCATTGTCACTACCATCGCACTGAGATGGGATCTCGAAATCTGCATCGAAGTCCTGCCATTCGTCTGTGAAGGTTAAGCTACCGATAGCAGCCCAGTGGATGTACTGTCCAGGTTCATTGTGAGACTGTGTACCGCTGGTAACATTCTCTGCTGCTCCCTGATAACCAGAGCGCTTGTAGCTGAACGAAATGTGAGTCTTGTCACCAGCCTTAAGCGTATGATTAGCAGCAATAAAGAACTGGTTGTCCCATGCAGCACCTGTTCCCTCGGGATGGTCGTCATCCTTAATATCATCACGCTCCAGACCATTTACAACGATCTCGTCTGCATAAGTATAAATTGCAACAGGCTCTTTCTCCTCTTCCTCAGTACCCTCAATCATCTGGAATGCCATAGTCTTGAATGAAGGATCAAGGTAAACCGTCCAAACACCAAGTCCAGGAAGATCCAACTTAGCCATATTAGAAGGCTCATACTCAAGCCAATCAATAGGATCGTTCTTAATCTTGCCCTGAGGCTTCAGTGTACTTGCCATGTAGGCACCATTGTCACCACGAGCAGTAGAAATCATTACCTGATTAACATATGAATCAGCATCGCCCTTCTTACCAACTGTGGCAACTAAGCATTTATCCTCTTCAACAGATTTGCCTTCTACGAACTCGATAGCATCGTTCAGGTTCTCGTACTTGCTAGTAGTACCAGTGTTGATACCAGAGATGAAGTAACCTTCGTCAAGTCTCATGCTCTCCCAAGAGAGGTCATCGAAATAGAATACGTTAGGAGTGCGACCATTAGTTTCGTCAGAGCAGAGGTTGAATGCAAGTGAGGAGGCATCATTTGCTTCCGAAGGAATTGTAGCAGTCTTGTCAAATTCCTGCCACTGGTCTGTAAAGTTTACGTCACCCATAGCCTGCCAGTGGAGGTAAATAGAAGGATACTTCGAGTGCCACTGAGTACCTGCAGTGCAAGCATGCTCAGCCTTGTAACGGAACTTGATTCTTACTGACAAACCAGCCTTGAAAGTAGTAGGAGCCATAACCCAGAACTGGTTAGACCATGCGATCGAAGCTGCATCATCACCAATTTGGTCAATCTGAGTTACATGAACAGCGAACACGTGATTGCTTTCATTTCCTTCTTCTGCCTCAATGACAGTAGGATATGGGCGAGCACGATAAGAATCTGTACTAATCTCAGTGGGGCACTGATCGTCAAAGTTTGTACCCATAGTCAGAGAATATGCACAAACCTTATTAGAGTTTTCGCCTCTCCAGGTGGGATTGATGTTACCTTCCATTTTAAGAGCCCAATCTGGCCATGCACCGAACTCTGCATCACCTACCCATTTATTGTCATGAGGTTCTTCAGCAACAATGGGCTTGCCATCGCTAGTAAGCCACTGCTGCCATACAACAGGATTTGAACCTGAAGCATCTTCATAAACGGTAATAGACTGCCACTCGATAGTTGCTGTGGAAGTACCTGGCTGAGCGATAAAGTCACAAGCAGTACCACCTACACCATCGTATTCCCATTCTACCTCAACGAATTCATCGCTGGCAGGAACAGTTGCGGCAACGTTAAGAGGATCTGCACTCCAGCTCCAACGGAATTGGCCATTAACTGAGGCAGCCTCAGTAGCCTTTACCTTTGCTACAACTTTGTAGTGGCCATCCATCTGGGTGGGGATACCAGTAACAGCAAAATACTGATGCCAGTATGGGCCAGCACCTGTTACCTTCTGATACTCTGTACTTCCAGCCATAACTGTACCAACAGATTGCTCACCATCTTTCCATTTTGCGTCACCGTCTCCGTCAAGGTCTTCCTGTTTTGCATACCTGTAGTCAGCACCGTAGTCAGTCATGACACCATTAACCCATTCAGGTACATAACCCATCACGTAGTGCGGGAAACTTGTGTAATCCGAGAAATTAATCTCTTTGACCTTTTGCCAGTTTGCCGCATTTACTCCCATGAACACTGTCAAGAGAGCAACGAGTGTAAACAATTTCTTCATAATTGAAAGAATTTAGATTAATAATAATTAGTTAATAAATAAATAATGAATAAATCACATGTTTCTTATTTTCGAGAGAGAGTTTTGAAAGACAGCTGCCAGGACCATCAGAACGTGTCCTTCTGTTCACTGGCAGCTATCTCCCAGTTCGTACTATTTTCCACTGAGTGCATCGCAGAATGCCTTATATGTGGCATTGCGAACCCAGTCATTATTTTCGTCTATAGACCAGAGACCTACAGGATCGCCCTTACCTTTTGAGGTATCAAACATATTTCCTTTGCAAAGACCAGCCTGCTGTAGTGCAGGGATCTTGGTCATATAGGCCTTAATGACACGGCCATAGTAGTCGGCCAGAGCCTGACGCTGCGTCTTTGTAATCTTGTCTGCTGTCACGGCAGTACCCTCAGCATCCTGATACTTGATGTCGAAGTTATAGAGACGAATCAGTTTACCAGTGGCAGCCAGCTTATCAAGGAGGGTATTCAGCGTTGTCTCGTTGGCAGCCTGTGTCGTAGCATCCTCGCTATAGGTGAGGTTGAGTTCGGCATTGATACCATCAATTTTGGCACCATTACCCTCCCAAACATTTATCCAGTACTTGAGACTCGACAATCTCTGCGCTTTCTCCAGTCCTGTTTCACTAATGAAGAACTTCAGTCCTGCAGGATCGCCACCACGCTTTTCGAATGCTTCCTTTGCGACCTTTGATACAGTTGCAGCATACAGTTCACTACCACTCTTAGTGCCTTCCTCCAGATAATCCTGCCAGAGAATCTTCTCTGTTGAGTGATTCAAATCGAGCACATTCTCACCCTCATAAGTAACACCGTCGAGCACCGTTGTGCTGAGAGCCTTATCAATGAGGTCAAACGTCTTGATACGTCCAGCATTGGCTTCCATCAGTCCGTCACACCACGTTTTGAGTGCATGTTGCATATTTGCATTCTTCTCATCTTTGGTCTGTTCACGGTGATTGTCAGGAGTGTGCTCTACATGCACATTGCGAATATAAAGGATGGAGTTCAAGTTACGCTCAATCATCAAGTAGCCCTTAGTTGCGCCCTTTGCTGGCACCCACTCTACCTTCACTGTCTGCCATCCACCAGGTCTGATGGTATACTTCTTAGGAATAAGATTACCATCTTTATCCTTACCGGTATTTACCAAACTATCAGCAAAAGTACAATTAATAGTCTCCTCCTTATCAATCTCACTCTTCACGGTGAAAGTGATGGTGTAGAAACCCAAGGGATCAACATCAAAGTCTTCGACAATATAAGGCTGGGCTCTCTTAGGAATCTTCAGGACATTACCTTTATCGTCGTAGTTCTTGACAATGACAGGAGTTTTACTCAGCGACGTACCTGTAAACTCATCCATCGTAGAGTAGTCCACATCCTTATCATTAAGTGGAAGCACCTGAATTTCAATAGGAGCAGTCAACGCAGCAAACCAATCGTCAGGCTGATTTTCATTAGCAACGATAGGACTACCATACACTGGTGTACCCATACTTTCCGCATGACCAAGGGCATCCTTCAGAGCCATGAAGTTCATATAGCCTTTCTTACTTACAATTTTGCCAGGCATGAAGGAATAGCCAAAATCAACACCGTCAAAGTTGGTTACTGCCATAGCATGATCCAAACCCTGCTTATTATATGTAGGCAATTCCATGCTTGCCTCCATTAATAGATTCGGATAAACCTCTTTGTTGATATATGACTTGACTGAAGCAAGGTCAGCATACTCATTTGTGTAGGTGGGGTCTGGATTTGTAGTGAAACCACCCAGATCATTATAGTCAGCGCAAGAAGCAGCCAGTGCCCCTGTAGCCAACATCATAAGTCCATTTCTAAAAATCTTATTCATATTCTTAGCCTCCTATTATTAATTACCAAGAACAACTGGCTGGTCATTGTATTTGTATTCGAACCACTCTCTCTTGTTCGACTCACGTGTCTGAACAACCAGTGTGTCAGCTGTTGAAACCTGAATGTCCTTACCAGTGGCGCTGAAATCCACATTATACTGCAGACGGAGGATATCACGCTGAACGGGAGTACCCTCGATGTTACCCCACTGATAGTCCTTGTATTCAGCTTTTTCAGTTCCTTTGGCGATGAATTCACCAGAACCAGTAACAGTCACGTTCTCATCGTCAGTAGAGATGGTGCAAGTATTACCATTGAAGGTAAGAATGAGGTTACACGGAATCGAAGCACCAGAGGTCTTGAACGATACAGGGAAGATGGCCTGTGTCATACTCTTCGTTTTGATAGCGCATACTTCGTCATTCTGGTTAACAGGGTTTGAAGGATCCATCTTGCTATAATGCTCGATGTCAGAATTATAAAGACTGAAATCCTTACGGACAATCTTTGTTGCCTCACCACCATTTTCTGTCACCATATCTACACCACGACGGATATACTTACCCTGCCAAGGGTTCATGTATCTTACGCAGTAGAGAGTATAATCCATAGGAAGCACAGACCAGTCATTAGCATTCTGACGAACAGCATTTGCCTTATTCGGTGTACCTGAGAGGATAGCATCAATACCTGTAACACCCGTCATTCTAACAGGAATCACATAGGTCGTGTCGTTAGAGGTAGCCTTCGCATCCTGGAAGAACTTATCCGTGAACTGGATTTCCAAATAGCCACGAGAATCGCCATTATAATTGATTGTGGCATTTTTCACCTCATCGTAGTTATAGTAGTCATGAGGCAAAGGAAGCACGTGGGCACGCTCGTATCCACCATCATCCAGGAAATAGAGGTTCTCACAAAGCTGCTCGTCAATAATTACATTGACCACTGCATCACGCCCACCGTAGGCACCACCCATTGTTGCCCAAATACGGCACTTGTGGGCATTGTCCAGTGAGTTGTCGTAGATATCGTTACCCAATACAAGTGTACGTATTGGATTCTGATAGGCGAAATAAGCCTTCGTTCCATTCTCATAGTCTGGGAAGTCCTTGTCTTTGTTGTAACAAGAAGTCACTGTGAGAGCAAGAGCTCCCAGAGCTACACCGTATATATATTTCTTCAGTTTCATAATTGTATTATTCAATTATCAATTTTCAATTATCTAATCGTTTTTTAAAACGCTTTGTACCTTTAGGTCAAAGAATTATCAATTAGCGATGAGCGTTTACCATCCCTTATTCTGCTTCAACTCACTCCACTGGAGGTATTCACTGTTAGGAATGGGACCAAAGTACTGGTAAGACTCATATTTACGCTCTTCTACTGTGGGAAGGAGGGTATATTTAAGGCTACCATCTTCATTCTTACTAATCAAAACACCCTTAGCCGACTCATTGATAGGCATTTGCCAACGACGGAGGTCCCAGAAACGTTTGTTCTCAAAGCAGAGCTCAATACGACGCTCGTTACGAATCAGGTCACGCATCTTAGTTTGATCCTTAGCACATTCGTCCAAATAAGGATCGCCTTGGTAATCACCATTCTCATCCTTACCGATACCTCCGCGCTTACGAATCATCTTGATGACATCGTATGCAGAAAGATTAAAACCAGGAGCCTTATAGTTCGCACCATCAGCATCGTTGGCAGCCTCAGCGTATGCCAGGAACAACTCTGTATAACGGATACGCGGGAAGATATGCGGCTTTGTTGTAGCTTGTGATGAAGCGGCCGTAGGACCTGCATCTCCACGGAGGAGCTTCTTCAGATAATAACCAGTGCGTGTTGCCTGACCACTTGGATTGTCAATGTTATCCAAGTTTGCAATACCAGGAGTAGCAGATGCGTATTGACCTGTGATAATCTCGACATTCTTGAACTGGACACCATTGTAAATGACATCATCAGCAAGACGTGGGTCACGATTTGCGTATGGATCACTAGCATCATAATTAGATCTCGAGTCGGTGATGGGATAACCGTTAGCCATAGGGAAGGCATCTACCAAATTTTGGGTAGGATTGACCTTGCCGCTACCATGCAGCGATGGTGGGAAGTTTTCACTTTCCTGAGAGGCATCGGCCTTTTCATAGTTTTCGCGCCAGAGGATTTCTGGCATAACGTTTTTATTTGATTTCAGTTTCTCTTCATTGTTATACCAGTGATTACCTTCCTCGTCGAATTCTATACCCTTCAGGACAGCTGCACAAATGTCGGCAGCCTTTTTAGAATCGACACCACTATAATCGCGGAATGCAGGACTTGCAGCCAAAAGAGCAGTCTGTGCCTTCACAGCCTCTACGACCTTACCAGAAACCAAGTTCTTGGACTTATCTCCAAATACGCGGTTATAACCATCAAGCTGAACACCAAGGCCGATATACTTTTCTTTATTTTTGGTGATATTCTCAACATCATCAATATCCTTATACTGATCGGGAAGCAATTTTGCAGCCTGATCACAGTCATCAAAGATCTGTTGCACAATAGCAGCAAAAGAGGCACGAGGCTGGTTGTAGTCAGAGCTACCATCTTCAGGTTCGGTCAGCAGAGGAACACCTAAAAGTTCACCTTCTTCCGTATAGCCACCATGAGCCTGTAGCAGATGGTAGTAAAAGATGGCGCGGAGACCAAGTGCCTCACCTGTCAGACGATCAATGAACATCTGCTGCTTGGATTCGGCGCTCTTAGCCCAGTTTACGTCATTGACGTACTTGAGGAATATATTGACATACTGGATGCCATCCTTACATGCATCCCACTGCGTCATTGGGTTGTTGTCAGCTGTCCATTGACCAGTAGCCATATTCTTATAGGTTTGATCACCCTGCGAATTGGTTACAGCATCATCGGTAGCCACGTCAGTCTTAGTTCTTGTGGAATAAGGAAGACGATTGTAGGCATATATCAGCAGTCCATACACATAATCGGTCTCCTGAACCATCGTCTCCAACTGTCTGGTGTTTTCTTTTGCAGGCTCGAACATATCATCGCAAGAGCTGAACAAAAGAATACCGATAAGATAGAATATAATATTTTTTGTCTTCATTGTCTTGTAGTTTTAGAGGGTTACCTTAACACCGAGGTTATAGAAACGAGTCTGTGGAGCATAGCCAACACTAGTCTCCATCATCTTGCGATGTTTAGAGATAGTGAGGAGGTCGTTTCCGTTTACATAGATAGAGAGGGCCTTTACCCACTTACCTTGGAACATTTCCTTCGGGAAGTCGTAGGTCAATTGTACCTTGCGAAGGTTGAAGCGGTCAGTGCTATACATCCAATAAGTAGAAGCTACGCCATTGTTACCAACACCAGCAGCACTCAGACGAGGATGAGAAGCTTCAGGATTTACGAAACCCGTAATCTTACCAGGATCATTGGCATCATAGGTGTACTGGAGATGGTCGCGCACATTTACAGAGTATTTGTTGCTACCCTGCATATAATAATAACTTCCATTAGCCATTCCATAGGCACCGAACTGACCATTACCCAACATGAAGAGCGTCCAGTTCTTATACTTCAGCGTGAGGTTCACACCGATGGTCCAAGGAGAACCATAGGCTCCGCTCTTGCCAAGATCAACCTGGTCTTTGTTATTGATAATACCGTCACCATTCTGGTCTTCATACTTCAGGTCACCAGGCATAATCTTACCACCAAGTTTTGAATCAACGACGCCTTTCTTCAATTTGTACACTGTCGTGCCATTAGGATCATAATCAAAATCATCAATAGTGTAGATGCCCACACACTTGTAGCCACGGATAGCATCGAGTGCATGACCTTCATCCTTCAGGTAATCATAGTCTTTATTTTCGTCCTTCTTTTTCCACTCAGTCTTGAGGTAGGTACCAACCAAACCAAGTTCAGCATGTACCTGACCAAACTGCTTCTGGGCTTTGATACTGAAGTCAAGACCCTTGCGATTGGTAATATCATTGTTCATGGCTGGAGAGAACTTACCACTGGAAAGACCATTCTTCAAGTGTGAAGGATATGAGGTCGGGTTCTGGATAATATAACCCTCCATATCCGTATTGAAGTAGGTCAGTTCAGCAGTTATCATCTTCTTGAAGAACGAGCCACGAAGTGACAGAGAGAATTCCTTGCGATGAACAAAATCAAGAGCAGGGTTAGTACCGCTGGTAGAGTATGTAGCGGGTGCTGAATTGGAACCATCATTCCAAGAGAAGGTTGCACCATCGTTCGCCCACACAGCATCGTAGAGATAGAAATCATGGTATTTGCTATTGGTGTAATAAACATCAGCATCATCATTCAGTTTGCTATAAGAAGCACTAATCAGCAGGTCATCTACGAAGGTATCCTTCATAAACTTTTCCTTGGCGAGATTCCAACCGATGGTAAAGCCATAAGAGATTGCCTCACGATTACCCTCAGGAAGACGAGCTGAATGAACGCCTGCCAACGACATGTCGAAGAAGTAACGGCTCATATAGTCGTAACCAGCCTGCAGTCCCAGGTTTGCATTGGCATAACGATGGTATTCACCACTCTTGGTAGTCGTGTACATACTGGCGAGCAGCATACCTGTTACGTGATGCTTCTTAGCAAAGGTGTGCTCATAGTCGAAATGACCGTTCCAAGTGATGGTCTGGCGATAAGCGGTATTTGACATGGTCTTGGTACCAGTTACCACCTCATCCTTCGGCTGCTTGATATCAACAATAGCATCCCCTGTGTTATAGTTACTCCAAGTGGGGAAGAACAGTGAGTAGGTATTGTTGTATGCCAAGTCATAGTTGGCTGCATAGTCAATAGAGAACAATGTCTTGAAGGTCAAACCCTTAACGAAGTTGTTCATGTCATAGTTGACACCGGCATCGAACTGGAACTGACGACTTACCTTTTGCGTCTCACCACCGAAGTAGCAGTCAGCAATGGCATTCGACTGAGCACCATCCGTACCACCACCTGGAAACATACCGTCAACAATGTTGAGTGACTTGCCGAGGGTAGCCAAGACCTTGCTAGCATTGGGGTCAACCATGCTGACAGGGATCAATGGAGCAGCACCCTGTGGGAAGTTTGGACGCATAGAAGCAGCATCACTCCAGAAATCGCCCTTGTTCTTATATTCATTATAATAGGTAGCGCTAACATTTGCCCAACCTGTGATGACTTTGTTCACAACAAGGTCAACATTACCACGAACACTGAAACGATCGGTGTAGTTATCCTTGGCTTTACCAAAGTTGATGAGGTCTTCAGCACGATAGTAATTGATATTCGTGTAGAAGTGAGCACGTGTTCCACCACCCTGAATTTCCAATGTACCCTCTGAACGGTTATAAGCCTTGCGGATATACTCGTCAGAATAGTAGTTTACATTGGGATAACGGTATGGATTGGCACCTATAGAATGGTTATAGATTTCCTGCTGTTTGTATGGGAGTGACTGTTTAGCATAAGTCCCCGTAGCAATAAGATCGTTATAAAAGGCCTCGTTATAGAGTGTCATATACTCTGCTGAACCAAGATACTCAGGGAACTCCTTGGCAAAGTGCCAGCCGGTGTTGGCATTAGCCTCAATCTGAAGACCATCCACCTTACCACGCTTGGTGGTAATCAGGATAGCACCCTTAGCACCTTTTGAACCATAGAGAACGACTGCCTGAGCACCCTTCAGGAAGGTAATCTGCTCAATTTCAGAAGGCAGCACATTGTTAGATGGGCGCTTCACGCCATCTATTATCACGAGCGGCATATTGGTATTGTCGTTGTTGTCCAGACGGTCATTATCCATACCCCAGAGATTGTTGCCATTCCAACCACCGACAAGACCCATCAGGTCTTCCAGACTACTTTGTGTATAGTCTTTCTTTGCCAGCTCTTCCATGTCTACGTAGGAAACTCCTCCAAGCAGATGGTCAGCATCCACGTCACGGAAAGCCACATGGACCTTCTTTTTTACCACGGTAGAATCGGCATCGTCAGCGGTCTGGGCACCAGCCGTCAGTGGCGATACTGCCATCATGGCCAAAAGAAATATGTTTGTTTTAATATTTTTCATAATCTTCAATTGTCAATTATCCATTATCAATTATCCATTGATTTACCATCCTGGATTCTGTTTAAATCCTTCATACAGGTATACATCCTTCTCCGGGAATGGGAACCAGTAGTGCTTTGACTCCAGTGGACGCTTGATTAACGTCTTCGTATGGAAGTTAGCTACTTCAGCATCCTTCGGGTCGTTCTTCTTGAACCATGTATCCTTCTCCATACGCTCAAATTCATGAGAGTATTTCACAGTGTAAGGAGCTTCTGTTAAGAGGAGCCAGCGCTGGAGGTCGCACCAGCGGAAACCTTCAAAAGACAGTTCAACGGTACGCTCACGACGTACTTCGTCAATGAAATGCTCACGGGTATCTAGGAAGTTATCCTGTACACCTTCCATTCCTACGCGGTCACGAAGTGCATTGATAGCGCCAACAGCTGACAACGAAGGACAATAGGTAGTTGACTGCTTCAATTCTGACATATCTGAAGCAAAACCAGCCATCGATTCAGCAAACATCAGATAGACATCAGCCAAACGCATGTAAGGCAGATAGGTCTGCAAACCAACGCCCCAATCATACCATTTGTCACCGATATTACACTGGTGAGGAACAAGTTTCTGGATGAAGTAGCCTGTGCTACTACCGTTATCAACAGAACGCATGGCACCATCAGTGTACAGCGAGCAATACTCGTGTTTCTTCTGGGCCTCATTCAAAGCATCAGTCTGAAGCACATAGTGGAAACCGTCGAATACGATATCATGATAGAAACGTGGGTCACGTCCCTTATAAGGATGTGTGGGATCCCATTCAGCCTTCGGATTGACTACATAGTGACCATTCTCTACCAGATAGATGGGCTGACCATTAGCCATACCATACTGGTCAATCAGGTTTGCTGTGGGATGATGGATGATGTTGTCATGCTCCACCAAACCGTCAACCTTCGGACCAAAAATCTTGGCACAGTTCCAGTTAGAAGAGTTGGCACCTGGATGTGCACCGCGCATGATAGCCTCATTGGCACCTGGCATCTTCCAGTTCTCATGGTCAGTATAGAAAATCTGTGAATAGCTGTCTGCGGCACTTTCCATTTTCTCATGATCATAGATACTTGAGAACTTGAATTCAGCAAGTTTGTAATTGACCTGTCCCTTGTTGACCAAGTCCAGTGCTTTACCGAGAGCATCAGCAGCTTTCTTACAGAATTCTGCATCATAATCATAGGTCTTGCCATTCTGACTGGCACCTAACAGATTAGGCTGACCACCCTTATTCCACTTCTCAAACTCTTTCATGAGGGGAGAGCCAGCCCACAGATAGCACTTGCCTAAGTAGCAAAGCGCCATGAACCCGTTGACACGAAGTTCGTTATTTTTACCATTTTCTGCAGCAACATTCGTCTCGTCCCATTCCTTTGAGTCCAATGGAAGGAGGTTATATGCTCTTTCGAAGTCTTCAGCGCAACGTTTTGCACACTCCTGGAAAGACAAACGGGGAAGTTCGGGGATATGACCATCTACGAAAGCCTGATCAATATAGGGCAGACCGCCGAAATAGCACATCAGCTCGAAATGCCACCATGCACGGAAGAAATACATCTGTCCGAGCAGAATATCGCGTTCCTCATCTGTTCCGACAAGTGAGCCTATGTTATCAATACCCATGTTACACTTACGGATGCAATACCATGAGTTTCTCCAAAGAGAACTTCTGTCACCATTCAGCCAGCACTGGCTGTTGGTGTACCAGTTACGATAGTTACCCAGGTCCACCTGGTGATCCATGTGCGCATAGCCTTCAGGGTTGTGAACAGCGTCATCACCAAAGTTCCAGGCAGTACAATAGTTTACAAACTCCTTACCGGGAACCAAAGTATACATTTCCTCAATATATCCCTGGAAATTGCGGAAATTCTTGAATGCCTCATCTTCTGCCACGATGGAGTCAGGATCCTTGTCGAGCCAGTCTGTGCAGGAAGTGAGGGAAGCACCTCCAGCCAGCAGCAGCATTGATCCGCATAAAAGGGATTTTATATTATTAATAATGTATTTCATATCTTTAATAATTACGAATTACGAATGATTAGATGCTAAGCTTAACACCGAGGTTGAAACGTCTAACAGTTGGGTAAGCACCACCACCACCACTAAAGTTACCGTTACCCTCACGGTCGTCAGGCATCTTGGTAATCATGAAGATGTTGTTACCATTGAGGTAAATCTTCAGGCTTGAGAATCCGAGCTTCTTAATCCAGCCCTTCGTCCAAGTATAGGCGACTTCCACGTTCTTCAGACGGAAGTATGAACCGTCATAGAGATACTGTGTACCATCGTTGTAAGCAACCTGCGTAGTGAAACGAGGAACAACAACATCACCATCGCCAGCAATAGGATTCCACCAGTCACCATTATCATATACGGTGAGCAGCTTGTTGTTGAAAGAAGCCAGACCTACGTCACGGGTAACACCTGTTACACCATAGAACTGAGCAAACCAGCTGAAACCTTTCCACTCCCAACCGATAGTAGCGTTGTATGTGTGCTCAGGGTTACCAGTGTAACCGTAAGGAGCCTGGTCATAGGTCTCGTCAACGACACCGTCGGCATTGAAGTCAACGATGTAGTGGTCACCAATCATGACCTGTGTATCGTCCTTCTCACGCTTTGGAGTGCTATAGAGTTCATCATAAGTCTTGATGTAACCATTGTCGATGAAAGATACATACTGACCCTGAGAATAACCCTCGGCTCTACGATAAGCAGGCAACAGTGCGGGGTCATCCTTGAGGATAATCTTATTATGTGCATAAGTATAGTTAGCATTTGCCCAGAAACGCATACCATTCTTCAGCACCTTGTTGAAACGAATTTCAAACTCGAAACCGGTATTCTTGATTTCACCCTTGTTGATATCGGGAACGGTCCAAGCGCCATAGTAAGCAGGTACAGAACGGTTACCACCGGAAACGAAGATATCCTTACGGTCATCACGGAACCAGTCGAAGCTACCTGCGAACATACCACCGAGGAAAGCATAGTCAAAACCGAGGTTCTTCTTCAATACGGTTGCCCACTTCAGGTCAGGAGCAGCAATAACAGACTCCTTATAACCCTGATAGGGACTATCACCGCTAACAAGCAACATATTGGCCTTACTAACCACGGCCCACTGGTTCATATATGCCCAGCGTGCACCAGCGTTATCATCACCGATTTCACCGATAGAACCACGAATCTTGAACATATCAACGATTCTCTTCTCCTTCAGCTTCTTCATGAAGGGCTCTTCAGAGAGCATCCAACCTGCAGCACCTGAGCAGAAGAAAGCAAAGCGGTTATCGGGAGAGAACTTCTGTGAACCGTTGTAAGCACCGTTAAACTCAGCGAAATACTTACTATTATAATCATAGGTAGTACGGAATACCCAGTCCTCACGACGATTCTCAAGCTCTGCATTACCAGCCTGAATACGACGCTTCCAGTTACCCATCAGGGTTACATTATGCTTACCGAACTGGCGAGCCCAGAAAAGCTGGAGTGACATTTCCGTAGCACGGTTGGTATAGCTGACACTACCTGCCTGAGTGCTCCAGTCAACCTTCTCATAGAAGTCGAAACCAGTATCGTCGTAAACCTGATTTTCTCGGTGCACAATACCATCCTCAGGAAGCATATACATTCTCTTAGAGGCGTGACCACCACCGGCCTGGTTGATACCACGGTCAGTTTCATTGAACTGGTTATCCCAAGAGATAGTACCACGAGCGATAAGACCCTTCGTGATGAAACCGAGATCCTGCTCCAAAGCGAAGTCAGTGAAGATACGTGTGATAGTCTTCAACTCGTAACCTGACAAAGCCACATTCATAGGAGAGTTGGCCATATTAGATACCAACGGATAGTAACCCCAAGAGCCGTCCGAGAACTTTACAGGGAACACGTTGGGTGGCATACCGTAGGCACCTGCCCAGTTCTGCTGCTGAAAGAACGTACCACTATTACCATAATAATAACGCGGGGTCTTCTGCTGGGCATTAGAACCAGCGAGGTTCACCTTGAACTGGGTCGTCTTTGTAATCTGGAAGTCCAAGTTTGAACGTACATTCAAACGGTTATAGGCATAACCACCTTCATAACCCTGATTATTTTCCCAAATACGGGTCATATCACCCTCGTTCTGATAGTCGAAAGACACGAAGTACTTCACAGCCTTGGTACCACCGGAAATATTCAAGTTAGTATTGTACGAGAACGCTGTGCTCTTGAACATCTCATCCTGCCAGTCGATATTCGGATAACGTTCTGCCTGACTGTAGTCAGCAAGGTAGTTTCCATTGGCATCATAGTTTGGCTTAACCGTATAGTCCTGATTGATAAAGTTGTTGATGAAGGTCTGGGGACGATAGTATATCCAAGAAGCATCACCACCGATAGCCAACTCATTCTCAATAGCCTGGTTACGATACATATAACCATCGTAAGAGTCATACTTACGAGGCAACTTAGACACCGTCTTCAAAGTTGCGTTGAAACCGAAGTCAATCTTAGCCTTACCTTCCTGACCACGCTTGGTGGTAATCAGAATAACGCCGTTAGCACCCTCCACACCATACACGGCAGTAGCGGATGCGTCTTTCAATACTGAAATGGTGGCAACAGAGGTGATGTCCACAGACTTAATCTCACGCTTTACACCATCCACGAGGATCAGTGGCTGAGCGTCCGTGTTCCAAGCAGCAGCACCACGAATGTAGATTTGCGGGTCTTCCTCACCAGGCTGACCGGTAGAAGCGATAGTAGCCACACCGGGGAGGTTACCTGTAAGGGCCGCACCCACACTACCGATACCGGCTGCACGTTCCAAGACTTCACCCGTGGTCTGGGTGATAGCACCTACCACTGAAGCTTTCTTCTGCTGGCCGAAACCAACGACTACGACTTCCTGCAGCTGGGTGTCATCCTGCAGCGTTACCTTAAATGAACGCTGTTTGCCAACTTTGATTTCCTTTGTCGACATACCGACATAAGAAATCACCAGTACTGAAGACTCCGAAGGCACTTTCAGCTGGAAGTTACCATCGAAATCAGTCACTGTACCCATGGAAGCATTTCCTTTCACAATTACTGAGGCACCAATCAATGGGTCCGCAGCACCGTCCGTGACATTACCAGTCACCGTGATCTGGGCCTGCACCGAAGTACAGAAAGCCATCAGCATCAGGATGGTAGGGAAGGTCTGTCTGATCAATTGTTTTAGATTCTTCATTTTGACAGATTTTGATTCATAATTTTTGTTGTTATTTTGTTAGTTAGTTGAACTCGTTACTAGATTTCAGCATGCAAAAGTACTAATAATATTCATATTATACAATCTCTGTTGTATCACAAACTTTATGTTTTGTAACACATATTAACTTAACCCCCAAATATAGGGATAAAACTTCATTTTTTGTTACATTTATTTGGTGATTTGAGCGAAAAACCATATCTTTGCAGTGTTTTTGTAACACGAAACAAACTATAACCTATGATAAGAAAAGTTCTATTCGGCATCCTATGCCTGATGAACGGCCTTAGTGCTAATGCTCAAATGGGAAAGCTCTTCGACGCAGACAAACAGATGTCGAGCAGCTACACCACACAAATCTATCTGGATAAAGACGGTTTTATCTGGGTTGCCACCCGTAACGGTCTGAATCGTTACGACGGTTATCAATTCCGTATATATAAAAAGGAGATGCGCCAAGACCTTGGTATGGCCAGCAACTACGTCAACTGTATGACGCAGGATCATAACGGCCGTTTCTTTATCGGTATGTACGGTGCACTGCAGATTTTTGATGGTCAGCGTTTCCGTACGGTTACTACCTATGATATAAAAGGAAGAAACGTTCCTTGTTACATCACATGTCTGCTGGAACGGAAGAATGGTGACATGCTGATAGGCACCTCGGGCCACGGTCTGCTCAAGATGAAAGGACACCGCGAGGCCCACCAGATGAAAGACGCCTTTGCCAGTCTGACCAGCGTCCACCGCATGATGGAAGACCGCAGACAGCATATCTGGCTGGCCACAGAGACACAAGGTCTTTGGCGCTGGGACGGCAAGACCATCAAAAAATATTTCCAGGACGACGAACTGCGCAACAACATCCTCGACGTCTGTGAGGGTGATAACGGCCGAGTCTATGTAGCCACCGCTAATCGTGGCCTCTTCCGACTGGACGGCGACACGCCCATACATATAGAAGGTACAGGAAACCGACATATCTCTGTATTGTATTTCAACCGCCGCGGACACCTGATGCTGGGCTACGACGGTATGGGTCTCGGCATCTACGACCCACAGAACGGGCGACTGGTAGACAACCCTTACTATAGCCGTGAAGTAGATTTGAGCACCTCGAAGGTGTACTCCATCTGCGAAGACCAGAACAGCAACGTCTGGCTGGGACTGTTGCAGAAAGGTATCTTCATGCAACCTGGCCATACCATGGGCTTTGGTTATATGGGACCGAAGCTGGGAGCACAGAATGTATTAGGTACAGCCTGCGTGACCAGTGTCACTGGCGACTCACAAGGCTGGCGCTGGACGGGTACCGACCGTGACGGTATGTATCTACAGGACGACCACTTCCAGGTAGTGAAGCATTTCAAAGAGGGTTTCCCTGCCACCATCCTCGGTTGTTGTGAAGACCTGAAGGGCAATATCTGGATTGGTAGTTTCAAGGAAGGTTGCGGATGGATTGACCGAAAAACACTGACTTACCACCCATATAAGTTACCGCAAGGTTCTGACATCAGCATTTTCGATGTCATCAGCGATTCTAAAGGGTACATCTGGTTAGCGTCTATGGGTTATGGTGTGCTACGCTTGAATCCGGAAACAGGCGAAGTGAAAGCCTACGTACAAAAACAAAAAGCCCCAGACGACCGCAAGATCAACTGCATCGTTAACGACTATATATCACAACTCGCGCTTTCGCCCGACGGCAAGCGTCTCTATGTGGCCACAACGATGGGTGTCTGCTGTCTGGACCTTGAGAAAGACAGCTGGCTCAGCACCTTCGGCGAGAACTGCCTGAACTATGGCACGGCTGTACGTATCGCCCGTGAGTTCGACGGTATATTATATATAGGTACGAACGACGGCTTGCTCTGCTACGACCTGGAACAACGCAAACTGAAACGACTGGCCATCGAGAGCGGACTAGCCGATAACGGCATTGCCTCTATTGAGCAGGACAAGACAGGACGTCTCTGGATAGGTACTGACCACGGATTGTGCTGTCTGAACCCGAAAAACGGCAAGACAAACAACTATTTCGTCGACAACGGTCTACAGTCAAATGAGTTCAGCGATGGCGCTTCATGGGCATCG
>JAEEGL011156912.1_pt1 | contig 17751 bp, 15 predicted proteins | sample 9134231 | NCBI WGS metagenome assembly JAEEGL01 (sample SAMN16246548, study PRJNA631951) | gut metagenome | biome: gut microbiome; feature: rumen; material: fiber-attached | host: Bos | place: Iran: Karaj | collected 2018-10 | reverse complement strand
CGCCGAAGTTTATCCGAAAACCTCTGCAGTGGTTCCGAAACTACTGGTATTACTATAAAATGCACGTCATTTTCGCCGTGCCGATCTTACTGGTCGTCGTCGTGCTGATCGTCAGCGCCGCGACCAAGAAAAAGTATGATTTCACAGTCATCTTGAGCGGAAGCACGGCCTTTGACAGCGCGACGCTGGACACTGTCTGCCAGAACCTTACCCCGTATCTGCGCGACGTGACCGGGGACGGGAAGCTCGTGCTCGGCGCGAGCGATCTGACGATCCGCTCCGATCTGGACGACGAATTCTACGCGAACAACTACAACAAGCTCGCCCAGCTGATGGTCTTCGATGAGGTCGTGTTCTTCATCGCGGATCAGCGCTCCTATGATTATCTTATGGAGCACCGCTTTATTGAGCCGTATTCCGAGCTCGGCGCCGGGTCCGCGCAGGAGTATGCGCTGACGGTCAGCGACAAGGGCATTATCGACGATACCGAGCTCGACGTGTTCGGGGACTGGTACCTGCTCGTCAAGACGATGTCGCCTGCCGAGGCGAAAAACAAGACCTATCTTGCCCGGCGCGAGGCGCTGAAGGATATGATCCTGATGCTTAAGAACGCATGAGCTGGGAAAGAATTACATCGAAGGACAACAGGCTCCTGCACACGGTGAGCCGTCTTGCGTCCTCCGCAAAGGCGCGCTCCGACGCGGGACTCTATGTCTGCGAGGGAAAGAAACTTCTGCAGGAAGCGCTGCGCGACGGCGTGCGGATCGAAGCCGTTTTGTGGACCGACAGCGGCCGTGCGCAGGATGACGCGCTTGCCGCGCTTCTCGATGCGCAGGGATTCCGCAAGGCGCTTTTGCCGGAAACCCTGTATGAAAAAGCAAGCATTTTGGAAAACTCGCCGGGACCGCTGTTTGTCTGCGCCATGCCGCGCAGCACAGAGCTCGGCAGGGGTAAATATATCGCGCTCGACGGCGTGCAGGATCCCGGCAACATCGGCACGATCCTGCGCACGGCCGAAGCCTTCGGCATAGACGGCGTGATCCTTCTGGAGGGCTGCGCCGACCCGTTCCAGCCCAAGGCCGTTCGGGCCAGCATGGGCTCGGTCTTCCGCCAGCCCATCATGCGCATGGACGCGCAGACGCTGTTTGAAAAGGCGAAGGCGCTGTCCCTTCCCGTCTACGCGGCGGCGCTTTATGAGGATTCCCGCAGTCTGGAGGCGCTTTCGCCCGGCGACGCGGTGATGCTCATCGGCAGCGAGGGACACGGGGTCAGCCCGGAGAACATCCGGCGCTGCACGGGATCGGTGATCATCCCGATGTGCGGAAAAACGGAATCGCTCAACGCGGCGGCCGCAGCGGCCGTGATCATGTGGGAGATGAGAAAATGGCAGGGGAGTACTGGGTCTGGTTCTCGGAACTGAATATAGATCTGCGCTCCAAGCTCGCGCTTCTGGACGTTTTCTACGACCCGCAGATGCTTTATGAGGCTTCCGCTTCCGTGCTGGCCGCGGCGGACGTACCGCTCGCGCTGGCAAAAAAGCTGACGGCAAGCCGCGATCTGAAGCGCGCGGAGCGCATCGTACGCGCCTGTGAAAAGAACGGCATCGGCCTGATGCCGCTGCTCGATCCGCGCTATCCCGAAAGACTGCGCAATATAGACGATCCGCCCGTGCTTCTGTATACGCGCGGGATCGTCCCGGATTTCGACCGCAGCGCCGCGCTGGCGGTGGTCGGCACGCGGCGCGCACCGAAAAGCGCCGTCGACATCGCTTCCCGCTTTGCCCGCGAGCTTGCGGAAAACGAGATGCTCATCGTCTCCGGTCTTGCCACGGGCATAGATCTTGCGGCAAATTCGGCGGCCATAAGAGCCTGCGGCTGCACCGCGGCGGTGCTCGGCTGCGGACTTGATATCTGCTATCCCGAAGCAAGCCGCCCCGTCTATGAGAGCATCCTTGCCGGAAACGGCTGCCTGCTCTCCGAATATCCGCCGGGCACGCCGCCGCTCGGACGGCATTTTCCCATACGCAACCGCATCATGAGCGGCCTTTCACTCGGCGTGCTCGTCGTGGCCGCTCCGGAGCGCTCCGGTTCGCTCATCACGGCGCACCGCGCCGCGGATCAGGGACGCGATGTTTTCGTGATCCCCGGCGGCATCGACGACGCCATGTTCACCGGCTCGAACGCTCTGATCAAGCAGGGCGCCGAAGCGGTGACCGATCCGTACGATATCCTCACGCAGTATATCGGGCGCTATCCCGGTTATTTCCGCACGGCGGGCAGCTATTTCTCCAGGATGCGGGCCCGCGCCGAAAAAGAAGAAGAGGAAGAAAAGAAGATACCGGCCGCGGCAAGTCCGGCGCCGGTGTACCGCGTTTCGCCCACACCGAGACCGGCGGCGGAAAAACGCGAAAGGATCGATCTTCCCGACCTGTTCCCGGACGTATGGCCGACGCTTGACGAGGATGCGCAGGCCATCGCGAGGGCCATCGGATCGGGCAGCATGCAGATCGACGATATCATGGAAAACACGGGCTTGCCCGCTGCGCAGACGCTGCGGGAGCTGACGCTCCTCGAAATGGAGGGCGTCATCCGCACGCTTCCCGGCAAGCATTTTGAAATCATAAAGGACTAGGGAGGACACTATGAAGAATCTGGTGATCGTGGAATCCCCCGCGAAAGCAAAGACCATAGCCAAATATCTCGGAAGCGGATATCAGGTCAAGGCTTCCATGGGACATATACGGGATCTGCCGAAAAAGACGCTCGGCGTGGACGTGAAGCATGATTTCGCGCTGGAGTACGTGCCGATCGACGGCAAGGACGCCGTCATCCGCGAGCTGAAGGCCGCGGCGGAAAAGAGCGACGCCGTGTATCTGGCGACCGACCCCGACCGCGAAGGAGAGGCCATCTCCTGGCATCTCGCCAAGCTGCTCGGGCTCGATGAAAAGGCCGCCAACCGCGTCACCTTCAACGAGATCACCAAGCGCGCGGTCAGCGAAGGCATCGCCAATCCGCGTTCGATCGATCTGAATCTCGTGGACGCGCAGCAGGCGCGCAGGGCGCTCGACCGCCTTGTCGGCTACAAGATCTCGCCGTTTTTATGGAAAAAGGTACAGCGCGGCCTGTCCGCCGGACGTGTGCAGAGCGTCGTGACGCGTATGGTCGTGGACCGCGAGCGGGAGATCCGCGCGTTCAAGCCGCAGGAATACTGGTCGCTCGACGCCTATCTGCTGCACGGCAGCGCCAAACGTCCCTTCGTCGCGCATTATTACGGCGCGGCGGGGAAGAAGGCGAAGCTTGTCAGCGAGGAACAGACAAGCGACCTGATCGGGGAACTCAAAAACGGGGAATTCATCGTTTCCCAGCTCAAGCTCGGCGAGAAGCGCCAGAAGGCGCATCCGCCGTATACGACCTCCACGCTGCAGCAGGACGCCGCGCACCGGCTCAATATGCCGTCGAAGCGCACGATGTCCGTCGCGCAGACGCTCTATGAGGGCGTGGAGCTTGCGGGCCGTGGCATGACCGGCCTGATCACCTATATGCGCACCGACTCCGTGCGCCTTGCGCCGGAGGCCGTCGCCGCCGCGCGCGACTATATCGGAGCGAGCTACGGCCCGTCCTATCTTCCGAAGTCCCCGGCCGTCTACACCACCAAGTCCGGCGCGCAGGACGCGCACGAGGCGATCCGCCCGTCCGACGTGACGATCACGCCGGATTCGATCCGAGGCGATCTCGACGCCGGACAGTATAAGCTGTATAAGCTGATCTGGGAGCGCTTCGTCGCAAGCCAGATGGCGCCCGCGGTATTCGACACCGTGTCCGCCGACATCGTCTGCGGCGAGCACCTGTTCAAGGCGTCGAGCCAGAGCGTGAAGTTCAAGGGCTATATGGCGCTCTATCCCGAGAAGGACGAGGACGGAGAGAAAAAGGACGCGCCGGTGCCCACGAATCTTGCCAAAGGAGAAAAGCTGAAGCTGTCCGAGCTCAAGCCCGAGCAGCACTTCACCCAGCCGCCGCCCCGCTTCAACGAGGCGTCGCTGATCAAGGAGATGGAGGAAAAGGGCATAGGCCGTCCCTCGACCTACGCGCCGACGATCTCCACGATCCTCGACCGTGATTATATCGAACGCGAGAAGAAGACGCTCAAGCCGACGCCGCTCGGCGAAGCGGTGACCGATCTGATGATCGGCAATTTTTCCGACATCGTCGACGTGAAATTCACGGCGGGCATGGAAGATAAGCTCGACCGCGTCGAGGAGGGCGAGGACCGCTGGCAGAGCGTCATCGCCGATTTCTACAGCGGCCTTTCGCAGGAACTGAAAAACGCTGAAGCGCAGACCACTCAGCGCGTGCGCGTCGCGGGCGAGCCGTCCGACGAGATCTGCGAGAAGTGCGGGAAGCCCATGGAGATCCGCTCCGGGCGCTTCGGAAAATATCTCGCCTGCACCGGTTATCCGGACTGCACGAACCGCCGTCCGCTGAAGAAGACGCAGGACGAGGTCTCCGATCAGATCTGCGACAAGTGCGGAAAGCCCATGGTCATCAAGTCGGGCGCTTACGGCCGCTTCCTGGCCTGTTCCGGATATCCCGAATGCAAAAATACCAAGCCGCTCGACGGCTTTACCGAGGGACTCTGCCCGCAGTGCGGGGGCAGGATCATCGAACGCCGCTCCAAGCGCGGATTCAAATATTTCAACTGTGAGAACGCGCCGCAGTGCAAATTCATCACCTGGGACCTGCCGCTTGCCGACAAGTGTCCGAAGTGCGGCAAGACCCTGTTCCGCCATTCCTACAAGGGCGAGAAGTGGGTCGGTTGCCTCGACGAAAAGTGCGGCTATAAAAAAGAGGAAGAAGCAAAAGCCGCCGGGAGAGCGAAGAAGAATGGATAAGGTCACAGTCATCGGCGGCGGTCTTGCCGGCTGCGAGGCGGCATGGCAGCTTGCCGTGCGCGGTGTTCCCGTGCGGCTTTATGAGATGAAGCCCGAAAAATACAGCCCCGCGCACACCTATCCGGGACTGGCGGAGCTGGTCTGCTCCAATTCCCTGCGCTCGGACCGCATCGAAAACGCGGTGGGGCTTTTGAAAGAGGAACTTCGCAGGCTCGGCTCCCTGATCCTTTCCTGCGCCGACGCGACGAAGGTCGAGGCGGGCGGCGCGCTGGCCGTGGACCGGGTGAAATTCTCCGATCTGGTCAGCGAAAGGATCGCCGCCTGCGAAAACATCGAGCTTGTCCGCGAGGAATGCACGTCCATTCCGGAGGGCGAGGTCGTCATCGCCACGGGCCCGCTGACCGCCGGGGCGATGGCCGAAGCCATCGCGTCCATACTCGGCGGCGAGATGCTCAGCTTTTACGACGCCTCCGCGCCCATCGTATCCTTCGATTCGGTGGACATGGAGAAGGCGTTTTTTGCCTCGCGCTATGACCGCGGAGAGGCGGATTATGTAAACTGTCCGATGAACAAAGAGGAATACGACGCTTTTGTAGACGCGCTGACCACGGCGGAGGAAGCGCCGGTGCACGGCTTTGAGGACAAGAACGTCTTTGAAGGCTGCATGCCCATCGAGGTCATGGCGCGGCGCGGGCACGAGACGATCGCGCACGGCCCGCTCAAGCCTGTCGGCATCCGCGATCCGCGCACGGGCCGCGAGCCCTACGCGGTCGTGCAGCTGCGGCGGGAAAACGCAGTAGGCACGGCGTATAATCTGGTCGGCTTCCAGACGCATCTGAAGCATCCGGAGCAGAAACGCGTTTTCCGCATGATCCCGGGGCTGGAAAAAGCGGAATTCCTGCGCTACGGCAATATGCACCGCAATACCTTTATCCGGTCGCCGGGTGTGCTCGGTGTGCAGTATGAGCTTCTGTCCGAGCCGCGCATCCGCTTCGCCGGACAGATGACCGGCGTGGAGGGTTATGTGGAATCCACGGCCTCGGGCTTTGCCGCGGGCTTCGGCCTCGCGCGCAGACTCCTCGGCCGCGAAACGATCGATTTTACGGCGCGCACCGCCGTCGGTGCGCTCGCACACTATATCAGCGAAGGCGGCGGAGGCGTATTCCAGCCGATGAACGTCAATTTCGGCATCATCGACCCCATCGAGACGCGCATCCGCAGAAAACAGGAGCGTTATGCGGCCATCGCCGCACGGGCGCTCGAGACCATAGACGGAATCGTCTCGCGGGAAGATTTCTAAGACAAGGGGAACAGAACCATGAAGTTTTTACTGGATTGCATGAGCGGCGATCTCGGCTGCGAGGAGGTCATACTCGGCGCGGCGGAGGCGAAAAAAACGCTCGATGCGGAATTTGTCCTTTTCGGCGACGAAGCGCAGATCGGCGCTGTGTTTTCCGCGCATAACATACCGATGGACGGCTTCACGATCCGGCATGCGCCGGAGGTCGTTACGATGGAGGACGACCCGACGCGCGTGGTGCGGCAGAAAAAGGAGTCCTCCATGGTCATGGGTCTGAACGCCCTGAAAGCCGGCGAAGGGGACGTGTTCATCTCCACCGGCAATACCGGCGCGCTTCTGACCGGCGCGACGCTTCTGGTCGGCCGCGTGCGCGGCGTGCGCCGCGCGACGATCGGCACGCAGATGCCGACGAAGACCGGCGGCAGCGTCGTGGTCGTCGATACCGGCGCGAACGCGGAATGCACGCCGGAATATCTCGTGCAGTTCGCTCTGCTCGGCTCCGCCTATGTGGAGACGATCGCGGGCGTGAGATCCCCGCGCATCGCGCTTCTTTCAAACGGCACCGAGGAACATAAGGGCAACGCGCTGGTCAAACAGACGCATGAAGAGCTGAAAAAGCTGGACGAAAAGGGCCTTGTGCACTTCGTCGGCAATATGGAAGCGCGAGACCTCTTCTCGGACGTCGCGGACGTCATCGTCTGCGACGGCTTCACGGGCAACGTGATGCTGAAAGCCGTAGAGGGCACCGCGTCCTTTGTGATGAGCCTTATAAAGAACCTCTTTCTTTCGAGCTTTGTGACGAAGATCGCCGCGCTGCTGGTCAAATCGAAGCTCGGCAGCCTGAAAACCATGATGGATTACCGTTCGGTCGGCGGTACGCCGATCCTCGGCATCGCAAAGCCCGTATTCAAGGCGCACGGCGCGTCCGACCGGGCGGCCTGGGCCAGTGCTATCCGTTCCGCGGCGAAGTACATAGACTGCGGGACCGCGCAGCGCATCAGCGAGATCATCGAGAAATTCAAGGAGACGGAAAACGATGGAAATGGAGATCCTGCGGGAGCTGATTGAGGATATTTTCGACGAGTCCGAGATCGGCGAGCAGACGGATTTTTATGAGGACCTCAATGCGGACTGGCTCGATATGGTGGAGCTTATGTACGCCTGCGAGGAGGAATTCGATACCGAGATCGGCGAGGAGGCCATGCGCGGAGTTGAAACGGTCGGCGATCTGTGCCGGCTCCTTCGGCAAAGGGCAAAGGATGAATAGTATGGAAAAGCTGGAAGAAAAAATCGGATATTCCTTCAAAAACCCCGCGCTGCTGCGAAATGCCCTGACGCACAGCTCCTACGCGAACGAGAGCCGCGACAAGGGCGTGCATTCGAACGAGCGGCTGGAATTTCTGGGCGACAGCGTGCTCGGGCTGGTCACCTCGGATTATATCTTCAATCTCTACCGCGATATCCCGGAAGGGGAGCTTACCAAGCTGCGCGCCGCGCTGGTGTGCGAGCAGGCGCTGCACGAGCAGGCGGAGAGCATCGGCCTGAGCGAGTACCTGTATCTCGGCCGCGGCGAGGAAGCCGGCGGCGGACGCACGCGCACATCGATCCTTGCCGACGCGACGGAGGCGCTGATCGGCGCCATCTATCTCGACGGCGGCATGGAGAAGGCGCGGGAATTCGTGCTTTCCTTCATAAAGCCCAATGTGAAAAAGCATGCGCACGGCGCAAATTTCCACGATTACAAGACGATGCTGCAGGAGATCGTGCAGAAAAACCGCGAGGAGACGCTGTCTTACCGCATGGCGGGGCAGGAGGGGCCGGATCACAACAAGACCTTCCGCATGGAAGTCCTGCTCAATTCCAACGTGATCGCCGAAGGCGTCGGCCACAGCAAGAAGGAAGCCGAGCAGGACGCCGCGCACAAGGCGCTGCAGCTGATGGGCGTGGAGCCGTGAGGATTATTCCGGTCTTTATCCCGCATGAAGGATGCCCGCACGACTGCGTATTCTGCAACCAGCGGCGCATAGCTGCACCCGTATCTCCGAAGCCGGAGGATGTGCGGGAGCAGGTCTGCACCGCTCTGCAGACGGCAGGCGAGGGGGCGCAGGTCGCCTTTTACGGCGGGAGCTTTACCGCCATAGATCCGGAAAAGCAGGAAGCGTATCTTGCCTCGGTTTCGGGTCTTCCGGTCACGATCCGCGTCTCCACGAGGCCGGACGCGATCGACGAAGAGACGCTGGCAAGGCTCGAAAAATACGGCGTGAAGACGATCGAGCTCGGCGCGCAGTCCATGTCGGACGCGGTGCTTGCCCGTGCGGGACGCGGCCACAGCGCCGAAGATACGCGCAGAGCCTGCCGTATGATCCGTGCGCATGGCGGATTCGAACTGATCCTGCAGCAGATGTGCGGGCTTCCCGGAGACGAGGATACGCGCCTGTATTCGGCGCGGGAAGCCGCGAAGCTCAGACCCGACGGCGTGCGCATATATCCTGTCGTGGTCGTGCGCGATACGGCGCTTTACGATCTGTGGCAGGCGGGACGGTATGCGCCGCTTACCGTGGATGAAGGCGCACGCACCGCGGCGCAGATGCTGGAGGTTTTCCTCGAAGCGAAGATCCCCGTTGTGCGCATCGGCCTCAATCCGACCGAAGAGCTGTCCTCCGGCGGCGCGGCTGCCGGCGCTTACCATCCGGCGCTCGGCGAGATGGCGCGCAGCTATGTCTATCTTTCCCGCATACTGGCCGCCGCAGGCACGCAGCGGACAGGGAAATTGACTATTTATGTAAACCAAAACCGGATCTCGCAGGCGATCGGCGTACATCGCGCAAATCTTAATGTCCTGCGGGAGCTTGGCTATACGGACGTCTCCGTAAAGGGCCGGGCGGATCTTGAAGATTACGAAGTGATGCTAAGCTCCGATGACCGGGCGGTTACCGGGGCATAGACAGTATTTGGAGTTGATGAAGTGCTCTTAAAGAGTTTGGAGATCCAGGGATTCAAATCATTCCCGGATCGCACGCGCATCGTGTTCAATCCGGGCGTAACGGTTATCGTCGGACCCAACGGCAGCGGCAAGAGCAATATCTCCGACGCCATCCGCTGGGTGCTGGGGGAACAGTCGACGAAGGCGCTGCGCGGCGGACGCATGGAGGATGTGATCTTCTCCGGCGCGGGTACGCGCCGGGCCATGGCGGCGGCTGAGGTCAGTCTGACGATCGACAACGCATCCGGATTCCTGAAAAGCGAATATAACGAGGTCACCGTCACGCGAAAGTTCTATCGCTCCGGTGAAAGCGAGTTTTTTATAAACAGAAAATCCGCAAGGCTCAAGGACATCCATGAGCTTTTCATGGATACCGGCCTCGGGCGCGACGGATATTCGATGATCAGCCAGGGCAAGATCGACGAGATCCTCAGCGTAAAGAGCGAGCAGCGCCGCGAGATCTTTGACGAGGCGACCGGCATTTCCAAGTACCGCTACCGCCGCGAGGAGGCGGAAAAGCGTCTTGCCGACGCGGACGCGAATCTGACGCGCATCAACGAGCTGATCGAGGATATGGCGGCGCGCATCGAGCCTCTGCGCATCGAAGCGGAGCGCGAGGAAAAATATCTGGGTCTGCAGGACAAATCGAAGGCGCTGGATATCAGCCTTGTGATGCTGGCGCTGTCCGGCATCGGCGAGAGGCTCGAACAGGCGAAAAAGACCGTGCAGGCGTTTTCGGACGACCTCGAACACAGCCGCGCCGAATCGGAAAAGCTGGACGCGCAGGCCGAAGCGCTGATCCGCGAGACTGCGGAGAACCAGCGCACGCTGGAGGCGCTGCGCGACGAACTGCGGGCGCTTGAACACGAGGCCGCGCAGATCGGCGAGGATATCGCCGTAAAGCGTACGCAGAGCGAACATATCGCACAGGATATCGAGCGCATGCAGCGCGAAAGCGAGGAAAGCAGCGCGGGCGGCGCGGATGCCCAGTCGCAGCTTGCCGCGCACCGTCAGACGCTTGCGGACAGAGAAGCCATGGCGGCGCTTACACGCGACCAGATCGAGAGCCTGACGGCGCAGACGGCGGAAACAGCCGGACGGCGCCTTGCAAAACGCGAGGAGCTTGACCGCTGGACGGCCCGGATGCAGGCGCGCAGCGCAGGCAATCTGGAAACATCCGGCAAAATCGAAACGTCTAAACAGGTGAAAGCCGAGCTTTCCGTTCAGCTGGAAGCGCTGACCGAGGACGAACGGCTGCGCGAACAGCGCCTTGCGCAGGCGCTTGAGACGCAGACGCAGCTTCACGCGGCGTGCGAGGCGGCGCAGGCGCAGACGGAAAGCCTGAACAATATCTTGTCTGGCTACAGACTGAAGCTGGATTCCCGCCGCCGCCGCATGGAGGCGGGGCAGAACAAGCTGGCCGAGGAAAAGCAGGAAGCCGCGGGTCTTGAGAACAGGCTTTCCATGCTTCGGGAGCTTGCCCGCGACTATGAGGGCTTCAACCGCGCGGTGCGCACGGTGATGCGCGAGCACGAAAACGGCGGCCTTCGCGGCATACACGGCCCGATCTCCGCGCTGATGAAGCTTCCGGAGGAATACATACCCGCGGCGGAGACCGCACTCGGGCAGGCGATGCAGAACATCGTGGTTTCCGAGGAAACCGACGCGCAGCGCGCCATCGGCCTTCTCAAAAGCCGGGACGCGGGCAGGGCGACCTTCCTGCCGCTTTCGACGATCCGGCCGAATCTTCTTTCGGAGAAGAACGTGGACAGAGAGCGCGGGTATATCGGCATACTCAGCGAACTGATCACATGCAAAGACATATACAGACCCATATTTCAGAATCTTCTCGGGCGCACGGTGCTTTGCGACAATCTCGACAACGCCGTCGTCATCGCCCGTAATTTCCGCCACCGTTTCCGTCTGGTCACGCTGGACGGACAGGTCGTCAACGCCGGGGGTTCCATGACCGGCGGCAGCCTGAACCGTTCGACCGGCATACTCAGCCGCGCCAACGAGATCGAAAAGCTGGAAAAGACCCTCCCGGGGCTTCAGGAGAAGCTGCGCGAGCACGGCGCCGTCATGGAAAACCTGACGCGCGAGACGCAGGCGCTTTCCTATCAGGTCGAACAGGCGCAGGAGGAGCTGCGCACGGCGCAGGAGGAAGCGGTGCGCGCCGCCGCGGCGCTTGAAGCGCACGAGGCGATCGTACAGAATCTGTCCTCGGGCGGGGAAGAGCGCGAGGCGCGGGAAAAGGCTCTTAAGGAGCGCATATCCGCGCTGGAAGGCGAGCTTTCCGCGCTGGGTGAAGCCCTTGCGCAGGGCGAGGAAGCGCTTAAAAAACTGGAAGCCGAAGCGCAGGATATACAGGCGCAGGAAAAACAGCTTGAAGAGCAGGAAAAGCAGACGGAGGAAAAGCTTCTGGAAGCGCGCATGCGGCTTTCCGCGCTGGATGCGCAGAAGCATGCCGAAGAAGCCTCCATCGCCGCTTTGGAGCAGACGAGAGCGCAGGAAAAGCAGCGCGCCGAGCGCCGCGAAAGCGAGCTTGCGCAGGCGCAGAAGGCATACGGAGAAAGCCTGGCCGACGTGGACGCGCTTACCGAAGCGCGGGAAAAGATCCTTGCGTCGTGCACGGAGAGATCCGAAAAGATCAAAGCCGAGGTGGACGTCCAGCACGAGTTTGAACGCCGCCGCATCGAGACGGAGCGTCTCGCGCAGGAGGAAAACCGCAGGATGCTGGACCTTGAGCGCCGCATGATCCGCGCGCAGGCCGATCTGGAGGCCGTGGAGAACGAGGAAGAAACGCTCGACGGCCGCCTCTGGGACAATTACGAGCTCAGCCGTTCGCAGGCCGCGGCGCTTGCCGAACCGGTGGAGAACCGCGCGGAGGCGGAACGGGAACTTGAACGGATCAAACGGCAGATCCGCTCGCTCGGTACGATCTACCCCGGCTCCATGCGCGAATATCAGGCGCTTTGCCAGCGCTATGAATTCATGGACGGGCAGAAAAAGGACGCCGAGCTGTCGAGAAACGAGATCCTCGAGATCATCCGCGACATCAACGTGCGCATGAAGGAGATCTTCACCGAGCAGTTCGCGATCATCGCCGAAAGCTTCTCGCGCGTCTTCGCGCAGATCTTCGGCGGCGGCACGGCGAAGCTCGCGCTTTCCGATCCCGCGGATATTCTGGGCAGCGGCGTCGACATCATGGTGCAGCCGCCCGGGAAGCAGCTCAAGGTACTGACGCTGCTGTCCGGCGGAGAACGCGCGCTGTCGGCGATCGCGCTGTATTTCGCGATCATGTCCGTGCGGCCCGCGCCGTTCTGCGTGCTCGACGAGATCGAGTCCGCGCTGGACGAGGCCAACGTGCGGCTCTTTGCGCGCTATCTGCGCGAGATGTCGGATAAGATCCAGTTCATCGCCATTTCGCACCGCCGCGGCACCATGGAAGCCGCCGATATGCTGTACGGCGTCGCGATGCCGCAGCAGGGCATTTCACGCATCCTTGCGCTGAATGTCGCCGAGGCGGAAAAAGAATATATAAAGGACTAAAAACTATGGCTTTTTTTGAAAAGATCCGAAACGGTCTGCGCAAGACGCGAAACAAGATCGGCGATATGTTCAGCGCGATCTTCTCTTCCTTCCGCGAGGTGGACGAGGAGATGCTTGACGAGCTCGAGGAGGCGCTGATCCTCTCCGATATGGGCACCGAGGCGGCGCAGGACGTGATCGCAGAGCTTCGCCGCGACGTGCAGGCCGACAGGCTGCGCGAGCCCGAGCAGGTACGCGAACGCCTGACGCAGATCCTGACCGACCTTGTCCGGGGCGAGCCGGAGGCGGACGCCGACGAGCGCTCCGCGATGGGCCTGAAGCTCGGCACCGTTCCCTCGATCATCCTGGTCGTCGGCGTCAACGGCGTCGGCAAGACGACCTCCATCGGAAAGCTTGCCAATCTCCTGAGAAGCGAGGGCAAGCGCGTCATGCTCGCCGCGGGCGACACCTTCCGTGCGGCGGCGGCCGAGCAGCTGTCGATCTGGGCCGAGCGCGCCGGCGCGGACATCGTGCGCCATGAGGAGGGTTCCGACCCGGCGTCCGTGGTCTATGACGCGATCCAGGCTGCCAAGGCGCGCGGCTGCGACGTCATCATCTGCGATACCGCGGGACGGCTCCACAATAAATCGAATCTGATGCGTGAGCTGGAGAAGATCAGCCGCGTCATCGACCGCGAGCTTCCCGGCGCGGACCGCGAGACCCTGCTCGTGCTCGACGCGACGACCGGCCAGAACGCGCTCCTGCAGGCCAAAAGCTTCAAGGAGAGCGTGGATATCACAGGCCTCGTGCTTGCCAAGCTCGACGGCACCGCGAAGGGCGGCATCGTCATCGCCATCAAGCGCGAACTGGACGTTCCGGTGCGCTTTGTCTGCGTGGGCGAGGGGATAGACGATCTTCTGCCCTTCGACCCCGAGGACTTCGCAAAGGCACTTTTTTAGTAAACAAGCATTAAGGAGTATAAATATGGCTAGACTTGACGGAAGAGCATACGATGAGCTCCGGCCGCTGACCATCACGCCGGACTATACGAAATATGCCGAGGGAAGCGTCCTGATCCGGCAGGGCGACACGGTCGTTCTGTGCAACGCCTCCTTCACCGAAGGCGTGCCGCGCCATGTCAAGGGCACGGGACGCGGCTGGCTGACCGCCGAATACGATATGCTGCCGCGCGCCAACCGCGAACGCAGCCAGCGCGACATCGGAAAACTCAAGCTTTCCGGTCGCAGCGCGGAGATCCAGCGCCTGATCGGGCGCAGTCTGCGCAGCATCATCGACCTTTCAAAGCTCGGCGAAAACACCTTCGTCATCGACTGCGACGTGCTGCAGGGCGACGGCGGGACGCGCTGCGCCTCCATCACCGGCGGATTCGTTGCGCTGTATATCGCCTGCTCGCGCCTCGTGCGCCGGCAGATCCTGCCCTCCATGCCGCTTCGCGATTATATAGCCGCGCTCGGCTGCGGCATCGTGGACGTAGACGGCGCGGACAGGCCGGTCGTGGACCTCAACTATTATGAGGACAGCGGCGCGGTCGTCGATTTCAATCTCATCGCCACCGGTTCCGGCGCCATCGCCGAGATCCAGGGGACGGGCGAGGGAAGGCCCTATACGCCCGCGGAGCTTTCCGCGCTGGTCGATCTTGCGCTTCCGGCGGTCGGAAAGGTCATCGAAGCGCAGAAGGAGATCACCAGACAGTACGGATTCAGGATTTGAACATGAAATGGATCATTGCAACCAACAATAAAGGCAAAGTCCGGGAATTTCACAAGATCCTGCCGCCGCTGGGCATAGAAGCGCTTTCGCTCGCCGAAGCGGGTATACAGCTCGAGGTCGAGGAGACGGGGACGAGCTTTGAGGAGAACGCGCTGATCAAGGCGCGGGCCGCCTGCGCGCTGACGGGTCTCCCCGCGGTCGCCGACGATTCCGGCCTTGTCGTGGACGCGCTCGGCGGCAGACCGGGCATCTATTCGGCCCGCTATGCCGAGACCGAAAAGGCCTGCAACGAGCGCCTTGTGCGCGAGCTTGCGGATGTGCCGGACGGCGAGGCGAGAAGCGCGCATTATGTCTGCGCCATCGCCTGTGTGCTGCCGGACGGACGGGAATTCACCGTGCGCGGGCAGTGCTTCGGGCAGATCCTTCGCCAAGAGCGTGGGACGAACGGCTTCGGCTACGATCCGCTCTTTTACGATCCGAACTACGGCCTGACCTACGGGGAGCTTCCCCCGGAGATCAAAAACGAGATATCACACCGCGGAGAGGCGCTGCGCGCTTTCGCCGCAAAGATCAGGGAAATGGGGCTTCAGGGCAATGACAAGTAAGCAGAGGGCCGCCCTCCGGGCTAAGGCGAACGAGCTTCGCGCGATCTTCCAGATCGGCAAGCAGGACATAGGCGACAATCTGATCGCGCAGGTGGACGGCGCGCTGGAGACGCGGGAGCTTATCAAGCTCCATGTGCTCGAGACCAGCATGCTTTCCGCGCGCGAGGCCGCGGCGGAGATCGCCGAGGCAACAAACAGCGAAGTCGTGCAGGTTATCGGCACGCGCTTCGTACTCTACAGGGAGAGCAAGACTTTGCCGCCGGACAAACGGATCGAGCTTTTATGACGGGAAAGAGACTGGGTATTTTCGGCGGCACCTTCAACCCGCCGCATCTGGGGCATGTCCGCGCTGCGCAGGCAGCCGCGCAGGCACTGGGACTGACCGTCCTGTTTATTCCGGACAACATCCCGCCGCATAAGGAGATGCCGGAAAACAGCCCGACGCCCGAGCAGCGTCTGGAGATGGTGCGGCTTGCCGCACAGGACGTGCCCGGCGCGCAGGTGCTCGATCTGGAGCTTCGGCGCGGCAGCCGCAGCTATACCGCGGACACGCTCGAGGAGCTCGCGGCGCTGTACCCGGGCGATGAGCTCTGGCTCATCGTGGGAACGGATATGCTGATGACGCTGCATCGCTGGTATCATCCCGAACGCATCTTTCGCTTTGCCCATGTGGCGGCGCTTGCCCGCAATACGGGCGATATGCCCGGGATCGAGGAGGGCGCGAAGCGTCTGCGTGAGCAGTACGGCGCGGTGATCGAGCTTGTCGACGCCGAGCCGCTGCCCGTATCCTCGACGCAGATCCGCGAGGGCCTTTATAAGGGCACGGAAAAATATCTCCCGGGGCAGGTTTTTGCCTATATCAAGGAAAGAGGGCTTTATCTTGACGCCGGATATTGACAGCCTGCGGGCCTATATCCATGAAAATCTTCCGCGCCGCGAGGCGCATATCCTCGGCTGCGAGCAATGCGCCGTGGAGATGGCGCTTCGGTTCGGCGCCGACGCGGAAAAAGCGCGCATCGCCGCGCTCCTTCACGACATCACAAAGTACGAATCCACGGCGCAGCAGTTGAATTTGCTCGAAAAATATAGTATAATGGCAAATCATGACGCCGATGATTTTCCGCAGATCCTGCATGCCTATACGGCGGCGGGCGTTGCAAGGCACGAATACGGCCTTGACGACGAGATCTGCGGCGCGATCTACTGGCATACGGTGGGTCACGCGGGAATGACCAAACTGGAAAAAATCATCTATCTTGCCGATATGATCGAGCCGACGCGCAGCTATCCCGGTGTGGAAGCGCTGCGCGAGAAGGCAAAGTACGACCTGGACGGCGCGCTTCTCGATGCGTTTGCGCAGAGCATGCGCTTCATTCTGGATAAGCGCGGCCTGCTCCACCCTTCCACGGCGGAAGCGTACAACGATCTTTGGCACAGGATATACGATACAGAGAAAAATGAGAAAAGGCGCACATGAAAAAAGACGCCGGGACGAGGAGATCACGCAGCCCGAAGAGCTGATCGAGGAACTCCCCAGACGCAGCTACCGCACGGGGATCGCGCTGGCGTCCACGCTGCTGATCCTGCTTCTGATGCTGCTCGCGGCGGGCTTTATCTATCTCAAAACGATCCTGAAAGCGCCGACGGGCAAGTCGGGCGCGTCTTCCGGATCCTCCCAGACGCAGCAGGCGGGGGATGCGGAGGGACAGGAGCCGATCCTGACCGGCAGCGCGGACCGGAAAGAAAACGTGTTCACGATGCTCGTCATCGGTCTTGACAAGTCGGAGAAGCTCTCGGACACCATCATTGCCGCGACCTTCGATCTAAACAATAAGAGCGTGGCGGTGCTCAATATCCCGCGCGATACGCTTTCCTCCCATAACGGCGGGAGGATCCACAAGATCAACGCGGCTTATGCCATGGGCGGCATAGAGCGCACGATCGAAGAAGTACAGAACGTGATCGGTTATGAGATCGACCGGCACGTGATCGTGACCTGCGACGCCTTCGTGTCCCTGATCGACGCCATCGGCGGCGTCGATTACGAGATCCCGAAGGATATGTACAAGGTCACGGACGATATGATCATCGATCTGAAGGCCGGATACCAGCATCTCGACGGCGAGCACGCGCTGATGTATATGCGCTACCGCGGCTATGCCAACGCCGATCTTGCGCGCATCCAGGCGCAGCAGGGCTTTTATAAAGCGGTCCTTTCCAAGATCGCGCAGCCTTCGACGGTCTTCAAGCTCCCGTCGCTCGTTTCCATCGTGCGCGACAAGGTCGATACCGATCTGACTCTCGGCGAAATGCTCTGGATCGGCATGAATTTCTATACGATGGACGCAGGCTCCATGATCACGAACACGCTGCCCAACACCCCGAAGTATATCGGCGGCGCCTCCTATGTGGTCCCGCGCGAGCAGGCGATCCTGGAGCTTGTCAACGCATATTACAATCCCTGCGTTTCGCCCGTCACGGCCCTTACGCTCACGCCTGTCCCCGATGATGCGGAGGAAGCGTGGCAGGACGCCCACGGGCAGGAAGGAGAAGGCGGCGAAGACGGCGGGGACGATCCTTCCGGATCCGACGACCCGCCGCCGCAGGATGTGTTCGGCGGCAGCGATACGCAGGACTGGATCGACACCTGGGACGGATGGAGCCTGCTCAACCCGGACGACAGCGAATAGCAGAATAAAACACATTTATCCAT
>JAEEGL017145549.1_pt1 | contig 17752 bp, 1 predicted proteins | sample 9134231 | NCBI WGS metagenome assembly JAEEGL01 (sample SAMN16246548, study PRJNA631951) | gut metagenome | biome: gut microbiome; feature: rumen; material: fiber-attached | host: Bos | place: Iran: Karaj | collected 2018-10 | reverse complement strand
TGGCCGTAGCCGTCGGAGAGGGTGACGTCCGCAGGCGAGGCCGCGAGCGGAAGCTCGGTGAACATCGGGCCGGCGAGGCGGATGTCGCGCGCCACGAAGTCGCGGATGGCGCGGACCTTGTCGGGCGTGGAGGAGAGCCCCTCGCAGAGGGAGCGGGCCTTGGCGCGCGCCTCGCGCCCCGCCTCGGGCGAAATCGCCTTCTTCAGGACCGCGGCGACGGCGGCGGCGTACGACCGCCATTCGCCGGCGGAGCCATAGACGGACGCGGCATAGGCGAAGGCGGGCGGAAGATGCTCTTCACGCGGCAGTGTCTTCGGATTCGAGACGGACCATGTGCGGACAGCGCGTCCGTCCCTGGTGTCAGACACCTCGCGAACGCCGCCGAAAGATTCGGCGCGGAGGACGAGTCCGGTTGGCGCGTCGACCGTGACGGAATAGTCGACAATCGGGTCCATGCCCTGGAGGGCCGCGGAGAAGCTGAAGAGGGGGGCGTCGCGGTGGACAATGCGGTACGCGGTGCGGATGACGGAGCCGGTCTCGACGCCGGGCAGGCTTATGACCATCGTCTTGCCAGCGGGATAGCGGGGGGCCGACGCCACCCACCCCTGGTCCATGACGTTGATCTCGTGCGGCTGCACGGCGCGCACGACGCCGGCCGCATTTGACACCGTGGCGAGGAGAAGATCGACATCCTCCCAGACCGGGTTGTAGGGGATTGTCAGCTCGGAGTGGCTCTTCTTGCCCGCGTAGGTGAGGATTTCGCGGACGGTCGTGACGGTCGTTGTCCAGCTCGAAGGCGAGGCGACGTCATAGCGGATGGCCTTCGAAATGAGGCGCGTGTCGGCCCTCGCGGCGGTCGAGTCGGCCGGGGCGAAAAGGGCGCGGCCGTCCTTGGCGTGCTCAATGTCGCGCAACGCCTTCTTGAGGCCGAGGTAGATTTCCGGGGGATATTCGGTGAGGTTGAGTTCGAAGCGGCGCCTTGCGCGCAAAAGGCGCGCGCCGCCTTCCGGTTCCGCATTCGCCTCCTGGAGGAAGGTGACGCCATTCGTGGAGAACGAGATCGCTTCAGGAAGCGCTATTGGCGCTCCCGCGTCCGCGACGGAGATTGAAATCTCCTCTTCCGCGCCGCAGGCCATCTCGGTTTCAAGCGGGTAGCGCCGTTTCTCAAGGCCCGTTGCGCCGATGAGGAAGTTGACGTAGCCGAGCGAGGACGAGAACCACGGGAGATCGACGAGGACGGCGTTGTCGCCCTGGGCCGGGAAGTCGCGTGCCGAGACGGAGAGGCGGACGGAAAGCGGCGTGTCGGTGTCCTGAAGGTCTTCGGGAAAGATGGCGCAATTCTCAAGCGTCGCGCCGGCGATGCGGCGCTTGACGAGACCGTCGAAGAAGTCGCGCCGCTTGTCGGCCGGGAGGCGCGCGAAGTGGCCGCGGTAGACGGTGTCGTTGAGTCCCCCGAAGGAGATTTCGGTCTCAAGGAAGAGTGTGCCGTCCTTGTCGATCTCGCCCGTCGAATGTGCGCGGAGCATGTTTGCGGATGCGGGGGTTATGGGGGAGACGCGAAGGTCCTCGCCGGCGGGATGCGCCACGAGGTAGCTCTTGTCGTCGAGGTAGGCGGGCAGAAGATCGTGGGCGCTCTCGTTCGTCGGATCCATGAGCGTGTACGAACCGTCGGCCTCGCGGACGCCGACAATGGCGTGGTTGAAGAAGGTCATCGGCACATCGGGGTCGCGCTTCTCGCCGGCGTGGATGAGAACCGGGTAGGCGTCGACACCGGCAAGACGGAGCATGGCGACGAGGAGCGCGGCCTTGTCGCGGCAGACGCCGTAGCGGTTTTCGAAGGTCATCGAGACGTCATGTGGTTCGTAGCCTGGGGCCTCCGTCTCGGTCGTGACGCCCATGTAGCGGACATTCTGCGAGACCCATGTGAAGAGGGCGCGGATGATCGCCTTGGAGGCGTCTTCGTCGACAGCGGCCTTGTCGGCGGCCTCGGCGGCGAGGGTTTTGACGAGCGCCTTCATCTCCGGCGTCGTGGCCTCCAGACGCGGCTTGCAGAGGTTCCAGTACCACTTTGAGAGGGAGGCCCAGTTCTCGGCCGTGCTGAGGAGCAGGCGCTGTGCGACGGTGTACATGGCCGGCATCTCCGGCTCCGGGAAAGCCTGGGGGACGCCGCCGACCTCCCAGACGCGCAGCGTGCGGGCGGCGTCGGCGAGCCGGACCGAGTAATTGGTGACCGTCCCCTCGACCGGCGATCTCAGGCAGGTATGGCGAATTGGCCGCGCGTCGGGTTCGGAAATGGCGTAGGTGTAGCGGAGGATTGGGCTGAAGCCCTCGAAGACCTGGTAGTCCGACCATGTGTCGGGCACGCGGACCTTGTACTCCGTCCTTTTGAAGGCGAGGCGGACAATGTCGCCGATTTCAAGTCCGGGATATGAGACGCGCAGAATCTTGTCGTTGGGGTCGTAGATGTTCGAGCGCATGTCCGAGGGATCCGTCATGACGCTCGCGTTGCGGTCGAGGTCAACGACGACCGTGGTGCCGTCGGGCTTGATGATTTCGGCCGCTATGATTTCGTTCGTGCCGTAAACCACGTTGAAGTGGAGGGAGTCTGTGCGCGCGTCGCGCCGGCCCTTTTCCGTGAGCACCTTGGCGTAGGTGTCGTCGTACGTCACGGACGTGCCATCCGGGTTGTAGGTCTCGAACGTGACGGAGTCGAGGAGAACGGTGTCGGCGTCCGGATAGGCTTCGGCGGTCACGGACGCCGCCACGGCGAGCGTCTCGGCCCGGTCGATGCGCCGGACCTCCGCCGGCTGCTCGTCGAGCGCCGCCGCCTGCGCGACGCCAATGGCGGACATCGCGGAAAGAAAGAGGAGAGTGGACTTATTCATGTGTGATCCTTGTGCCGACTTGTTCCTCGCCGGGGGTGTCTTCCGGCCATTTTCCCGCCTTTTGCACGAGGTGGAGAGTCCCCTCGCGACGATCAAGGTCAACCCTCATCTGCGTTCCCCAGGCACCGCCATGGCCCACGGTCCCCACCTGGCTGCCGAGACCGTATTCGTTCGGAGCGCCGGGCGGCGTCTGGCGGCGGCAGATTTCGCGTAGCGCGGCTTCGGAGACGATCCTGCGGCCCTCGAAGACGCCGCCGCCCGCGACCATCCGGGCGAAGCGCGCCATGTCGGCCGCCGTTGAGAAGAGGCCCCCGCCACACTCCGCATGGCGGTTTGGCCCGTCGTAGGGTATGAGCGACATCTGCGGCGTGACGGCGCTGCAGACCCAGGAGCGGGTCTCGTTGTCATAGGCGTAGCCGTACGCCCGCCGGGCCACCTGTTCCGGTGTGGGATGGTATCCTGTATCGGCCATGCCGAGCGGGTTGAAGACCGTCTCGTCCATGAAGTCCTCGTAGGACTTGCCAGTGACGACTTCGATGACGCGGCCGACGGTGTTGATGCCGGCGTTGGAGTAGCGCCAAGAGGTGCCAGGCTCGAAGAGGAATGGCGATGCGGCATACACGTGGGTCTGCGACTCTAGCGAAAGATAGGTCAATTCGCGGTGCTGGAAGAAGCCGGGAAGCCACTGAAGGCCTGCCGTGTGCGAGAGGAGGTGGCGCAAGGTCACGGTGTTCTCCAGGGGCACGACGTCATCGCCGGGGTGTTCCGGGTCGCGCGCGCGGTAAAGCGTGCGGAAATGCGGCAGGTATTTCCAGACTGGGTCGTCGAGGGAGACCCGTCCAGCATCGACGAGCGTCATGAAGGCCGCGGAGGTGACGACTTTCCCGGTTGAGGCCATCCAGAGAAGCGTGTCCATGGCCATGGGGCGGCCGCCCTCAATGTCTGCGAAACCGGTGACGCGACAAGTGCGGATGCCGTCGGGCGTCACGGTCATATCGATTGTGCCGGGTTTTCTGGCCGCTTCTACGCTCGCCTCAGCGACGGCCGTGGCTGGTTTCTGGTTCATTGATGGGAGGGGGTACAAAAATGGCGGAGAGGGTGGGATTTGAACCCGAGTGAGGCCCTCTCTATTTCGCCATACTAAAACATTCGCACCTAACATTCTAGAACTCTATCAGAACCCGCGCCGAATCCTTAAAATTGCGCCGATTCTTTAAGAATTCCACTAAAAATGATAGCAAAATTAGTGCGGATGGTCAATAATTTTATTAGAGCGGAAAAACAGAAAGTCCGCACGGGGTAAGACTGCCATTCCCCCTCGCTGAATCCGCACGGCACAAAAAAGGGTGGGCACAAACCCACCCTCATCCGCCAAAATTGACGGCGCCGAACGCTACCGCGTTTCCGCCTCGTGCATGATCGCGTAGATTTGTTCGGCAAGTTGCGCCTGCCGCGCCATCATGTTGGCGTTCGCATGACCCGCCGCGATCATCTTCTTGTTCTTGTCGGCGAGCTTCCTGTACTGGCCGGCGAGATTTGTCAGCCGGACGCGGTACTGCGGTTTGAGCCAGTCATAGCGATTCATGAGCGCGCGGAGCTTCTCGGTGTCGCCAGCCTTTGCGAACTCGTTGTAGGCCTTGAGCGATGCGTTGAAGTTGCGGACCGCCGTGTCACGCTTGACGTGACCGTAGGACCATGAGGAGAGGCCGATAAAATTCATGAAGGTCAGCGCCGCACCGGTCGGAATGCCCTCTTCGATCAGCGCCTCGACGGAATCATGAAGCGTCAGCGGATAAATCGTGTTTTGGATGACGTACCGCAAGACTTGGTCCGGAGTCTCAAGCGTCTCAAACTTCGTGCCGCGATTTATCACAGCTCTCGCAAGCTGCATCGGCGGAGAGAGCTTATTCCAAAGGAACGTCGTTACAAGCTCGTTATCCGCGTCGCCGCCCTGGAAGCCGTCAAACTTCGCAAAACGCCCGTAGCGGTCCGTGCGGCCGCCGGCGATAATGCGCGCAGCCGTGCGAAGGTAGATTTCCATGCCGCCGAGCGCAGAAACGTAATTGCCGCCAATGTTGAACTTGAGGAACTTCGCCGAGGTCGGCCAGAAAAATTCCTTGCCGACGATGCGCTTGTCGTCATCCTCGTCACCCCAAATGATGTGGGAAAGCGCATACAGCACCGCCGTGAGAAGAATCCAGTTGCCAATTGACTTGCCGTAAACCTGCTTGAACATGGTCCGGCGCACATCGAGGTCGATGTTCCTAAACTTCTCCGTGGCGATGTTCTCGCTAATCGACGACAACCCGAGGTTGATCATGTTCTGGATCGTCTGTATGTGGCCGGCGATTCGCGACGGCGCCCAAATTAACCGCCTTATAGCGCCGATTTTGGCGAGCTTCCAGTCGCCCGTGCCGCTCGCGTAGTTGATCAGCTGCGCGAGCGTCTGGCGCTCTTCCTTGCCAAGCATCTTACCGTTCTTCTGGCAGGCGTCCAGGGCGGCCGCGTAGGTCGTCGCGCGAATGATGTTCATTGGCGTGTCGAAGCCACGCGCGGACGCCTCAAGCCACATTCCCGAAAGTTTGCGGAGCTTGTTGTCCTGCGGGATCAGCTTGTTCAGCCACGGATTGCTGTCGCGGGCGAACATCTCCGATTCCGCAGCCATGCCGACGGCGTGAATTTGAAGGCCGTCCTCCACGAATCGGGCAAGGTCGTAGTCGCGCGCGAGCTTGTCCATGATCTCCTCGCCCTTCTTGCCGGAGAAGAGCGAGCGGAGGCCGTCACGGACCGCGCGCACGTTCAATCGCGGATTGCCCATCATCAACCAGCCGCATTGCGTCCAGATGGCCGACAAGTCGCCGGACGCGACAAGCGATTTCGTCAAATCCAAAAGGTCCGCGACGGTCTTTAGCGCCTTGCCGCCAAGGTGATCTGACTTCCATTTTCGCTCCGCCTCCCATTCAAGGTATTCCTTCTTCTTCTCGCGAAGCTGCTTCTTGAGGTCGTCAAGGCGCGGATCGTTGGAGTAGTCCTTCTTTGACTGGTTCTGCGCCTGCTCGCTTCCCTCCATCTTGTTCTGCAAGTGATCTATGGACCGCTGAATGGCACGTTGCCGCGCGCGAATTGCCCGTTCCTCGGCGCTCTGCTCGCCGGGGAACTGCGCGTCGAGAAGTGTGCGATAGGCGTGACGGAGTTCCGCCACGCGTTGGACCAACGCGTTTTCCTCGTCGGACATCGCGCGACGCTTCTTCATCTTCGGCATGTCGTTCATGAAGAAGCCCTCTTGAGCGTCGAGGACCTGCTTCTCCAAGGCGGCGACCTTCTCGCGGAGGCGCTGAATGCGCTTCTGCTCCTGGTTCGCCACGTTTTGCTCGCCGCGCCGGCGCGCCTCGCGCTCTTCGCGTTCCGCGTTGCGCAGTTCCCGTTCGGCATCTTCCAGTTCCGGCGTCGAGGCCGGCGGGACCGTCCCCGCGTCCTCGCGCGTCTTGCCTATGACGTTCTGTAAGCGCGCCTGTTCCCTTGCGAGGCGAGAGCGGGCGTATTCACGAATCCGCGCCGTGCGAGTGTCGTCGGCGTCTGCGTTCGCGATCTCGGCACGGAGCGCGCGGAGACGCTCAAGACGAGCCTTGCCATTGTCCGCGACATCGGCCGCCGCCGATTTCCTTCCCGCAGGACGCGGCGCCTTTGGATTCTCGTCGATGGAGAACATCGTCGGTTTCGGCTTTTCGCCTAGTTCCGCCTCAAGTTCCGCGATTTCGTCGTCAAGCATGGCGAGGATTGCGGCATTTTGCGCGTCGATAATGGCTTGTCCGTCGTGAATGGCGAGGCCGAGCCTACGGCAAACGCGGCGCATCTCCCTGATGTCGCCGTTTTGCAGCGCCTCTTCCAGGGCGACGGCCTTGGCCACCTGCTTTTGCAGACGGTTTGCGAGCTTGCGCGCCTCATTGCGGTCGTAGATGTTCGCGCGGCCGGCGAAGTATTCCCGGATTTGCGCATCGTCAAGTTCAATGCCCGCGATATCGAGGTATTTGCGCACCTCGCCGAGAAGGGTGTCAATGTCCCGGTAGCTGGAATCGAGGGCGACGTATTCCGCCGCGACCTTCTTGACGAGCTTCTCAATCTGGTAATCGGAAAGCTCGCCTTGCGCATCGACCAAATCTTGAGTCTGCGACATGATTTCCGCGAGGCGTGTGCCGGGGTCCTTCTTCGGGCGGTTGCGGAGGTTGCGGAGAATCTCGTTCATCTGTTCCGCCTCGGCGTCCTTGCGGACAAGTTCGCCTTGCGCGGTTTCGAGGTCCTGCTTCACCTGCTTGTATTCGCGGGCGAAACGCTCCAGTTCGTCCATGAAGCCCGTCGGCATCGCATCGACGTGGAAATTCTTCATCTGCGTCTTCATGCGGCGAATCATCCATCCAGCGGTCATTTCCGCGTTCTGAATGAGGTTGCGGAAGGCGAGAGCCTGGCCGGCCTTCGTGCCCGCGTAGTCAAACGCCGCGTAGATCGTCTTGATGGCGCCGCCAAGGACGGCGATCTCGTTGTCGAGCGTCGCAAGCGTCTCGGTCGGCGTTCCGGGCATCTTCTCCAACTCGTTCTGCCTCTGCGTCAGCGCGTCGAGACGGGCCTCGTAGGAGGCGAGGTGGCGCACCATCGCGGCATGTTCGTATGGAGTCAGGACGCGCGGCTTCTTGACGATTTCGGCCACGAGCGCCGGCGCATCGATCCCGAAGGATTCTTCCCAGGCTTTTTCTTTCGTCAGACGTTCCGGCTCATACTCGTGCTGCGTGTAGAAGCGCGCGAGCTGCGACGCACCGACGAGGTAGTTTTTGCCGCCGTGAATGTCGAGGGCGCGGATCGCCGCCGCCTCTTCCGGCGTGACCTCGAAGCGGTTTTCGTCGCCGCGCGAGAAGCGGATATCCGGGCGATCGGAGAACGTGCCCACGTTGTCCGTCGCCGACTTGATCTGGGAGGGGGTGAAGGCGACGTATGCGCCGCTGTCATTCGCATAGCCCGGACTGAAGTAGCCGTCGATGCCAAAAACATCGGCCAGTGCGTGGCGCAAGTCGCTTGCGAACGCCTCGGGGTCTATGTCGTCGCCTTTGACGTAGCTTTGCGCGTCCATGGCGTAGTCAAGGACACTCTCGACTGTCTTGCCTTTCGACAATTCGTTGACGAACTCGGAGTTAATTTCGTCATAGAAGTCGTACCCAAGGGCGCGCATGCGACGGAGTACGTCGCGAAGCATGGACTTAGCCTTGTGCTGCGTCGCCTTGCGTATTGCCGCGTCAACATCCTGCGCGTCCTCGGTCTCGGCAATGTCGTAGAATTCGTCGTCAGAGAGCAGACGCATCCGGTCATAGGCGTAGCTTGGATTGCGGAGGTTTAGAAAGTACGCGCCGGTATCGCCCCAGCCTTTAGCGATGGATTCATCAGGCGTGAAGTAAAATCCGACGCCCTCGGACGTATTGGCTATTTTATCATGGCGAAACGCGGCGTCGCCAGGCTTCTCAGCGAGCGGATCCCAGCGGCTCCCGTGGTACACGACGAGCGGCTCGCCGTTCTCGTCCACGACCTTGGATGCGTTCTCCGGATCGTTCTCCCAGTCGCCGAACCACCTCTTGAAGTTCTCCGTCCGCACCTGCACCCATTGGCGCTCGGTGAGGTTCGTCGGCTTGCCATTGGGGGCCTTCATCCACCCCGGCTTCTTCGCGCCGTCGGGATTCGTGTAGCGGGCCTCAACCTCTGTGTACTGGCGTTGCGCCTCGGCAAGCTCCGTTGCGCTCGGAGCGCCCTCGTCGCCGCGCGAGAAGCGCGCCCCGATTTCATCACCGCGATATGTAACACTAAGGCTACGACTTACATCCTCAGAGAAAATTTGCGGATGTAGGGGTTGCGCAATGCGTATCAAATTTGATATACTAATACTTGTAATAGGCACGGGCGTTACAGGAACTAACCCTCCAAGTGTAGCAACTGTGCCTATTTTTGTATTTACAGACCGTAGCACATCCACATTGCTAAGGCGGCTTTCATTTCCACGATGCTCCACCTGAATGCGAACTGGAAGGATCTCTTGGACATAGGCCATCGCGCCCAAGTACACAAACACATCCGTGACCAGCTTGTCATGCGCATTGTCTGCGCGCGGTGCAAGCTCATTCACGCGGACGGCGTTTTTCATTACGTTGCCAAGCACAGGGAACACGAAATCATTTGCCAGATTCCGCTTTTTGCCTCTATGCCTAATCCCGTCTCCTGCAACAAGCACATTCTCCCCATCCATGGTGATGTAATATGCCCCGTTCACCACTTCACCGCCAGCCTCAATAATGCTGTTATGCGCATCTTTGATGCGGTCGGAATCCCCCGTGTAGTTTTTGAACTTTGCTGGGTCGAGCTGTGTCAGCGACATATCCGGCAATGCTGCGAGATGTGCGTATGAGTATTCTTCTCCGGTTGCGGAAGGCTGCATCCCGTATTGAATGCTGAGCCTGAACGCATCGTAGCGCTCGTTCCCGAAGTAGCCCTCGGATTCCATATCCTCGTCGCCACGGCTGAACGCGGCGTCCTTGCCGTCGTCGTCGAACTGTTCGTCGGCGTCCGCCGCGTCGATGGCCACGCCCTCCGCAGCCTCGGCCTGCGCGTACTTCGCTTCCTTGGCGGCAAGCTCTTCCTTCATCTTCTTCTCGAAATCCTTGACGCGGGCCTCGGCTTCCTTGAGGGCTTCCTCCTCCGCGAACGGGACGCCGTAGCGCGGCCGCATTTCCGACTCCGCCTTGCGTATGATGTCGACGAGCTTCTCGTCTTCCGCTATTTTCATCGCGAGCGGCTCGCCGGTCGTATACTTCGCGATGTCGGAGAACGCGGCGGAAGGCCATTGCCCCAAGACCTCGACGAGGCTCTTCTTGCCAAGCGCGGGGCAAACCCATCCGATGTCCGTGGAGCTCTTCATGTACGGGAGGGAATGTTGCATGTCGAAAGCCTTCTCGGACTTTACGATGGCGCGAACGACGAACTCCACGCCGTCAACATTCACGGGAAGGTCGAGAACCTTGTTGTACGATGCGCCGAGCCCGATTTCCTGCGCCGCCTTGCGCGCGGCGACAAGCGACTTGTTGAAGCCCTCCGACAGCTGCTTATTGATTCCGTCTACGTCGCCGGCGTCGAACTTCTTGCCGTCGAACTCGAATGTCTTGGCGCCCTGCTCGCCGAATCCCGCGTCTCGGAGCCGCTGCACCTCCGCCCGTTTCTCGCCGGCGTCGTTCTCATAGAACTTGATTTGGCCAGGGAAGGACTCAAGCGACTTCTTAAGGTAAATCTGGTCGGCCTCGTAGCTTTCCTTTTTCGCATTGAGCTTGCGGAGGTCGCGCTCGGCCTTGTTCTTGAGAAGCGCGAACTGCGAGCCGGAAAGCGTCGCAGCGGGATTGTCAAAAACGCCCGCTTCCTCGCTGTCCTCGATGGAGCGCGACGAAAGCGCGTCGAACTGGTCCTTTGCGGAGAGGTTCATGACGGAGTTGATGAACTCCGATTTCGTCTTGAGGCGCTGGTACGCGGAAACATCCAGCGAATCTTCCACGCCGAAGCGCACGATGCGTACGGGCGAACCCCAGAGTTTCCACTTGTTCCCCTGGCGCAGGATGCGCCCGTTGCGCTGCGTGTAGTCCATCGGGCGCGGAGGCGCGTCCATGTGAATCGCCATGTGCAGCCGGTCCTGGATGTTCACACCCGTGCCGAGCGTCTCCGTGGAGCCGAATACAACGCGAATCTCGCCCGCCTTTATCTTGTCGAAGATGTCTACCTTCTTCGCGTCTGACATGCCAGGCTCGATGATGGTAACCTTGTCCGCCGGGACGCCGCGAGCAACTAGCTTCTGCTTCATGTCGTCGAAAATGTCGAAGTCAATCTTCCCGTCAGTCTGGTGCTTGTTGCGGTCGCAGAACACGGCTACCGTGCCGTTGCGATCCTTCGTGGCTTCAAGGTCCTCAAGAATAAGCTCGACGGCCTTGTTCGTCTTGGAGCCTGGCTCGTCCTTCGCGGCAGGGTCGAGGAGGCGCACGTCGATTGCGGCGGCCCGCGCCTTGCCGAACATTACGAGCGGGATATGGCTGTTCTGCTTCTTCTCCTTGCCCGACATGTTTTCATACGCGGTCAGCACCTCGCGAATCTGCTTCATCGTCCCAATGAGCGTCGGTGTCTGCGGGAGGAATACGTCTTGCGCCCCTCCGCCCGCGACTTCCGGCAGCGCCTTGCTAACGGCGGTGTCCTTCGCGAGAACCGTGTCGGAGACGGTCTGCCACAGGCGGACAAGCTCCGGCGTGTTGAAGTATCCGGCGAAACGGGTGTTTTCCTTGAACTTCCCCGACGTGGTGAACTCCAGGAGCTGGCTTATGTCGCCGAAGTTGTGCACGAAGTCGTCGAAGTATTCCAGCCCGTAGTCCTTGCGCGACTCAAGCGGCATGAGATAGCGCATGAAGGTCCAAATCTCCGCCGCCGTGTTGCTTATCGGCGTACCCGTGGCCATGACGACGTTGCGCCCGCCCTGCGCGGCGAGAATGGAGCGAATCTTCATGTAGGTGCTGACGGCCTTCTTCGACGCGGCGGTGTCGATGCCCTTGACGCGGCTGTTCTGCCCCGCCAAGGCCGTGGAGAAGCCGAGCTTCTTGTAGTTGTGCGCCTCGTCGATGAGAAGCGCGTCAATGTCCATGTCCTGGAACGTCTCAACGTCGTCAACCTTGCGGTCGAGAAGCCGTTTCGCGCGCTCCTTGACCTTTTCGTCGGCGAGCGCCTGGTCTTTGGCCTTCTTCTCGGATTTGCCCTTGGCTTTTTCCTTGGCGACCATGAGCTGGGTGATGAGGGAGCCGATTTCCTTTTCCAGTTGGGCCGCCGCGCGCTTGGATTCCTTGTCCTTGTCCGCCGAAATGGCCTGCAGGACCGCGCGTTTCTCCCGGAGCGCCTCGTCGATGTACTCCAACTGCGAGTCTTCCGAATCGGGAATCATGCCGAACATTGACTGCGGCACGATAACCATGTCCCAATCGTTGAACTTCACCTTGGCGAAGAATTCCTTGCGTCCGGCCTCGCCCGTGTCGGACTTTGACGGCGCGAGAATCCGCGCGGCGGGATAGAGCTTCTTCGCCGACGCGACAAACTGCCCGATTGTCGCATTTTGGACGACGATCATCGGCTTGCGCGCGGTGCCGAGGCGCCGCATCTCCATCGCGGTCGTGATGAGCGTGTAGGTCTTGCCGGAGCCTACTTCGTGCGCGAGCATAATCGGCTGCGTCGTGCCGAGGATTACCGCCCGCTTTTGGTGCGGGTAGAGTGGAATCCCACGATTTGCGCCCTCGAAATAGTCCGGGAGGAAGCGGTCGTCAATGACGCGCTTCGCGAGGTTGTTGAAGCGCTCGTTGTAGATGCCCTCCACTTCCGCCGCGAAGGCCTCGTCGTCACGCGCCATCTTCTGCACGTAGGATTTGAAGTCGTCGCGGATTTCGTCGATTTTCGTTGCGATGGTGGCTTCCGCCGCCTTGTCGTGAACCGTCCGCGTCTGATTTTCCCCGATTTTCTCCGTGATGGTGACCGAAACGGTGGATTGCCCCTTCATCGCGGCGGCCGCTATCTCCGCGCCCGAAATGCGCTTGCCTGTCAGCGAGCTTTGAACGCCCGTGTCGAAGTTCTTGCCATACACATAGGACGGCAGGCTGATAACCCACCGGCCGCCGACGTTCTGTATCTTGACGTTCGCGTCGAAGTGGTCGGCGAAGAAGCGCGTGTAGACGTGCGTCGGGAGCCATGTCGAGCCGAGCGCGTAGCCTATCAGGTGAGCGGGAATCGTCGGCGGCATGACCTCGTTGAGCGCCTTGATGTTCGCGTCATACTTGCCGTCCTCGTTCTGTGCCTGGGCAAGCGCGAGCTTTTCGCGAACGTTGCCGGAGAGGTAGTCATGGCGAATCACGAGCGAGCTTGTCGCGGGGTCCAGGAACGCGAGGCCGCTCTTGAGGATCTGCTCCGTTGCGTCCTCCGTCGAAATGCCGAGCATCTTCGCGACGTTCGGCGCGCTGATTTTCGCCGTGTTGCGGTAGTCCAGAAGCACGGCGTCCGTGACGTTTGCGGGCTTCTGCGTCTTTTCGACGGCGATAACGCGCTTGTTGAACACGTCGCTCTTCTTGAAGTGCGTGTAGATGCCGTCCTTCGCGTTGAAGGTCGTCGCGACGTAGCCCGCGTTGCTTGAATTTGCATCCTGCGTGACCTCTTCCAGGGCGCAGAGCTCCGGCCAGTAAATGTCGCGGTCTAGCCAGCTGATTCGGTTGTTCAGGTTTAGCGGGCCAAAGCGCCGCGTGAACCAGTCATAGGCGCTGTTAAGTTTCGCCAGGAGCGGGGCGACGTCCGCGTCCGTCTTGTTCGCGTCCTTTTGCGCGTCGAGAAGTGCGTGAAGCGCGGTCTTGATGTCGGAATAGTCCTTCACGACGGCGGCGCGAGTGTACTTGCCCTTGCCGTTCGCGCCCGAAACCTTGTTTTGCGCAGACTTTCCGCCGAGCGGGACGGATTCGCCGCCGTGCGCGATGCAGACCTCGCCGTTTTTCGCGACGTGAAGCTCACCTTCGTGAATCGTCTCGTCCTCCAGCTTGAACGTGTGCTGCTCGCGCGGCGCGTCGTTCTTTTCGGGACGCTTCATTTCCGAGCGCTTGGCCTCCATGCCCTTCACGAAGTCCGCGAGGCGGGCCGCCGCGTCGATGTCCGGCGACGGGAAGAGCCCGTAGGAGGTCGGGCGGAACGTCTCGCCCTTCTCGTAGTTGAAGGCCATTTCGCCGCCCATCATTTCCGGGTGGTCGTGGAAATACTTGTTGAGGTACATGGTCGCCGGCTGGCCGTTGTAATCGCCCATCCGCTCCACGGGCGCGGAAATAACGTCGATGGCCGCCGCAGACTTCTCGCCGCCTATGCGCTTGCGCACGACGATGATGTCGGACGTGACCGCCGTCCCGCCGAAGGTGTTGTTTGGCATACGGAACGCGCCAATCACGTCCGCGTTGCCGTTCTCGGCGATCCACCGCCGCAGGGAATCGCTACGGTCGAGCGTGTTGCTCGTCGTGATGAAGATGCCGATGCCGCCCTCGGCGAGCGCGCGGATGTTCTTCGCGATGCAGAAGTCATGCAGGTCCTTGAAGCGCTCGGACAAGTCCTTGTTGGCCTTGTCGTACACGCGGAGGCCTGTCACGAACGGCACATTGGTGATTGCGAGGTTGACGCTTCCGGCGGGGACGTTCACGTCCTGGAATCCGGCCACGTCCACGCCGATCTGCGGGTGAAGGCCCTTGAGAATAAGCGCCGTCACGGGGTCGATTTCGACGGCGCGAATGTCCGTCTTTGCCCGAAGCTCCTGCGGAATGGCGCTGATGATGTTGCCGACGCCGGCGCTGCCCTCAAGCATTGTGCCGCCCTTGAAGCCGAGCGCGCGCGCAATGTCCCAGAGCGCGGACGTGATGTTGGTGGGCGTGAAGTATGCCGAATTGGCCGACAGCTTCGCCGCCTCAAGTTCGTTTGGCTCGAGCACGTCCTCAAGGCGCGACCGCTCATCATAGTAGTTGAACACGCTGCCAAGGCCGCCCCAGCCCGTGAATTTCGCGAGCTTCTCGCGCTCGGCCTCGGTTGCCCGGCGGCCAGTCGTATCCAGCTCCTTCGCGATGCGGATTGCCTCGATGTTGGCGGCGAGACGCGCGCCGCGCGAAGTGGGCGCCGCCGCAATAATCGGCAGCAAGGGCTTGCCAATGACCGTGTGTTTCGCGTCCGCCGGGACAGGTTCCGGCGCGGGCGCCTGGTTTTCATTCGCCTCGGGCGAAGTCGGCTTGATGCCGTGCGCCTCGTTCCACGCGGCCCGCGCGGACGCCTCCTCAACGCCGAAGCGGGCGAAGTTCTTCATCCCCTCGTCAAACGTCTTGGAGTTGAGGAAGTTGTGAATGGCGTCCTCGTCCGGCGTAAGGCCCATCGCGTCGCGAAGCGCGGAAAACGCCTTCGTGCCGCTATAATCCTTGCCGACGCGCGGCGCAGGCTGGCCGCCTTCGTCATTGGCAGGTTCCGCCTCGCCCGTGTAGTTATAGGAATCCTCCTCCTCGACGAGAGCCGCGCGCTCGGCCTCCAGCTCCTCAGCTGAACGGGTCGCACCCGGCTCGTCCCAGGCCTCGTCGTATTCGCCGACTTGCTCTAACGCCCTGTTCGCGGCACGGCGGACAGCCTCATCATACGCGAACACCTCACGGCGCCGCTGTTTCGCAACTTCGCTGCCACTCGCGTAATACTTGCCCGTTTTTGGGTTTATCACCGAATGATGTGGAGCCTTCTTCCTCAACTCGTTGGCAATGGCGCTGATTTCCTTTTGACGCGCCATGAACTCTTCCCTAGTTTTTGCTTTCTCGAACTGCTTGAACTCGATCTTCGGCAATTCCACCTCGTAGGTCTTGCCGTCGTTCTCCGTGAGGCTGATAGTCTCTGGTACGGCGGCCGGCGCTGGCGCCTCTTCCTTGTCGATTTCGGCGAACACGGCTCGCATCCGCGACGGCGTGATTTCCTCAATGCCCGAATCCGGCTCGTCCATGAGGTACTGCGTCCAGCGGGCCGCGAGGAAGTTTTGCCTCACCGCGCGCAGCGCTCCTTCTGCATCGCCGTACACAAACTGCTTTGCAAATGTGGCAAACGTGCGGAAGTCGCGGACGCCGTTCTCGACGGCGAAATCCACAAACTGATTGCCGGCGTTTACGGTGTCGGCGTCCACGTCGCCACGAGCGAAACGGATGCCGAAATCACTTTCGGAACTCTCGTCTCCGCGCGATAAGCGGATGCCAGCCTTGATCTTGTCGCCAAGCTCCGTGAACTTCTTCACGGCGTCCGCGCTCAGCTTGACGCCGGCGACGGTCATTCCGCCTTGCGCAGCCGGAGCCGCAGCTTTCCTTCCCTCCGTCTCTGCAAGAGCCTTGTCAATCTCGGCAATGCGCGCCTCCGCCCTGTTGATGGACTCGCTCGCCCTAACTTGATTTGCGAATCCCTCGCGGTTCACTTCCGGCGTCGCATCATCGCGTCTTTCGGCCCACTTGTCTCTGACGCCATCCAGCTTCTTGATCTTTTTATCTAGTGCGTTGCGCTCTTGCAGAAGCTCATCGCGCGTCTTGGAGAGAGAACCGTTATCTACTTTACTCGTCTCGCCTCGCGGTGCCGTCTCTCCTTCCACCCGTTCCGCTTCCCTCCACCTGGCATTTTTGCCGAAAATGTTGCTCATTACCCCTGAAAGCGGCATGGTGAAATCATCCCCGTCAGCCTCAAGGCTCTTGAACGAAACTTCGCCATTTTCGGCCCAGCCGTCTATTTTTACCAAGCCGCCCATTGGCAGGTAGAATCGCTTGCCAATGTTTTGGTCGATATACCGACGCGCCTCGCTCGGCGTCTTAGGCGTGGAGGACCGCGTCACATCCTCTTGCGATTGCGCCGCAGGAGCGAACGACGCTTCTCCTCCCGCCGTTTGAGCATCCGTTCTTGTCTCCGTGCTGTTGCCGCTTCGCTTTCCAGGCGAACGTGTTTCATCGGAGCCAGTTTCGGTTTTTTCTGCATTGGTTGTCTCCTTTAGTTCCTTGGTCGCCGGAGCCTCCGGCTTAGTCGTCACGGGTCCGTGCCGGAGCTTGCCTTCTCCAGTGGGATGCTCCGCGCTCCAATACTTGCCGGCCTGCTTGCGGGCCTCGCCCGTGAACGCGCGCAGCGCGCTCGTCTTGTCCTTCGCGTCGCGGACGTGGTTCATCTGGCGCTCGACCTCCGCGAGGGCGCTCGCCGTGCCGTCCTTGTCCTTCCAAAGCGCGTCGAAGAGCGCCGGCGCGCGACTCCGCAGCGCTTCGACCTCGGCCTCGCTCGCCTTGCCGCTTGCGGCCTCGACCGAGGCGTTTATGATTCGGCCGAGGCTCGGCATTTCATCGGCGGCGAACAATCCCGCCTGCGCCGCGCTGTTCGCGGCCTTCTCGACGCGCGCCGCAATGTCCGAGAGCAGCGCGCTTATCTTCTGCGGGGCGTTAGCGTTGTCGGCAATCGCCTGCGCGAGCGCCGTCCCTTCCTCGGAAAGCGCCTGCTTGTCGCCGAAGTCGAATCCGTCCTGGGTGAGAAACGCCTTCATGGACCGGCCGCCGTTCTGCTTGAAATCGACAATCGCCCGCAGCGCCTCCGCGAGTTGGCGCCCGAAGTCAAGTTTCGTGCCCTTCGCGGCCTCGGTCGCGGCGAGGACGGGCGCGGCCGCCCTGGTCACGCCGTCGATGATGTTTTGCAGGCCGAGCTTTTCCGCCTTTTCCGCGAAAACCTGCGTAAGCGCCGTCGCCGCGTCCTCATCCGTCGCGGAAAGCATCGTCGCGACGAGCGCGAGGCGGACACGGCGATACGCCTTGTCGTTCGGCGTCAGGTCGGAGTCGCGGAGGGATGTGTCGTTGAACGTGTTCAGCAGCTCTTCAATGAAGTCGACATTCTCCTTTGCCGTGAGGTCTGCGTCCCCGTGTAGCTTGGAGAGGTTCTTCTTGATGATCGGCACGTCCTTCACGGCCTTTTCGCCGTCACGGTGCTCTTGCGTCGCCCGCTGGTTGGACTTGTCCGCGAACTCGACAAGCTGCTCCTTCGACATGCCGGAGACGACGCGAATCGGGATGAAATTGCCATCCGGGACCTTGACGCCGCGCCGCTCCATGTCGGCCCGCGCGTCCGCCTCAAATTGCGTCCCCTTGCCACGCTCGAAGGAAAGCTGAATGCCGCGCGTGTGATGGTTGCCCGCCACGATGTAGCAAAGGCCGTCGTGCCAGACGCCGAAAGCCGCGCCCGTGTCGCTGATCTCGCTGTTGCCGGCCATGCGG
>JAEEGL016572001.1_pt1 | contig 17752 bp, 12 predicted proteins | sample 9134231 | NCBI WGS metagenome assembly JAEEGL01 (sample SAMN16246548, study PRJNA631951) | gut metagenome | biome: gut microbiome; feature: rumen; material: fiber-attached | host: Bos | place: Iran: Karaj | collected 2018-10 | reverse complement strand
GGCGAAGGTTCTCAGCCTTGATTCCAAGAGAAAGCAGCCACTCGTAGCAGAATTTTCTCCAGTACTCAAACCACTCTGTCTGTGTTCCGGGCTTGCAGAAGAACTCAAGCTCCATCTGCTCGAACTCTCTTGTACGGAAGGTGAAGTTTCCGGGAGTGATCTCGTTACGGAAGGACTTACCTACCTGGCAGATACCGAAAGGTACCTTCTTACGGGATGTGCGCTGTACATTCTTAAAGTTTACGAATATACCCTGAGCGGTCTCGGGACGAAGATAAACAACGCTCTTTGCGTCCTCGGTAACACCCTGGAATGTCTTGAACATAAGGTTGAACTCTCTGATGCTTGTAAAGCTGTGCTTTCCGCATGAAGGGCAGGGAACGTTATTGTCATTAATGAACTTCTCCATCTCTTCATGAGTCCATCCGTCAACGGATGACTTGAGCTCTATCTTGTTCTCTGCTGCGAAATCCTCGATGATCTTGTCTGCACGGAAACGCTCGTGGCACTCCTTACAATCCATAAGAGGATCCGAAAAACTTCCCAAATGTCCGGAAGCGACCCAAGTCTGGGGATTCATAAGGATTGCACAGTCTACACCAACGTTATAAGGATTCTCCTGGACAAACTTCTGCCACCAGGCTCGTTTTACATTATTCTTAAGCTCAACTCCCAGGTTTCCATAATCCCAGGTGTTCGCAAGTCCACCGTAAATTTCGGATCCGGGATACACGAAACCTCTCGCCTTTGCCAGATTAACGATTTTGTCCATTGTCTTTTCCATAAAAAAACTCCTCCTGCACGCTTTTATGCGAATATTATTAAAGCATAATACAACTGATTAATTATACTTTTAAACACTATAAAAATCAACACTTTGATGTCTTTATCTTACCAATCTGAATCCCAGTCTCCGCCCCAATCGGAATCCCAGTCCATATCCCAATCGGAACCGGAATCATAGTCGGAATCGGAATCTCCCCAATCAAAGAATCCGCCTCCGTCGGAATCATATCCGTCATAGCTGCTCTCATAGCCGGAACAACTGCCTATAAAACAACCAACATTTCTTGCGCATCCGTTCCTAAACGCAAAAAACATGATAATAATAAATATGGCTATGGTTATTAGGGTTTTTATCTTTGAAGGCCTTTTATTTCCGTTATTTCGGTTTGAGCCTGTGTTGCTTGTATTGGGACCCGCCTCCCCGTTTCTGACCTTTGTATAATATTTATAATCATTTTCTTTTTCTTTGAGTTTCTGGTAAATCTCATTTACGGCATAGGCTTCATCCTTGCCTTCGTATCTGACGGCTCTCTCCCCGTCACCCTTGTTTTTATACACAACAAAATTTCCGGTATCCTCGTCTTTGTAGATACCGAAAGCTTTAGCTTCTTTATAATCCACTCCTATGAAAAACCTGAGCTGATCCACGGGAATATTGTTCTTTGCCACATATTCCTTCAACTGCTCTATAGTGTGTGGAACTTCATCTGCCGTTCTCTTTACTCCGTTATTAGGTGCTCCGCAATTGGGACATACGGGTTCGGTGTCGGGAATATAGTTCCCACAATAATCGCATTTGATCTGCATTGTCTCTCTCCTTTTGCATTGCAAATTCTAAGCATTTTCAAGTATCGCCAAACTCTTAAAGCTATGATCCATATATTTCTTACAGTAGTCTCCCGACACTTTCTTCAGTTCATCCAGGCAGTTCTCGGTGACACTGAATGAATAAAGAGATTCAATGGGAGTTTTCTGTATAAATTCCAAGGCATATATAGCTGAATCGCTTAATTTTATATCTTTGGGAGTACCGGGGTATTCTCCGTTTACTCCTATGCTCCTAAGCTCGTACACAACTCTGACGAGCGGGTTGGGAAGGCTGTCTTTGCATAGTGCCCGAAGGGACTGGTAAAAGAGTTTCATCATATCCCGCTCATCATTATTTTCTCTGCAATAATAATCTGCTATCTCGGCAAAATACGCCGCATAAAAAGATCCGTCAAGATCTGTTCTGAATTCCTCAAAATAGTTCTGTATATCCGCATCGGAAATATTATATGCGTCTCTTCCTTCATATAGTTTAAAAGTTCCGAAACAGAAGGGACAGGTTGTGGCCGAAAACCTGGAATTAGGCTTTCTTGCCCCCCTGGCAAAAGCTGATATCTTTCCTCTTGAATTTGTAAGTATGGTAACACGCCTGTCGTTCTCGCCCACAGGTGCCTGCTTTAACACAATGCCTGTTACCGACAAAAAATCCTGCATAAATAGAAGCCCTTTAAATACCGCAAAAACAGGCGCCTTTCTTGCACCTGTTTTAAATGCGGGATTATTTCTTTTCGTCGTCGTTATATCCGAAATTCTTAAGCAGAAAATCCGAGTCTCTCCAATCCTTTTTCACTTTTACCCAAAGCCTAAGATTTACCTGTGCTTCAAGCATACCCTCGATTTCCGGCCTGGCAAGTGAACCTATCTTTTTAAGCATAGCTCCACCCTTTCCGATAATAATGCCCTTGTGGGAATCTCTCTCGCAATAGATGGTGGCATCCACATCGTAGATTCCGCCTCGGTCCTTCATCTGCTCTATAGTGACGGCAATTCCGTGAGGTATCTCATCTGATAAAAGCCTCAGAGCTTTCTCTCTGATAAGTTCTGCCGTGATCTGTCTGATGGGCTGGTCAGTAACTGTCTCTTCATCGTAAAACATCTCACCGTAGGGAAGATACTTGAATATCTCTTCCAACAAGACATCACAATTATCACCTCTCATGGCGGATACAGGGATCACTTCCGAAAAATCCAGTTCCTTGCGATAAGTATCGATAAAAGGAAGGAGCTGTTCACGTTTAACGGTATCTATTTTGTTTATCACAAGGAAAACCGGACATTTAGCTTTCTTCAGCTGCTCTATTATATGTCTTTCCCCCGCGCCGATGTAATCGGTAGGTTCTACAAGCCATATAGCGATATCCACCTCATTAAGGGTGCGCTGGGCGACACCCACCATGTAGTCGCCCAGCTTATTTTTTGATTTATGGATTCCCGGAGTATCCAGGAAAACGATCTGACCTCTCTCATCGGTATAAACCGTCTGTATCTTATTTCTTGTAGTCTGAGGTTTATTTGATGTGATGGCAATCTTCTGACCGATCAAGTGATTCATCAATGTGGACTTTCCCACGTTCGGCCTTCCGACCAATGTGACGAATCCGGATTTAATGCTTTTTGAACTGTCCATTAATCTTTTCTCTTACTTTTTTTCGTCTTTCTTGGCATCGACCTTGTTTTCATCAGTCTTTTCACCTGCCTGAGCTACAGGGTGTGCCTGCGACTGTGCTGTGGGCTGTGCCTGAGGCTGTGCCTTCTGAGGTGCTGCAGTCTGTGCTGCCTGCTGTGCCTGCGAAGGTGCTACTGTCTGTGCATAAGAATATCCGTAAGGATAGTAAACGGGCTGTACTACAGGCTGTGCAGGTGCATTCTTTGCAGCTTCTTCACGGCGTTTCTTTGCCTTCTTGATATTGAACTTGACAATAGCTCTCACAAGCATCGCGATACCGAAGATAACTGCGCCCCAGATAAGAAGGTGAGGAAGTGCTGCGATGAACCAGATAATAAATGACTGTAATCCCTCTCCCAGCGCTTCGATACTGTCACTGAACTTGGATGAAAGTCTGTCCCAGAATGTCTCGGGTTCGGGCTCTACGATGGTAAGCTCCTTAACCTCCTGAATAGTCAGGTAAACGGTGCTGTAAGTAACCTTATTGTCGTATGTGCGAAGCTGTGACTCCATGCTCTGGATCTGATATCTGATATCTGTAAGTTTATCTTCCAGAGTGATTATGTCATACATCTCGGTTGCCTGGGACATAAGCTCAAGAAGTCTGTCCTCCTCGGTCTCCAGTGCCTTTTTGTGGCTCTCAAGATCAACGTAAGAAAGTGTGATATCTTCTACACTCTCGCTCTTAGACTTGATGTTGCAGAGCCCCGAAAAACTCTCAAGGAAAGCTTCCAGATTCTCTCTGGGAACACGTATGGTGTAGCTGGCATTTCTTGATGTGGAATCCGAATAATTTCCGTAATAATCATAGCGGCTTCCGTTCCAGCTGTTCATAGACTCAACATATCCGTCAAAAGCTGTGATCTGCTGGTCTAACACGGTAATAAGAGAATCATACTCCTTCGTTTCAGCATCGATATTGACAGTTTTGATCAGTTTTCTGTTATTGTCGACCTTGTTTTTTTCGGAAACAGATGCCGAATCATCAACGGTGTCTGCTACTGATGTGGATGATCCGAAGCTGTCGTAATCGGCAGTATCTTCATAATCATAGTCATATGCGTACTCATCATAATAGCTTTCGCCTGATGCTGTATTGTATTCTGCAGCCGCTGTATCAGATGCGTACTTACCGGAAGAAGACCCTCCGCAGGCTGTGAGCATCATTGCTCCCGCCATTATCATTCCGATTGTTGCTAAAATTTTTCTTTTCATAAGCTCCTCCTTAAAAAGTGACGTTTTGTCACTGCCTTTTTTCAGTCTCACTATATAAAACGCAATCGAAATCAAAATGTTGCAAAGATCATAAAAAAATTTTAAAAAAGATTTTCCACTTTGTCAAAAAGTTCTTTATCTTCTTTTATTTTTGCGGCACTTCCGACTACAACAAGTCTTTCATCTGAAAGGATATTCTGTAAATGATCGGCCAAAGCTCTTATATCCGCGGGTGTGCAATTTCGAGCCTGATCTCTGTGCTTCTGAAGCAGTTCTATCGGTGTCTCGCACATGTATGCCTTAAGGGATCTGACACCCTTCAAGGATGGAGTAAGGGGTGTATCAAGTTCACTGAAGGTACCGATGATAAACTTTGTCATGGTTCTCTCATCCACATCAAAGTTACGTATAAACTCGACGGTATCTTCAAAGATCTTTATAGTATTCTTCAGATTTGGATCTCTATACGAAACAAAATATGCCAATCCGTTTCTGTTGTATCTGTTCATGCAGCCGTACGCGCCGCCCTTGACACGAACATTTTCCCAAAGGTACTGATATCCCATGATGGTCTTAAGAACATGAATAGCACCGTTAAACTCTGTTCCGTTCTTTTTGAAATTACCTGCTCGGCATACATACTGAACCTGTCCTGCGGTCATGAGACCTTCGTTTCCTTTAAGAAGCTCAGGTCTGAACTGCTCTTTTCTTACTTCATCTGTGTATAGGCCGGCAACAAGATCCGATATTTTTCCTTTGAGCTTGTCCGCACCACTTTCACCTTCACAGATAATATCAACCAAAAGATTTTCGGGGCGGAATACACATTTGGCCAATTCCTTAAGTTTATTTACCATCTCAGACTTTTTGTCTTCATAATTATCCACCAGATCGGAGATGAATCTATAATTATCAAGGCCGCCTGTAATATCTGTGATCCTGTCAAGCACGTTTAGTCCGGCAAAGGCTCTTGACGCAGCAATGATATGTCCTGAAGAGATCATATATGACTGAACCTGTGAACGGCTCTCAGCTATGATCTCGCTGAGTCTTACAGTGTCATCAAGATGTGACTTCAGTAATATTTCTTTAATGAACCTTAAAACCGCCTCTGTATTTTCATAGAGATACTTTGCTCTTACGGAAATATACAGATCAAACTTATCGGGATCATTTTCCTTCTCAAAGCTTTCCTTGGTTATATTGAGTCCGCCGCTTACAAGCCCAAGTTCATTGTTCAGATCCGCATACTTGTGATCGTCGGTATCAACCTGTGAAAGTGCCGAAGTAAGAATTGGAATATAGGGATAAAGTTCTCCTGGTACATCATTTATCTTAAACATAAGCGAAAGATACGAAATACCTGTGGTCCTGTAATCGTGAATAAGAGTCTTTACTCCATCGATCTCGGAAACCTTTGTGTTAAAGCCCTCAATCTTCTCCTTAAGATCACTTCTGGATAAAAGGGGAAGTTTAGCAAGATTTTCGGGGGTGTCAATCTGCTCCTGGAACGCTCTTAACTTCTCGAAATCTGCTTTTATCTTATCAAGTTCTTCGCTTGAAAGCCCGGCCTGATAGTCAGCCAGTTTCTTGGCAAGTTCGTCCTGCTTTTTCTCCGCAAGACCAAGCTCGGGCTCAACGATAACAACGGATGAGTGCTTGTTGTCAACAAAGATCTGCTTTAAAAGCTTCTCAAAATAATCAGACTCCGCATACTTCTTCAGTCTGTCAAATGTATCCAGTGCCTCTATATGAACAAAAGGCTTTTCATCATCATAAAGCCAGGAATCAAGAGCCTGCAGACCATACATAAGTCCCTTGGGATACTGACCAAAGTCTGCCTCTCTGTACTGAAACTCTTTCTTGAGAATAGCTGCCATAAGAGACTTTTTGTCAAAACCGTTCTTGATTATGTCATTAACGACCTCATCTATTGTATCCAAGAATTCCTTTTCCTTGGAGACCTCGGTTCCCTTAGCGATGATACTGTAATAAGGCTGTTTTACGCCGTTTTCAACGTAACTGTATACTTCTGTACCGATGCCCTTCTCCACCAATGCTTTTTTTAATGGTGCACCGGGCGCAGCAATAAGTGCGGAATCGAGCATTATCAGAGCACGGTAAAAATCTCTGTCCGTAGACTGACCGAAAGAGAAATTGAGGCTCAGGAAAGTATTATCTTTTGCATCCTCTCCCTCCGCAAGGGAACACTTTTCCCTAACAATATTCCTCTCAGAAAAGCTTTCATGATCCTTGATCTCGGAATCCACTTCTCTGTACTCAAATTTTGAAAGATACTCTCTGTCGATATAATCAAGTTTCTCAGCCATATCCATGTTTCCGTAGAGATAGATATAACTGTTTGAAGGATGATAATATGCCCTGTGGAAATCAAGGAACTGTTCATATGTCAGATCCGGAATGAAATCCGGATCACCGCCGGATTCAACGCCGTAACTGTTATTGGGATAAAGGGAATTCATGATCTGACGATAAAGAACATCTTCAGGTGAAGAAAATGCTCCCTTCATTTCATTGTAAACAACACCGTTGATAAAAAGCTTACCCTCTTCATCAAACTCATAATGCCAGCCTTCCTGACGGAAAATGGCTTCGTTTGTATAGGTATTGGGATAGAAAACCGCATCCAGATATACATGCATCAGATTCTGAAAGTCCGCATCATTGCAGCTTGCTATAGGGTATACGGTCTTGTCGGGGTATGTCATAGCATTAAGGAATGTGTTAAGTGAACCCTTTGCAAGTTCAACAAAAGGATCCTTTACAGGAAATTCCTTGGATCCGCACAGAACCGAGTGCTCTGTAATATGAGCTACACCTGTTGAATCCTCCGGTGGAGTTCTGAATCCGATATAAAACACTTTATTCTCATCATCGTTTGAAAGAAGTGCGATCCTTGCTCCCGTCTTTTTATGGCGGAGTCTAAGCCCGCGGCTGGCGATATCATCTATCGCTCTGTCCTCCAATATTTCATAATTCTGTAAATCTTCAATTTTCATTATAAAATCTCCGTTCTCATATATTTACACAGTAAGCAGTGCAAGCTTATTTACTCTGAGTTCCTGTATCACCAGGCCCACACTTTCTTTTTCCTCTTTTGACATGGAAATAAGTTGCGGGATGCTCATAAACTCAGTCACGTATTCTTTTTTCTTTTTTCCGAAAAGATGCTTCTTTTCACGGATGACATTTACTCTGACCTTGCTGCGCATCTGCTTTAAGACCTGCACCCTAAAATCACCACTCTCCAGATAATAAAGAATCGTTTCAAGGGTATCCTCTCCGTCGCTTCCGTTCTTTAAGCTCTCTGCACATACTTTCCTGAATTTAAAAAGGATCTCCTCGTTTTCGGCAATCTCGTTAAGAGTATATTTTGCCCCTACATATAAACAGTTTGTATCCTGCATGCTGTATTTATAATCTTCGTAAACCGATCTTTGCATTACTCCGTACCTTTCAGTTCCGCCGGAATCTCTATATAGTCGATAGCAAATCCGCTTATCCTGATGGCATCTATCACAGATTTACGTGAAAGATGTTCCTCTTCACAAAGTTCCTCCACCGTAACCTTTCTGGCGTATTCCTTGGAAAGCTTTTCAGCTTTTGTGAATATATCATTTACCTTGGCAAGAGCCTTATCTGTCACCTCAGAGTTGTCATTAGTCTCCTTTATAAGTTCCTCCATGGCATCCATGATATATTTTACGATCATGCCCTCGCAGTCTTCCGGCTTTTCCTGACTGTCAAGCATTGTAACCGCAACGGAAAGGGCGACATTGCCTTCCCCGATAAGATCTTCCACCAGAACGCCCTGGCCGGTATAGATCTTTGCAATCTGCACCACGTCCTTTAGATACATCTCTATAAGTTTTGATGCCGCATCCTTTTCCCCGGCCATAGCCCTCATTGTGTATGCAGTCTTCTCGCCATCGGTAAAAGCAGGAAGTTCTTCAAGTTCATCCAGATACATCTGCAGGAAATTAATATCTTCCGGTGTGAATTCAGGCTCCCCCTCCGGTGTTTCGTCACCGATGGTTATCTTCTGCGACACTAAGTAGTCGCGGACCATTTTCATTCTTTCTTCGTTTAATTCCAGCTCTGCAAAGGCTTCCGAGAGTTCATCCTCTGTCAGGAAATTCCCCTGCTCTCTGGCGGTCCTTTTTATCTGTTCAAGGATCTGTCCGAATCTGACTTCTTTATCCATAAATCTTTTTAAAATTCCTCTCAAGTCCTGTGTGTATGAGTAAACAAATGCTCCTGGCAATACTCATAATTGCCTCTGCACTTGCTGCAATATCTAAAATCAAGGGACGGATTTGAAACTTCAGTCTGTCCGCAGATAGAACATTTATGTCTCGCTCCTCCCGCAGCACGCATGCGAGGACCGGAACTCTCCCGAGCAGAAGACGATGTTTCACGATAATCCGAAGTATTTTGCCATTCTCCGGTTCTTCTTTCCGCCCGCCTTGCACCTTCATGATATGCCCTGTTGAATTTGGCTTTTCTTGCGGCATTTTTAAAGGAGAATCTTTTGATATTAACGAGATAGAATATCAAAATGTTAAGGAGCGCAGCAACAACAGCAAATCTGTTGTAGACTCCACCGAATATCAGCAGATAAGCCATATAAACAAGGTCGATGATACCCAGCCATTTCATTTTCATGGGGATCAGGAACATAAAACGAACGGTATTGTTCGGATAAGTCATGGCAAATCCAAGATAGATGGAAACATTTATGTAATAGGTACTGAATGCGGTCCATGGATTAAATGAAAATGCTTCACCGGCTGCATACAGCGTATATCCGTTTTGCTCAGCGGATAATAACACATCCCATCCGCCCGAATTCTTCGTAGCCAAATACATGTACAAAAGAAGTGCAAATGAAGATGCTATGGTAAAAAATACTCCGCCGAAGATATAAAGGTTAAACCTAAAGGTTCCCCAGGTTCTTTCCAGCACCATACCAATGGATAAACAGCACCACATCATAAGTATAACGAAAATGATGTTGGATTCCGTGGGAGGTACAATAAGCCATGTAAATATTCTCCATACCTGCCCATGTGCTATCTTCCAAGGATCAAGAAATAGAAAAGACAAAAAGTCAGTCCCTCTGAATTTATCTACGAACTGAATTATATACCCCAGCGCATATCCTATGATCAGCGCAAGCGTTAGGTTCGGTATTGCAAATTTTCCGAACTTTTTTTCTAGTTTATCTATCATAACAAAAACCTGTCCTAAATATTTTTTATACGAAACAACAATCCCAATTTTAGCATACTTTGGCTATCTTTGCTAACCCGAGTAACCAAGTTTATAAAAAAATCACATTTTTAAAGGAAATTTTTCATTTCCTATTATTTGCAAATAGTCGTCTCAACATATATAATATTACTTTGTGCTAGTATGTTTAGCAAGAAATATTAGTTTTTAAACAGGAGTTTTTTATGACAGACAATGCAAAAACCGCAAGGCTCGGCATCGACATAGGTTCTACCACCGTAAAGGTTGCGGTTTTAGACGATAATAACGGTCTTCTTTTCTCCGATTACAGAAGACACCACGCCAATATCAAAGAGACTCTTTCAGGGCTTATTTCCGATGCCTTCGATAAACTCGGAAATATCACTGTTTATCCCGTTATAACCGGATCCGGCGGACTTAATATAGCAAAGCACCTTGGTGTTCCCTTTACCCAGGAAGTAATTGCCGTTGCCACTTCCCTTAAGACCCTGACCCCCAAAACCGACGTAGCTATAGAACTGGGCGGAGAAGACGCTAAGATCATATATTTTGAGGATGGTAATGTTGAACAGCGAATGAATGGTATCTGTGCCGGCGGTACAGGTTCATTTATAGACCAGATGGCTTCACTTTTACAGACTGATGCCACAGGTCTCAACGAATACGCAAAAAGCTATCAATCCCTTTACACCATCGCCGCAAGATGCGGTGTTTTCGCAAAGACCGATATTCAGCCCCTTATAAACGAAGGAGCCACCAGCGAAGACCTTGCTGCCTCCATCTTCCAGGCGGTTGTAAACCAGACCATCTCCGGTCTGGCATGCGGTAAGCCCATCAGGGGACATGTAGCATTTCTGGGTGGTCCTCTCCACTTCCTCGACCAGCTTAAAGCTGCATTTATCAGAACTCTTAAACTGGATGACGAGCATATTATGGACTGCGAAAATTCTCATCTTTTTGCTGCCATCGGTTCTGCTCTGAATTATGATAAAAACGTTTCTTATTCTCTCGAAGACATGAAGTCCAAACTTTCCGGCGATCTCAAGATGGAGTTTGAAGTAGAGCGCATGGAACCTCTCTTTGCTTCCAAGGATGAGTTTAAAGCTTTCGAGGAAAGACACTCAAAAGCAAAAGTAACCAAAGGTGACCTGACTTCATATAAAGGAAATGCATTTCTTGGTATCGATGCGGGATCCACCACCACGAAGATCGCACTTGTGGGAGAAGACGGCGAACTTCTTTATTCATTCTATTCTAACAATAACGGATCTCCATTAAAAACCGCCATCGGTGCCATAGAAGACATCAAGTCAAAGCTTCCCGAAGGAGTAAATATCGTTCGTTCATGCTCCACCGGATACGGCGAAGCTCTGTTAAAGTCCGCATTTATGCTGGATGACGGAGAAGTGGAAACCATAGCCCACTATAAGGCAGCTGCATTCTTCGATCCCGAAGTTGATTGTATTTTAGACATCGGCGGGCAGGATATGAAGTGCATCAAGATAAAGAACAGAACTGTCGAATCCGTGCAGTTAAATGAGGCATGTTCTTCCGGATGCGGTTCATTCATCGAAACCTTTGCAAAATCCCTTGATTTCAGTGTTAAAGATTTTGCTGCCGAAGCACTCTTTGCTCCACACCCCATCGATCTTGGTACCAGATGTACCGTATTTATGAATTCAAAAGTTAAGCAGGCTCAGAAGGAAGGCGCATCCGTAGCTGACATCTCTGCCGGCCTTGCTTATTCTGTAATAAAAAATGCACTTTTTAAAGTTATTAAGGTATCCACTGCAGCTGAACTTGGTGACAATATCGTGGTTCAGGGCGGAACCTTCTACAACAATGCCGTACTCCGCTCCCTTGAAAAGATTGCTGACTGTGAAGTTATACGCCCGGATATTGCCGGTATCATGGGTGCTTTCGGATGCGCACTTATAGCACGTGAAAGATACGAGGAAGGCTACGAGACCACCATGCTTTCTCTCGATGATATAATCGGTCTTGAGTACGAAACCAGCATGACCAAGTGCAAAGGCTGTACAAACAATTGCAGGCTTACAATAAACAGATTCTCCGGCGGCAGACAGTTTATTTCCGGTAACCGTTGTGAACGCGGTATCGGCGGAAAGAAAAACGCCGGAAACGTGCCCAATCTCTATGAATACAAGCTCAAGAGAGTATTTGATTACGAGCCTCTTTCAGAAAATGAAGCATTTCGCGGAACTGTTGGTATTCCCAGGGTTCTGAATATGTACGAGGACTATCCTTTCTGGGCAACATTCTTTAAGGAACTGGGATACAGAGTATTACTTTCCCCCGGTTCCACCAGAAAAGTTTATGAAATGGGTATAGAGTCCATACCTTCCGAATCTCTATGCTATCCTGCAAAGATAGCTCACGGTCATGTAACATGGCTTGTTGAGCAGAAAGTGGACTTCATCTTCTACCCCTCGATTTTCTACGAGAGAAAAGAAGATACCGATACGGCAAACAATTACAACTGCCCCATCGTAGCATCCAATTCCGAAAACATAAAGAATAATCTTGAAGCAATAACCGAAGGAAAAGTTCGTTTCCGCAATCCTTTTATGTCCTTTAAGACTGAAAAGACTATCTATCAGGTACTTTCAAGGGAATTTACGGAAATACCAAAGAGCGAGTTAAAAGCTGCAATCAGCAAGGCATGGACAGAACTCTTTGCCTGCAGATCCGACATACAGAAAAAGGGTGAGGAAACACTCAAGTACCTTGAGAAAACAGGCAAGCACGGAATCGTTCTTGCAGGACGTCCCTACCATATTGACCCGGAGATCAATCATGGTATTCCCGAGATGATCAATTCATACGATATCGCAGTTCTTTCGGAGGACAGCATCTCCCATCTTGCCAAACCCGACAGACCTCTTATCGTATCGGACCAGTGGACATATCATGCAAGATTATATGCCGCTGCAAGTTATATCAGGACCAGGGATGATCTGGATATGATCCAGCTTAATTCCTTCGGCTGCGGACTTGACGCCGTAACATCGGATCAGGTAAATGACATACTGTCATGTTCAAACAAGATCTACACCTGCCTCAAGATAGATGAAGTAAACAACCTTGGCGCTGCAAGGATTCGTGTACGTTCACTCATCAGTGCCATCGATGAGAGAAAGCGTACCGACAAGCACGCAAAAGCAGCGGATTCGTCATATCATCGTGTAGAATTCACTGAAGACATGAAGGGCAAATACACAATTATCTGTCCTCAGTTATCTCCTGTTCACTTTGATATGTTTGAAACTTGCTTCAGAGCCAGCGGATACAATTTCGTTGTACTTGGCAATGCAGACAAGCAGGCTATAAACACCGGACTTAAGTATGTAAACAATGATGCATGCTATCCTTCTCTTATGATGACGGGGCAGCTTGTACAGGCTCTTGAATCCGGTAAGTTTGATGTAAATAAATCTGCTATAATAATCACACAGACCGGCGGATGCTGCCGTGCAACCAACTATATCGGTTTCATTCGCCGAGCACTTGCTAAAGCCGGTTTAGGGCAAGTACCCGTTATTTCCCTCAGCGTAGGCGGTATCGAAAAGAACGGCGGATTCAAATTGTCACCTGGATTGGTTCTCCGCTTTGCGGTAGCCTTTACCTTCGGCGATATCTTCATGAAATGTATTTACCGAATGCGTCCATATGAACTTGAAAAAGGAAGTGCAGACGCGCTTCACGCCAAATGGCTGGAAAAGTGCCGTGCCCTTATAATGGCAAAGCATCTTAACTGGGGTAAGTTCAAGAAGTATTGTAGAGAGATCATCAGAGACTTTGATGCTCTCCCCATTGATGAAACACTTGTTAAACCAAAGGTCGGACTTGTAGGTGAGATACTCATCAAGTTTGCTCCTTCCGGAAACAACCACATGGTAAAGCAGATCGAAGCTGAAGGTGCAGAGGCAGTTGTCCCTGATTTCATAGACTTCATTCAGTATTGTTTCTACAACCAGATATTCAAAGCAGATAATTACGGAATGAAGAAAATAAACAAACTTGTGGGCAAGATAGGAATTTGGGCCATAGATCACTGGGTACGTGATGCTGCATTCAAGGGATATGATCAGAGTAAACACTTTGAACGCCCCGAAAGTATTTACGAAACCGCAAGACTTGCATCAGAAGTTGTATCCCTCGGAAACCAGGCCGGGGAAGGTTGGCTTCTTACAGGAGAAATGCAGGAACTTATACACAATGGCATACCCAATATCGTGTGTGTACAGCCCTTTGGATGTCTTCCCAACCATATTGTTGGCAAGGGACCTATCAAGGCTGTCAGGAAAGCAAATCCCGGTTCCAATATCGTAGCTATTGACTTCGATCCCGGAGCCAGTGAAGTAAACCAGCTGAACAGATTAAAGCTCATGCTCAGCACAGCATTCAGTAAAATAGGAAGTTGAAAATGCTTAGATTTTATTTCGTAGTAATCATTTCTTTTCCATCAATTGTTTATTACATAATAAAAGCACGTATAAGGAACGCACATAAAGAGCATTATACTGAAGAAAAAAACTATAGACTTATACGTCGTCTTTCCGTACAATGCATGGTCAATTCAAATGTATGGACAAAATATACCGGAGCTGAAAAACTCCCAAAAAAGGGTGGCTATATCCTTTATCCCAATCATCAGGGCAGATATGATATAGTCGGGATATTTTATTCCCACAAAAAGCCTCTCACCCTGGTGATGGAATCAGAACGTTCAAAGATTCCCATCGCCACTGAGGTAATGGATCTTTTGGATGGTGTCAGGCTTGACAGACACAGCATGCGCAATCAGGTAGATGCTGTAGAACGTATAGCAAAAGAAGTTTCAGAAGGAAGACGATATGTAATCTTCCCCGAGGGAGGATATGACAATAACGGCAACAATCTCCAGCGCTTTATGCCCGGTGCCTTCAAAGCGGCGGTTAAGGCAAAGTGTCCCATTGTGCCGGTAACACTTGTAGACTCATATAAGCCCTATTCCATCAACTCACTTAGAAGAATAAAAACGCAGGTGCACTTCCTTGATCCCATTCCATACGAGGAATACAAGGATATGAACACCTGCGAGATAGCAGCCCTGGTAAAGAGCAGGATTCAGGAAAAAATGGATTCGGTTACCTGATCATTTAGGTTCCCCGAGATAAAATCCCTGAATAAAATCTGCTCCGTTGGGAACAACAAAATCAAATTCTTCTTTGCATTCAATTCCACCCACAATAACATGTGCTCCAAGATCGTGGAACTTTTTAATGCATCTCAAAAATGAATCCTGTCTTGTATTATCTTTATGAATATTCGCAACAAGTTCTCTACCTATCTTTACGATCTTAGGTTTAAAGATGGTAAGAGCCTCAAAGTCATTGTTTCCTTCTCCAAAATTATTGAGCGAAACATCAAGCCCTTTGATCCGTAATGTCTTATTCTTCTTCTCCCAATTCTTTAATGAAATATCGGGATACTCCAGAATTTTAACAATACCTCTGTTGGAATACTTTCTGTACCACTTGTCAAATACCTTTGTCTCCTCTTTGGAAAAAACCTCCGAGGGAAAAGAATTAATACATATTCTTTCTTCGTATCCACGCTCTAAATAGACTTTTGCCGCACCAAAAAAAGATGCAATCTCAAGCACATGGAGCTTTCCAAGATCCATGTACTCGTCTATGAGTTCTTCCACGCTTTTCTCAACTGGGCGCATCAAAGATTCGTAAGCGTAAATCGTCTTGCCGTCCGGATAAAAAATGGGTTGAAAAACAATATCGATCTTGAGTTTTTTCAACTCATTTGACATATCCTCCGGCAGTGGAAACTCATCAAAACTAATCATATTTTGACCTCTCCGAAACCGGGCATCTTCCTATATACCAATTACATCATAACATAATTATTTTGATAATTCACTATGCTTTTTTTAATTAACAAAAAATAGTTTAATCTCGAATAAATTTATAGTTTATTTTATACCAACTCTTCAGCACGTTTTAATGCATCATCAATATGTGCACAGAAATTTTTTTCACCGATCCTGCTAACAAATCCGCCCTTTGTCATTGTCTTTAAAGGCTGTTCGTTTACGTGAGAAAATACCATCTTAACACCCTTCTTATCGCACTTTTCGTGAAGAAGTTCAAGTGAGTGCATTGCTGTAGCATCAAGTGCAGGAACAGCTCTCATTCTGATTACCAGAACCTTTGTGAAGTCCTTTACAGTGATATCCATAAGTCTGTCTGCAGCACCAAAGAACATAGGTCCGCTTATCTCATATACTCTGACATACTCCGGAACTTTTCTTAACTCAATGCTGTCCGGATCATCATCGGGATCAAAATATTTCCACCCCTTTACAGATGATTCATCTGCCATTCTCTTCATCAGAAGTACACAAGCCATTACCATTCCTACACCGATGGCAACTACAAGGTCAAATACAACAGTAAGGATAAATGTTGTGGCAAGAACAAGGATGTCGCTCTTGGGAGCAGTCTTGCAAAGATGTACGAATGTTCTCCATCCACTCATGTTATATGCAACCTGGAAAAGAATTGCAGCAATGGTAGGCATGGGAATAAGTCCCGCATAGGGCATCAGGAAAAGAATAACAAGCACCAGAACCAGAGCGTGAACCATACCCGCAACAGGAGTTCTTCCACCGTTCTTTATATTTGCTGCTGTTCTTGCAATAGCTCCTGTAGCGGGAATACCTCCAAACAGTGCGGATCCGATATTACCGCAGCCCTGTGCGATAAGTTCCTGATTTGAACGGTGATGTGAATTGATCATACCGTCTGCTACAACACATGAAAGAAGTGATTCGATTGCTGCAAGAATTGCTATGGTAAATGAATCTCCGATGACAGCTCTTACCTTTGCAAAGGTAAACTGTGGAAATGCAAAGGGAGGAAATCCTGCACTGATAGTGTAAAGATCTGCAATGGTATTAGCTTTAACGCCAAGCCCTTTTACCATTCCGATACCTGCAAGTACTGCTATAAGTGATGCCGGAATCTTTGTTCCGATCTTGGGAATCATGGGCCAAAGAATTAATATAGCAAGACTTACAGCACCAACAATAACTGCCTGATAGTTAAAAGTTTTAATGTTTAAGAATATATTCTTAACCTTATCTATAGTCTCTATATTTTCAGTTCCTGCAGGATATGTAAGTCCCATAAAATCCTTCATCTGTCCGATGAGAAGGGTTACTGCGATACCTGCGGTGAAACCGGTGGTTATTGTATAGGGAATAAATCTGATAAGACTTCCGAATCTGAGAAGTCCCATTATGATAAGGATTACACCGGCTATAATGGTTGCGATAACAAGTCCGTCAAAACCATTCTTTGCAACTATACCCGCAACGATTGTTGCGAATGCGGCAGTAGGTCCGGCTATCTGAACTCTGCTTCCACCCAGGAATGAAATAATAAATCCTGCAACGATGGCGGTATAGATACCCTTTTCCGGTCCAACTCCGGAAGCCAGTGCAAGTGCCACAGAAAGCGGCAACGCGATTATAGCAACAATAAGTCCGCTGACAACATCCTTTGCGAACTGCGCCCAGCTGTACTCCTTCATGTTGGAAAACAACATAGGCTTAAGCTTACTCTTCTTGTTCATTTTTTCAATCTCTTCCTTCTGTTTGTGCTTCACAAAACACGACAAGGCATTTTATCTGCCTTGTCGCGTTAATGATTATACTTTCATAATATAATTATGTCAATTTATTTTATGCTTATCCTAATAACATCTTCTGATGGGCCAAGATCCAGCAAAAGTTTGTGTTTAGAGGTCTCCTGCTGTCTTTTTTTCAAATCAATTCAGATAGTGAATAAATCTTCATAAATGATGTCTCCACATCTGATACCGGATTTGCTGCAATAAGAATTGGTGTGATTCCCATTTCTGCGGCTCCTTCAAGATTTGGTATACAATCATCTATAAATACTG
>JAEEGL015505101.1_pt1 | contig 17752 bp, 16 predicted proteins | sample 9134231 | NCBI WGS metagenome assembly JAEEGL01 (sample SAMN16246548, study PRJNA631951) | gut metagenome | biome: gut microbiome; feature: rumen; material: fiber-attached | host: Bos | place: Iran: Karaj | collected 2018-10 | reverse complement strand
TTCATGTGTCGAAGAATACGGCGTTTGAGCGAGCGCTTTTGGCAACAGGATTTCCGGTGGGACCGCATCCGTCGGGTGTTTTTCCAAATCTGAAGAATTTTGGTGCAGTTTCGGTGCGGACACATTCTGTCCGCCGCCCGGGGTCGGCTGCACTTGATTTATGTGCAGTCGCGTGCGGATGGTTCGACGGATTCTGGGAAATCAATCTCAAACCGTGGGATACGGCTGGCGGAACGATTATCGTTCGCGAGGCTGGCGGTATTGTCACCGGATTTGACGGCGATGCGTATGATCCTCACGTTCCCTACATTATCGCCACAAATGGCGTCTTTCACCAAACTTTATCCGATATCGTTAAGAAAGACGGTTAAGTGCCATTTTTTAAAAGCCATTCCAGCAATATTGGGATGATAGAATCGCAATCTTTGGATGTCGGTAAAGACTTTCTTGATTGCTGATTCTTTTAATTCTCCTCTTGCGACGGCGGTACATCAAAATATTCAATTTTCATATCGTCTTCATTAAAAATGAGCTGAATGTGTTCCAGAACCGTAGGTGGTTTATAATCTGAAACGAAATCATATGGATATTCGACTACAAATCTATAATCAGAACACTGTGGACGACGCATTACATAGAATTTCCATTTTTTGATGTGTTCCGTCACGCATTCTTCAACTTCAGGGTTATTGAGTGTAGACTCTTTAACCCATACCTTTTCTACGCTTCCATCTGAAAGAATGATAAATTGTGTCACAATCTTTCCAGTGAGCGTTTTATCTTTTATTAAAGCGGTATTGTAGCAGTGCCGTATTTCATTCTCGTGCAGCCGGATGACTTTTTTTATTGGTCGCTTATCTATACAGCCAGCAATCGTCAGGGCAGATACATCGGAAATTGAAATTCCCATGATGAATGAGAATGATAATAAACAAAAGATTGTTTTGATGATATTTATTTTCATAGCTTGATCTCCAGGTGAGATGGACAACTTGTATGCACGTTTCTTCTACGTCCCTAAATTATAATATGTTCTAATTTAATTGATGTCAAGTTAATTGACGTCAAGCTATCTTTTTTTTAGATAAAATAGAAATTACATGACATCTACTGCACGTTTAAATCAGTACCAGTACGCGGTATTTATATGACTTGATTTTCAGTCTTGTTGCATGTAATGTGCTTCGGTTAGAAAAGGCGGTATCAAAACCGCATTCATCACATCATGAGGCGTTTTATGAAAAAAGCTACATCCTTCATAGCCTTTGCAATGCTGATTTTATTTGCGGTTTGGGGGTGTCAGAAGAATGAATCGGTTGAATCCCCCAAATCACAGCCAACTCCGGATTTGCAAACCATGATGACCGGATTCGCGCAGACTCTTTTGAACAACGAGGCTGACTGTGCGAAAGCTGCTGCCGAAATGAGCCGGTATATCGACGATAATGCTGTATTATGGCGAAGTTTGATGACTGCTGAAATCATCAGTCGTGTCGAGAGCGGACAAAATATCGAAGATGCCACCGAGTCTACATTTAAATATCCGCCGGCAATTGAAGATGAGCTGGGCCAAAGCAAATGTCTGAGAGCAGATCCGGACGTCAGGGATAGTATTTATAAGTACGAAAACGAAATCCCGCGCAAAGCCTACGATGCCGCCGAGGAGCATTTGAACGCTCAGAAATAGCGACATGAACAGATTGAGAAAATATGCCATTTGGGCGCATCAGGAACTGGTCGGGAAAATCCGTGGCAACATGCGGGCTTTGGAAATTGCATCGTTTGCAGATGCAGAGGCAATTGCCCGACAATTGTTTATTCGTATATGTGCACTGCGCTTTATGGAGGTCAATGGCCTATCAGACGGTGTTTTGCTGCATGCTATGACGGATTCGGAGCGATCGTCTGATTTCAGCGTTCATTCGTTTATTGATTTGTGTGATGCACTGCAATTGCGACTGCATGATGTGTTTCCCGCGATGGATGAAGCTGCCAGGTGCCTGATTCCAGATGATTTGTTTGCTTCTGACGGAATCATTGACAGGCTGCTGAGCGATATTCCGGAATCATCTTTTGATGCAGTCCATGGCTTGGGGGTTGAGAGCGTCGGCTGGCTCTATCAGTATTTTATATCCGAAACGCGTGAAGAAATAATTGATCCGCTGTATAAAAAGTATATTACAAAAAATGATATTCCGACTGCGACCCAGGTTTTTACGCCCGACTGGCTGGTGCAGTATATCGTTGATAATTCGCTTGGCCGCTATTGGATTGAACACCATTCCAATTCCAGGCTGGCCGATAAATTGAATTATTATGTCGATGATGCAGAAAATTGTCAGAACAAAGATGAATTACAGGGGCATCCATTCATCACGACTGAAAACAAATCCGGTGCATCCTGCAGCGAAATCACAGTATTGGATCCGTGCGTCGGCGCTGGGCATTTTCTGGTTTATGCCATTGATGTACTGATGCATATTTATCGTGAGAATGGTTATTCCGATCGTGATGCCATTCGTGGAATCATTCGCAATAATATTTATGGTTTGGATATCGACGATTGTGTCGTGCAACTGTCTCGTTTTGCTGTGACAATGAAAGGTTGCCAATATGATCCGGACTTTCTGTCACAGGGAATTGTGCCGCAGATTTATCAAATTCGGGATTTAGAAAATATTGATACATCGATCTTCGATCGTTTATATAGTGATGATAAACAACTAAAAGCCAGATTCCATTCAATCCTGCAGATGATGCAGCAAGCCGGAGTGCTTGGATCTATTATTCAGCTGCCTGCTGGTTCTGATGCTGACTTTTTTCAATGCTATAATAAATCTGAGATGGGTAGGGGAGGGGAGGTATGGAGTCAAGCTCTGAACGTTATGCGTCTCTTGTCATCTCAATACGATATCGTGGTCACCAATCCGCCCTATCTCAATAAATATGATGATATTCTGAAAGCGTTTATACAGAAGCACTATAAAGCGTATTCCGGCGATTTGTTTAGTGTGTTTATATATCGTTGTCTGCAGTTCTGTAAACCCGGTGGCTATGCAGGTTTGATGACGCCCAATGTCTGGATGTTTATAAAAAGTTATGAAAAATTGAGGCAGTATATTTTAACACATCATTCCATTACTACGCTGGTGCAGCTGGCTAAAGGCGCATTTTTTAATGATGCGACTGTTGATGTTTGTGCATTTGTTCTGCAAAGCCAAATCACCGGCAAATCCGGAACCTATTTCCGGCTGGAAGACTTTCCCGGCAGAATGAAATTGCAAAGGGAAAAACTTGCTGAAGCCATTCATTCGTCTGCGAGTTCCTATCGATATACGGTTTCATCCGAGCTGTTTAAGTCTCTTCCCGGTATGCAAATCGGTTATTGGATTGGAGAAGCGATGATTCGTGCTTTCAGGTATGGTAAGCCTCTGAGCAAAGTGGCTTCTCCGCGCCAGGGACTTGCAACAACTGATAACAATAAATATCTTCGACACTGGTATGAAGTTGATATATGTGATATTGGGTTCAGTATGGAGCGACAGATGGCAATCCATAGCGATATCAAGTGGTTTCCATATAACAAGGGGGGAGAGTTTCGCAAATGGTATGGCAATCAGGATTATATTGTTAACTACAGACACGATGGTGAAGAAATCAAACGCGATGTTTTGATTAAATATCCCTATTTGAAAACGCCTGAATACGTTGTCAAAAATCCAGATACCTATTTTAGCCCTTGTTTGAGTTGGTCAAAAATATCGAGCGGCAGTGTAGCATTTCGCTATTTTCCGAAGGGATTTCTTTATGATGTTTCGGGATGCAGCATCTTTTTTGAAAATCAGTCGGAATTATATTTGTACGCTGGTTTTTTAAATAGTGTAGTCTGTAAAATGATTCTTGAAGTGTTATCTCCAACATTAAATTATGAAGCAGGCCACATTTCGGCATTACCCATACTGAATTTTGAAAAGTATCGAGAGCGTATACAAGAAATTGTTGAAGAAAACATTGCTTTGTCGCATGAAGAATGGAATTTATCAGAGACTAGCTGGGAATTTAAACATCATCCATTGGTTAATTCTCGAGGACAAAATGCTCTGATCGCTAATTTGTACAAAAAGTGGGAGCTTGAGTGCGAAAAGCGTTTTAATAAACTCAAAAACAATGAAGAAGCGCTTAATCGCATTTTTATAGAAATATACGGATTGCAGCATGAACTGTCTCCTGAGGTCGATGACAAGAATGTGACCGTTCGCAGAGCTGATTTTGTGCGCGATATCAAAAGTCTGATATCCTATGCTGTAGGCTGTATGACCGGTCGGTATTCGCTCGATAGAGACGGCGTATGTATTTGTGGAAATGATATGGATTCAGATATCATTGTTCCAATCACAGATGACGGTTATTTTTCGGATGATATCGTTACGAAGTTTACAGATTTTATTCGTGCTGTCTATGGTGCGGATACACTCGAAGAAAACCTTTGCTTTATTGCCAAAGCGCTCGGCGGAAAGGGCACTCCACGAGATATCATTCGGTCATACTTTCTCAATGATTTTTATGCAGATCATGTTAAAGTTTACCAGAAACGACCGATCTACTGGTTGTTTTCTTCTGGAAAAAGGAATGCATTTAAATGCCTGATTTATTTGCATCGGTACAAACCGAATACGGTTGCACGTATCCGGACAGAATATGTACATGCCCTCCAGTCGCGATATCAGTCTGTGAGCATCGAACTCGAGTCCAGACTGAACGTTGCGTCTGGAACTGAAATCGTTATTCTGAATCATCTGTTGAATAAATTGAATGCTCAGGCAGAAGAACTCAATAAATATGAAGAAATACTACATCATCTAGCAGATCGGATGCTTTCGATTGATTTGGATGATGGCGTAAAAGCCAACTATGCGAAATTTGGTAATGTGTTGCAAACGATTAAATAGATTCGTGCAGCATCACACCTGACACGTGTTCCATAATTCCTTTGGAGTATTGACAATGGGTAAATCACATTCAAATCCTAAACTCACGATTCCTGACGGCTTGGAGAGTGTTCTTCTCCATGCCTGCTGTGCGCCATGTTCTTCGGCGATTGTTGAATGGATGATGGCTCATGGCATACGACCAACGATATATTATTTTAATCCGAATATATATCCTGAACAGGAGTATGTTATCAGAAAAAACGAGAGCAAGCGTCATGCTGAAAGTCTTGGTTTGTCCTGGATTGACGGGGATTATGATCATCGTCTTTGGTCTGAATATGTTCATGGGCTGGAGGCTGAGCCAGAACGAGGGCTGCGATGTGAGAAATGTTTTATTCTGCGTTTGACTGCGACTGCGCGAGAAGCTGCCCGACTTCATATCGAATATTTTGCAACGACGCTGGCATCGTCGCGATGGAAATGTATAGAACAGATTAACCGTGCGGGTCAAATTGCGCAAGAAGCCGTTCCGGGTACGTTGTTTTGGGCACAGAACTGGCGCAAAGACGGCCTCTATGAACGCCGAAACCAGCTTTTGAAAGAATATGGATTTTATAATCAGCAATATTGTGGTTGTGAGTTTAGTATGCGAAAAACGGAGCAGGTTTGATGGTAGATGCAGTGAGCGTCGAGGGGGGAGCGGTGTATTGGCGAAGCCAATAGCCGCGCGGGGGGAGACTTCCCCCCGAATGCAAAAATGAACAATTAAAATTGATTCGAATCAACGATATCCTTCAAAAGCCGGAGCCCTTTTTCGAGTTGTGTCAAATCGCGTGTTGATGACAGCGAGATGCGTAGGAATGCCTGTTTCGTCGATTTATCCACAGCGAATCTGTAAGAATGGCAAACTCGAATACCTTGTGATAATATATATTGTTCAATTCCCTGTCCGTTGCCACTTTGATTCAGTGTATGGATACGAAAGAATGGAACTGAATATTTGGGAATAGGATCCTCTGAAAAAACTTGATTATAGATTTGATTTGCCTGAATAGCGATATCTGATTTTTCGAATAGTATTGAATTGGCTTTCCTGGACTTTAGAATATTAGACATGATTTCAGCATCCAGCGCGCTGGCTTTGATACTCGTGGTGTACAGTCCGTTCATCAAGCTGGATTTGTATCGATCGGGATAGCAACCGTAGGTAACGCGAAGTCCCGGTGCAATATGTCGTGTCGTTGCGGATATATATATTGTCTGTTCTGGAAGTCTGCTATATATACTTTTGTATGTTGGAAAAATGGAGGCATCGTCTTCGATGACAATGAGCTGATGTTTTTGGCAAACGAGCGCGATGTCGTCGCGTCTGGAAAGGTCCATCGTTTTCATCGTTGGATTTGCGCAACATGGCATTAAAAAGACGCCTTTAATGCAGGTCTGGGTGCATATTTCATCCAGAGAATCCGGGCGCATGCCGTATTCATCTCCGGGCACAGGAACGAGTCGAATGTGGGCCAGACGTGCTGTACCAATCAGGTTGGCGTATGTAAACGCGTCGGTAGCCAGTGCATCACCCACACTGAACAGCGATAGCAGTGATATTGTTATGGCGTTTTGGGCGCCGGCAAAGATCGTCGTGTGCTCGACATCCGTTTGAATGCCGCGTGTTGCCATCCAATGCACACCAATTTCTCGCTGATGCAGCATGCCCATGCGTTCTGTGTAGCTGAATAAATCCTTACAATACGCGCTTGTCATGACTTTGCGTGCGGCTTCAACGAGCTGGGCATTCACATCAGGAAACCCGAGAACGACGCCGAGTTCTATGATAGAGCTTTCCATATCTGCATATCGCGACTGCGGGGCAACAAATGTACCGCGCCCGGTTTCTCCATAAATCAGCCCTTTTTCGCGGCATAAATCGTAAGCCCTGGTTACAGTTGTAAAGTTTAGATCAAGAAAATCGGCTAAAATCCTTTGAGGCGGCAATTTTGTTCCTGGTTGTAGGACGCCTGATTTGATATCTCGCTCAAGTGCGGCTGCGAGCGACAAGTATTGTGGGTGTCCGAGTTCCTCTTTGGAAATCGTCCAGTTCAGGGGGGACAGGTTATAGTTATTTATTGGCATAATTGACCTCCGTACAATATCTACATTGTATGGATATAACGCATGACTGTAAATATGTCAATATTCATGGCTGATTTAGTCATGTTTGAGAACTAAAATTGACTGTTTTGTAAACTCCGTACATTTTGAAATTGTATGGAGGCGCGTGATTGAAAAAACATGTCCCTTTATCCGCACAGTTCCAGGGGGGGAAGCAGCATTTAAAGGAGAGACGATGGAAGACAGAAGCACACTGAATCTCAACCTTGCCCAGATGTTGAACGGTGGTGTTATCATGGATGTCACGACACCGGATCAGGCGAAAATCGCGCAGGATGCTGGCGGATGTGCCGTGATGGCGCTTGAGCGGATTCCGGCCGATTTCCGGGGGCAGGTGGCGTGAGTCGCATGAGTGATCCTGCGATGGTTCGGGGCATTCAGGTCGTTGTAAGCATAGCGTGAAATCCAAACCATCATGGAAGAAAGTGGCATTTATTTATGCGAATTGGAGTTCTAGCCAAGCACGCTTACGCCGCTGTTCCCGTTGGGAATCCGCGGCGTTTTTTGGGGGTATCATTCTAATGGCATCCTTTTGCCACAGTAAAAAAGCGTTATTGGTTTATGCAGCGTGTGAGAATATTGTAGACAGTGATCGGGATGCGATAAATGCTGGCCTCAGTGCATGCTCGAACAGTTTGGGAATTGCTGTGGCAATCAGGATCCAAATGCAAACTGCAAGATACCGTCTGTGAGGAACAGCGTATCGATTATGAGGACAAGGCTTGGCCGTGTGTAAAGGCAAAACTAGAGTACACCTCATGTTTTCAAGCACACAATGAAGAAATGGTGGCTAATGCCAAATATAAGATAGAGGCCGAGCTGATTGATGAAATCATACAGAAATACGAGGCGGAGAAGAAAGCACTATAACTCGGTTTGCTGCATTTTGGCCATCAGCTGCCCGCAAGCACCACCGACCTGAACGCCGCGCGCGACGCGCAGCGTCACGAAACACCCCTGATTCTGAAGCCACGATATGAATCGCTGAATGCCGTCGGAATTGGGGGCATGGAATTGGTCGTGCGGCGTTTCATTATAGGGAATGATGTTGATGTTATGTGGCAAATCGCGGGCAAAATCGGCCAGCCGCTGCGCATCGGCTTCGGTATCGTTCACATCTTTGAGCAATACATATTCGATAAGTATTTTTTCGTGTGACCGGTAGGGCCAGGCTTTGAGCGCTGCGTGGATATCTGCAAGCGGGAATCTGCGGTTTACTGGCATCAGCTTCGATCGCAGTGTGTCGGTTGTCGCGTGCAGGCTGATGGCCAGATTGGGGCGATAAGGGGATTGACACAGTTTGGGGAGTTCCGAGAGCACACCACAGGTTGAAAGCGTCATACGAACCGGTGCGATATTCAAGCCATCGGGATGTGCCATAATTTCAATCGCTTTGAGTACATTCTCTGTATTCATCAGCGCTTCGCCCATGCCCATAAATACCAGGTTGATTTCGTGGGTCTTGTGGGGGCCCAGAATATCGCAAGAAAGACTCACTTGCTGAACGATCTCAGAGGCCGTGAGATTGCGACGGAATCCCAGTGTTGCAGTCGCGCAGAAAGCGCAGTTCATGGCGCAACCCACCTGCGTCGACAAGCATAACGTCACGCGTGGCGATTTGATAAATCTGGGCATGTGAATCGTTTCGATTCGCGCGCCATCGGCCAGTTCAAAGATGATTCGTGTCGTATCGTCGTCTGCATGGATCTGTTGCGCGATATGCATCTGGCTGCAGTCATACCGGGTGTTGAGCAGCATCATGCCGTGATGTCCGATGCTGCGGGATTTCACACGGGCATCCCATGGTCTTTGTATGGCCCGAAACAGATGACTGCCACCGGCGCGTGTTGGGAGTTTATCGAGCGCTTCGGGCAATGCTTCCCAAATCGATCGATTCTTTTGCAGTTCCATCGCGATATCGCTCAAAAAAGCGCGATCGGCCTGAGTCCATTCGAGTTTTTCGGCCTGTGCCATCGTTAGCCAGGCCGTCTCGGAATGCTCAAGGCTTTCAAAATTTTCGCTTTCGAGCAGTGTCCGGTACAGATGGACGTGAATGTCGAGATCGGGCATTTCGGTCGTGCGCATTTGGACGAATTCCACCGGATGCGCATCCATGCGCAATTCTTCATACAGCTCGCGCTTCAGTGCTTCGGCAGGCGTCTCGCCGGGTTCGATCTTGCCGCCGGGAAATTCCCAGCATCCGGCGTGCGATTGATTCGGCCCCCGGCGGGCGGCGAAAAAAAGACCATCTTTGATGATTAAAGCTGCGACGACTTGTATGGTGGTTTTGTTTGGCATGGCTCTCGGATTCTGGTTCATACGCATTCCCCCTTGTTCTAGTGTAACAGAATGTTAATAATTAGGCTAGCATGGTTTGAAGCAATATGATACAGAATAGTGGGGGAAAGGGGGCGTTCCATGGAGGTTCAGATGAAAAGTAAGCACAGTTTTGGGGTTGTCGAATCCTTAGTTGGAATAAAGAAAATGAATAAAGGCACATTATTGTCTTGTTTTATCATTTTGCTGAACATGACAAGCTGCAAGTGGAATGATAAACCATTTGATATGTTTGTTGATACATCGAATAAGCATATTCAGATCTGTGACATCGGAATGACGGATACTGACCCGGATGGTGGTTATATTGAGTATGTCGTGGATGAGAATGGAGCTGGTGAGGGAGAACAAGAAAAACAAAATAGTAAACCCAAAATGTGTGAAGCGAAAAATTGCCGAAATGAAAATAATTGTTGCGGATTGGAGGAGGTGTCGCTGAGAGAATTATTTTTTAATTCTTTTAAAGAGAACATCTGCCCCAAAGGATATCAGTGCTTAAGCAAAGAGGACAAAAAGTTTTGCTCAAACTACACAATTCCGAAGTGCTATAGCGGCTTTTTTTATGATGAAGATAAAAATAAATGCCTTCCGAACGATGTGAATCATTGCGGAGAAATGGGAAAAGAAATAGATTGTACTCAAGTGGCTGGCTGGTTAGAAGGTGTCTGTGATGGTGTTATATGCAAGCCAACACAATGTAAAAAAGATGATTATCATTTGTATTGTGAAAATGAAATATGTGAATGTGAAAAAAATAGCACTGAAAATTGTGGAAAACATGGTAATGTATGCAAAAACGAAGAATTTATGGGGAGTGATCTTATTAAAGTGCTTGAATGTAAAAACGAGAAGTGCCATATCGTTGCATGCGTCGATGAAGCTCATCTCGGCAAAAAAAATGATCGGTGCGTAAAAAATACCGAAAAGGAATGTGGGCATTACAATGTTGATTGTACAACTCGTGATGGTTACAAATCTGTTGCGTGTGTATACAAGAATGATGACGAGATAGATGGTTATGTTTGTGAAATAACTGAATGCAAAACGGAATATCATTTTTATAATGGCAACTGCGAAGCAAATATGCCCGAGCATTGCAATGATCACGAGACAAAATGCACGCCAGATAAGCCATTTTGCTCATATTCTGAGAGTAAGGGAATGTATGAGTGCGCAGCCGCATGCGCTGAAGGACTTTCACCATGTAATAATGAATGCGTCGATGTAAAAACAAACAGTAGTCACTGCAGCGGTTGTAATATAAATTGCCATTCTCAGATTACAAATTCTGATAGAGTTGATTGCGTTGATGGGGTGTGCGTTGTGCAATCATGTACTTCTGGTTTTCATGTCTATGATAATGCATGTGAAGCGGATACCATTGAACATTGCGGCGTAGAACGTGAGACCTGTTCTGAAGCAGAGCATTCCAATTCAATTTGTAGTGATGGAATGTGTGATATCGTATGTGAGGACGGATTTGGTGATTGTGATAACAACCAGGAAAATGGATGTGAAACTCAGTATGAAACCTATGGATTAAAAAGTTGTTCGGATTGTCATGATGATTATGTAAGGTTTACCAACTATGATGATGATTATGCTTTTCCGCTTTGTATTAAAAGAGATGAAAGCTGGGGTGAGGAAGAGTGGTCTGTCGGCTTAAATGAATGCGCTGCATATTGTAAACCAGGGGATACATGTGCTTTGGAAGAAGTGATAAAAGGTGGAAAATATGAAGATGCATATAGAATTAACTGTACCCCCCCATCTACTGAGCTTAGCGGCAGATATTAGGGCGCGTTATCCGTTGGTTTTGCTGGCGCTTGCTCATGGCCAATGCTACACGTCATTACAGGGCGCCGGTGATTAAGCCCTTGGTGCGCATTATCTGAGGTTACGTCTTGCGCTTAGTCCTGGCTAATTATATTTGTTTTGCTCTGTTAGTTGGTCTGTCCGTGGGATTCATCCAAGGCTAAAATATGTCGCAACTGCGGGGCTCTGTAAGTAACGCCTTCCAGGCCCAGGCGTATCCAATTGTTGCAGTGCTTTGATGCGTTTGTGAATCGGCGTATTAACAGCACTCTGGTTGTACAGTGCTAACTTTATCTCCTTGGCTGGGGTGGCCTGAGATTGTTATTCCGCCCCTGCTGAAATCCGCGTGGCGGAAGCTGGGCGCGTTGCTGCGGCTGAGGCGGCATCTGGCCGCGGGCATTGGGACGTGGGCCCTGTGGTTGCTGCGGCATGGGTTCGTCTTCGTCGTCTCCGAGCGTGATGACGCTGGTGGCCAAAAAGATGCAGCATCCGATCACGACGATCTTGAGAAGACCGAGAAAACTGATGTCTGCGGTCGATGTCATTTGTGTGGCAAACGATAGGACGAGTTCGAGGATTGAGGCACCGAGTGCGACGACGAGCGCATAGCGCATGCGGGCAAAGATAAAAATGCCGCTGACGACGACGATAAAGTAGAAGAAGACTGTCGTGCCGTTGAAGCCGAGTTTTGCAAGCGATGCGTAGTCAAAGAAAGCACCACAGATGCCGAGCAGCAGGATGATGGCTCCAAGCAGGGTACAGGCACCGCCGGCGACCACGCGTTGAACCGGTGTTGAATTCTCGTAATCTTCGGTAAAAAATGCCATCTGCAGTCTCCGTAAGGATGATGAATTATGGGGGGATTTGTTGTTAAACAGATGCGACGTATTTGTGCACAGCACAAATAGGCGCATCGCCGTGCGTATCGGCCGCAGGCCGATAGCAACGGCAACATATCTTACCCAAATTAGAATAATGTGTCACACACAATCACGTTTTTTACGGCAAAAGTGTGACGACTTTGTCGAGCACATGCTGATAGATTTTTACGATGCGTTGATCACCGAGTCTGTTCGCATAGGTTTCGCCCAAACGGCGATAATTGGCGATTGTATCGGTTGGTGATGCCGAAAACGCATTCCAGAACTCGGCTTTATTGCTCAGGACGAGAGAGTCGGCAAACATTGAGTTGAGGTTGTGGATTTTGTCGCAGCATGAAATCAGGACGATTGGGAGATCATGGGCCTGGAGCTTTTTGAGGTATTCGGCGTTGCGCTCGGCTTTTGGCGGTTTGATGCCGTTTTCGGGGATGCAGTCTGAGAGCGCGAGGACGCCGTCTGCGACAAATTGGCCAAATGCCTCGATGAGGCGGTTGTAGGTATCGTTGCCGCCCTGATCTTCGATGGTATCGTGCAGCATGGCGATCATGGCGTATTCTTCGCATTTTTGAGGATCGTCGCAAATGAAGCCGATGTTTTCGCATACCATGGACGTTACGGCGAACAGATGCGTCATATAGGGGGATGGGATGTTTTTGCGGGTCTGATTTCGGTGGGCGCTGACGGCGAAACAGAAGGCTTTTTCGAAGCGTTCCGACAGAATGAATGTGCTGAATTTCATGCGTTTACTCCTGTTTGAGTGCGCAATGAACCTGATAGTGCGTTTGATATGCTGCAGCTCTGGGCTGAGGTTCGATGATGCTTGCAGAGAGTTTGGGTTTTCCGGTCACGGGCAAATCGAGATCGCGGATTAGGGCGAGTGCTGCGCCCATGGCGGCGAGTGATTCTTTGGAATCGTCTATCCAAAACACGGGCAGATTGAGGATATCGGCGGCCCACTGGACGGTTTCGGGTGGCCATGGCTTATCGAGAATCAGCCGCACGGGCCCTGGGTTTTCGAGGTCGCTTTGCCAATCGCGCAGGGTATAGAGCATGCCTTCGAACATGGCGCGTACAATATGCGGCGGTTCGTGCGCATCTGTGAGGCCAATCAGATGGATATCATCGTTTTGCGGAAATACATGCAGTCCGCCGCTACCGAGTGGGGCGGCGGATAACTGTTCGAAAGGTACAATGCCATCCTGCGGGCTGCAGGCGGACACCATCTGGGAGATGATGGGGGAATGCAGCGGAGCCGAAACGATGCCATAGCCGCATAGATTTTTTCCCGGCCCGGGCCAGCATTTGAGCGGTAAAGATTCATTTATCAGACGCGTCCAGTCGTCGCGTGTGAGAGGTTCATCCGGCACCCTGGCGTCTTCTGCGGGGATGGGGCCCTGAGCTGTTTTATCGATATTGTTTGTCTGAGCGTTATTTTGGGGGGCGTCGTTTGCGGAATCATGGATATCTGCGATATCATCTGAATGGTCATCGGGCGTATCTTCGTGGTGATCGACGATTTGTATGTCGTAACCGGAGATGGCGCCGATACCGGCCGTCCAGTGTGCTCGCAGTTGATTGCCGACTGTAACAGACCAGCTGAGGGGATCGGCGGCAGAGGCGTATGCGCGAGCGCTATCGGATGCACCCATGTGAAATACAGGAATACCGGCGAGTCGGGCAAGTTCCGGTGCGGATGCATAACCAAGATGAGTGGCAATATCCGGAGAAATGCGAGCGAACGGCATACCACAGCGAACACGTTGTACACTCCAGTCGGCACGGATACCTGCGGCAGAAAAAATGTCTGTCTCGAGCTCGGGATAATTTGGCGAAACCCCGCGAGGCATGCATGAATCGGCGAGATGTCCGGTGAGCGCATGTGCGGCCATGGCACCAATCGTCGCGATTCCCGGGGGCTGATTGATGCAGAATTCGGGGCGCAATTGCTGAATACAGCGCAGCACGCTGTTTCGATAGGCAGATGCAGCTTCGGGGGCATCGGCATATCGTTCTGGGATTTCGCGTCGCGGCATAATGGGCGGCGCATCGAGATAAACCGGTGAAAGCGGATTCGCATCAAAATCGACGAAACAAGCGGTTTCGCGATCTAAAGATGCCAGGGCCAGCGCCAGCGGCGGTTCGCCATCCGGAATCTCCCGGCTGAGGGCGACAAGGGCTTCGGCCATTATCCAGTACATCGCATGGAGATCCAGTGACCACATGCGATCGGTACGTATCAAAGGCCAGCGCGCCAGATAATCGCGCCGGCTCATATCCAGGCCGAGCGCACATGCGCCCAGCCCTTCTCTTGAGAGTGATATCGACCAGATTTCAGGCATAATGATGTGATGCCCCTCCGGGCGTGTCGGATTGTTGTTGTCCTGTGAGAACCGGGTGCGCTTTATTTACAGGTGCCGTCGGTTTTGCATTGAGATTTGCATCCTGTTGGGGTCGACGATCTGACATAAACATCTTTATCGCCAACTTTCTTACATACAACGCTATACTGGACGTAGCGATTGGAGTTAGCATAAATGCCGGTTGCATCTTCACACACGTATTTTGCCGGATCACCCGATGTGCATGGTTCATAGCATTTGGCCGAAGATTTATCTGTTTCTGCGGCACAGATCTCGTTGGTCTCACAAGTAGTCGCTGTGACGAGATTGTCGCCATCACCGTTAAATTCGCACGATACCGCGAGATTGCTGGCTAAACAATATGCTTCGAAACCTGTCGGACATTCTTCGCCGAGATGATCGATATCGCCATGACTGCTAACGCATTCGCCTGCTTCACAGGAATCTTCACAGATATCATTCCAGGTGTTTGCATTCATTTCATATCCGTACCGATTATTACCAATCGCAATGCATGAATAAGATGGGTGATGGTATCCGTCGTCCTGCAATATGCATTCATACTTTGTTTTGGTTGTATCTTCGCATTCTTCAAAACAAAGTGCTTCACGAACTTCATTAACCATGATTTCGCCGCAAATCATATCCTTATCGGTGCAGCTGTCCTCATCAATGCTGCGCACGACTTTTTGGGTATTTCTGTCACATTCTGTCGGCACTTCGTCGATGCATTTTTGTGTATAGGTGTTGGGGTTACAGGTGTCACCAAGTCCAAGATGTGATGTATCGACCTGGCAAACGCCGTTATCGCAGGTATTTTGGCAGATTTCTTCGTCGGGGCGTTGATTGTTGCAGAAATGTCGGGTTCTGCCGTCGCAATAGTCGCGGAATGTGGCCTCATCGCATTTGCCATTGACAATGGCGGAAACGCATTCTTTGGTATTGGTGTCACAATACTCGGTATTAGCACATGGTGTAATGGTTATATTGCTGTCCGTGCATTTACGAACACCGCCTTTGTCGGGAGTGCATTCGACATCAAATGTGCACTTGCCTTCCTGACTGCTGGTGACACAATATCCATTACTGCAAATCAAACCATCCCCGCATGTTTCGAGTTTTAAATAGCCATTGACGCAAGTCACAGCCCTGTGATCCGCATCACAAGTGGGTTCCGTGTTAACGTCACAAATATCGGTAGAGCACTTGTTGTCGTAGCAGGTGCAGTTCTTGAATATTTCTTTGCCGTTGTCGCATGTCAAAAGCGCGGTGCCTTCTTCGTTACATTTGGAGCCTGTGTAATCGCATTCGGGTTCTTCCTGGCAGGCATTATTTTCGCATTTGCATTCTTGTGAAGTTTCTTTGCCGTTATTGCATGTCAAGAGTGCGGTTTTGGCTTCGTTACATTTGGAGCCAGTGTAATCGCATTCGGGTTCCTCCTGGCAGGCATTATCCTCGCATTTGCATTCTTGTGAAGTTTCTTTGCCGTCTTTGCATGTCAAAAGTGCGGTGCCATCGGCATTGCATTTAGGCGCTTCGTAGGTGCATTTTTCGGGGGGATTTTCGGATTTCTTTTCATCCTCACTGCAGCCGACGAACAGCGCAGCACACATCAGACAAAGGCCCAGCGAATTACGGTAATTTTTGAACAAATGCATAACAACTCCTGCAAATAAAAAGGATGTTCAAAGAGGGGGCAACGCCCCCTACGCGGCTATGTGCTCGCTGTGAGACGCGCGAGTGCGCGTCTCTACGCTGTGCGCATACGCCGCTACCCCTTTTGCGGGGCTTTGCCCCGCAACGCCCCGATTTCGGGATGCAACCAAATACCTGGCTGCAATAACAATATAACAATTTAGCGCCTGGCATTCGAATTTTCCAGGCAAATGCAAAATAAAATGCAATGCGTATTGGCCTGCGGCCAATAGCATTGCTGCCGTGGGCGTATTGGCCGCAGGCCAATAGCCCGGCCCATATATCCCATTTATAAACACATTCACAAAACGGATTTGTGCATGAATCTAGCGTCTGAGTACGAGATTTGGCAGGTCGTCAAAGTGGTTGAGGAGTCTGGCGATGACTGGGCAGTCTTCGGGCGGATTGAGAATGCAGTCGATGGCCCATTGCGGCGTATACGGGCGCGTGCGCAGATAAATCTGCATATCGCCGTAGATCATTGGATCGTTTCGGGCCATTTCGATGGGCAGGGCGAGGTCGAGTGAGAATACGTCGCCGATAATGACCTGGGGACGTTCTTCGCGGATGATTTGTGCATAATGGCTGCGAGCGATATCGATGGTGCGATTGCCGAACTGGACTGGACGGGGGTTATCATCGAGCGCGTATTTTTTTGCGTGTCCGCGTACGCGGAACCTGGCGGATGGATTATCATCGTGCGCGACGGGCTTGAGATCGACGAATTCGAGTTTTTCGATGATGCGCTGGGCTTCGGAATTGCTGGCGATAACGATTTCGCAGTCGCGATCGAGCAGCGTTCTGAGCGCGTTGACGACCTCCGGCTGTGGTGTATTAAAGGCATCGAGTGGCTCGTGACAGAGCGCCAGATGGCATTCTTCGGCGACTTGCATGAGCGAAACATGATTGTCGGACAGCGCCTTGCGAATATCGTCATAAGCGGCGTCATCCGAGGCGATCCATTCGTCGATGCGCATGATACCGGCGATGATGTGCATGAAGATATCTTCGTCGCAAAAAGCGGTTAGGCGACCGTTATCCGGCCATCCATAGGCGGTTGGCTGCTGCATGATATCTTCGACGGCTTTGTTGAACAGCGCGACGAATCGTTCGGGCGCAATGCCGATTTCAGCCATGCGTTTGACAAGCTTATCGTGGTCTGACTGATACTCGGTTTGAATATTTGTCAGGGTTCCGTCAAAATCGAGCAGAAATTTCATAAAGTGACTCCGCAGTCGAAGCGGCGCAAGGACGCCAATTTGGGGCAGGATATGGTTTTGTTCAGATTTCGTCCAGCAATAAAACGAGAAAAGGCGAAGCGTCGTCACAAAGTAAAAAAAAGACTTGCACGATTTGCAGATATCTCTATAATGCGCGCCGCTGCGAAGGGGTAAATTCGCAGTTGCGCCAAAGAGCCCAAGGCGCAGAGGGTCCTGCAGCGTTGTGAAATGCGGCTGGATTCGAAAGAACCACATCTATTTCGTCGCCGGCATTTGCCGGAACAATTGCGCTTTCGTTCCGCAAGGAACAAACTTCAAAGGTGAACAATGAAAACATTTAGTGC
>JAEEGL014778830.1_pt1 | contig 17752 bp, 12 predicted proteins | sample 9134231 | NCBI WGS metagenome assembly JAEEGL01 (sample SAMN16246548, study PRJNA631951) | gut metagenome | biome: gut microbiome; feature: rumen; material: fiber-attached | host: Bos | place: Iran: Karaj | collected 2018-10 | reverse complement strand
GTGCAAATAGTACAACAGCATCTAATATAAATGCAGCAGGAGTAGTAAGTCCAAGTGCAAATACAACAACATATTATGCAGTAAATACATATACAGAAAATGAAAATGCGACATTCTATTATTCAAATAGTGCAGCAGGAGCAAAGACAAGTACAACAGCCTCTGGAACAAGAACGAATTATGTATATTGTTCAAGTACAAGTGCAGCGACGACAGCATTAAAATCACATGGAAGTTGTACAGTGCCAACAAGCTTAACAGGAGAGACAGCACCAAGTGGAACGGCAAGTATCGGATGGGCAACAGGAGCAAGTACGATGAGTGCCAGTGCGAGTCCAACATGTACGACGGGAAGTTCATATTATAAAGTGTATAGAAATGCAGTATCAATAGTAAGACCAAGTGCAGCGAGTGGAACAAACTCATGTGCAACATTAACGGTATATAGAAATGCATTCTATGGAACAGGAACGAATTATACAGCAGTAATAGCAACAGGAAATACTGGAACAAGTAATATGACAAGCATATCAGGATTATATGGAACATTTAAAGGATATTCAACGAGTGAAAACACATCAAATGTGACAGATGGTCTAACAACAGTAGCAGCAAGTATAAAAGGACGAAGCGAGACGACATATTATGCAATATCAACATATGATGCAACAGTAACAGCAACGTTCTATTATAACAACAATACAACATGTGGAGGAACAACAGTAGCAAGTACAACAGCAGATGGAACACAAAATAGAAATGCGTATTGTTCGACAGCAACTGTAGCAACATCAAATGTAAATAGTGAAGGAACAATAGCAGTACCAAGTGCAGTAAGCGGAAGTAAAGGACCATATAATGGAACATATATAAATGTATCAAGTGCGGTAAGTAGTATGAGTGCTGCAACAGTAAATACAGCAACGCTAACATATTATGCATTCTATCGAACAAGTGTAAAAATATATTATGCAAGTGGAGCAACAACAGCAACGAATAAGACAGTATATAGAAATGAGTTCTTTACAAGTACGACGGCAATGAAGACGATCTTAGCAACAAGTAGTACAAGAGCATCAAGTACAAATGCAACTGCCGGAACAGTAACAGGATATGGAACACTAGTAGGATTTGCGACAAGTGCAAATACAGCGACAGCAGATTATGCAACAATCGCGGCATTGAATACAAGTTGTGCGACATCGGTATATCAGATAAATAAAAATACTGAATCTATAACAGCAACATTCTATTATAATGACAATGCTACACCAACATGTAACACAACGGATATAAAGAGTACGACAGCAAGTGGAACTAAAACAAATTACATATATCCAACAAGTACGACGGTAGCAACTACAAGTGTAACTCATGGTGCGATAAGTATACCAAGTGCAGTAAGTAGTAGTAAAGGACCATATAACGGAACGTATGTAAATGTAGCAAGTGCTGTAAATAATATGACAGCGGCAACAGTAAATACAGCCAATACAGCATATTATGCATTCTATAAAACAGATTTAACTGTATATAGGCCAACAAGTCAAACTGCAACAAGTAGTATAACAGTATATAGAAATGAAGTATTTACAAGTACTAGTGCTATGAAAGCAGTTGTTGCAACAACAGCCACTGGAACAAGTAATATGACAAGTGTATCGGGATTATGGAGCTCACTAACCTTTGTAGGATATGCTACGGATGTAAGTATTGATACGCCTGAAACTGGCTTAACAACAGTAGCAAGTATAGCGACTGATGCAAGTTGTAATACAACATACTATGTAATAGGTACAAGAAATATTGATACAACAGTTTACTATAATAACAATACAACTTGTGGATCTAAGACGGTTGCAAGTACAACTATGGCTGTAACAAGAAAGGTATATCCAAGCAGTGCGACTGCAGCTGCATACAAAGATACATGGACAGTACCGAGTGCAGTAAGTAGTAGTAAAGGACAGTATAATGGAACATATATAGGAATTGCTAAAGCTGTAAACAGTATGAGTGCTGCAACAAGCGGAACAACTCAGCTAGGAACTACAACAACTTTATATGCTTTCTATCGTTCAACATTAAATGTTTATCGACCAACAAGTGCAACAGCAGCAGGAAAAGCTACGGCATATCGAAATGAAGTATTTACAGATACTTCTACAATTAAAACAGTAGTGTCAACAAGTAAAACTGGAGTAACTAATATGAGTGCTGTATCTGGATTATGGAGTTCATTATCATTTGGTGGATATGCAACAGCAGTAAATACATCAACACCATCTTCAGGATTAACTACAGTAGCAAGTATTGCAACTGAATCAACATGTAAGACAACATACTATACTATTGGAACAAGTTCAGGTTATACAATAACCTTTAATGTAAATGGTAATAGTGGAAGTAATAGTTCTGAATCATGTACAAAAGAAACATATTGTGCTACAACTTCTACAGCAGCTTCAAACTGTGCAATAACTTCGCCAAATATTACAGCATCAACAAATACTCCAGAAATAATTGGATGGTCAACGGGTATTCAAGAATATTCAAATAACTGGACGCCAGGAACAACAGAAAATGTTGTTGCATCTGGAACTTATTATGCTCAAACTATGGCTAGTGAAAAGAATTACACCCTTAACTTTGAAGTACCTGAATATGATTTAGCAGGTGAAACAAATTTAGGTGTTAACGCTATTGGAACAGGTAATAATACATGTACAATAAATGCAACTCATAATGGTGTTGCGCAAGCAGAATATTGTGAGATTCAATTACCAACGATAACGCCAAATGCTAACCACATAGTATCTGGATGGTATAATTATGATGAAAATACATCTACATATAAGAAAGTCGGATTAGTTGAATATAATTATCATATGAATGATGAATTATTACTTGAAAATGATCCATTATTAGACTTAACCGGACCAGATGCTGATGCTAATAGAAATTTAACTTTCTATGCAATAGCAGTAGCTCGATGTGAAATAGGATTAAATCCTGATTCCGGTGTAGTAAGTTTAAATTCTTCAACTAATGTAACTATTACAAAATCTAGTTGGTGTACTGTTACTGGAACTGCAACAGTTAATGAAGCAAATCAAGATATGACAGCTTATGTAACTGGAACATATGATGGTACACAAGGAGTTATGGTTGTTAGAAGATTACAAAATTATAGTAGTGCATTAAATGTATGGATAGCTGTACGTTATGTACCAAGTACAGATGATATATTAGCCCAAGGTGAGGGATTACTTAACAATGACTGGTCTAATACGGAAAAGAGTGATTATTATCAGGTATGTACAAGTAGTGGAAGTTGTAATAAGTGTACGTTAACATTAACACCAACTTCAGGAACAGTTACACCAAATGGTACAACAACATTTACCGTATCAAGTAATTGTCCTAATATATCTATTTATAACGTTGATCAGACTATTGCTAGTGGAACATATAGTAGTAGTACTAAGAAAGTAACAGTAACTGGACATGCTTTAGGTACTACAAACATTAATGTAACTGCAACACAAAGTAATGGTAAGGGAGCAAATACTCAAGTTTATCAAGTAGTAGTACGTAACCAATCATGTTCTTGGGTTGAAACTAGTAATAATTCACAAGCAACAAGTTGTACACCTAAGAGTCAACCAGCTAACCCAACAGCAGGATCTACGTATGTAACATGTTACCAAAATACAAGCTATACAAGAGCAAACTTTATATGCCCACCAAATTCTTCATATAACGCAAGTGCAACAGTAGCATCTTCAAATTATAATTCATGGTGTACAAATAGAGCTAACTATTGTCATGGTGGAACAGGAACTTCATATGGATCATGTTCACAATCACCGGTATATTATAAACATACATATACGTATACCTGCTCATAGTAAAAAGAGTGAAATTTTCACTCTTTTTCTTTTTTTTAATAATAGTTATATGATACAATTAAATTGGTGATATTATGGCTCCAATTTATGTAAAAAGTGTTTATTCTTTTTTATCTAGTACAATTACCATTGATGAATATATTGATTTTGGTAAAAGAAATAATTATAAATATCTTTTTCTTTGTGATGATAACATGTATGGAGTAATGGAATTTATTAAGAAATGCCAATTAAATGATATAGTTCCTATTATTGGTTTAGATATAGAAAAATGCTTGTTATATGCTATAAATTATCAAGGTTATCAGAATTTATTAAAAATAGAAAAAATTAATAGTGAAAAAGATATTACTTTGAAGAATTTAGAATTATATAAAGATAATTTAATTTGCTTTGTTCATGAAAAAAGTAATGATATTAATGATTTAAAAAAGATATATAATAACTTATATATTTATAGTGAAGATATAGATAATAAAGAATACTTATATTTACATAAAACCCTATGTTTAAATAAAGAAGACACTATGATACTTAAATATTTAAATATGTTAAGAGATAATAAAACAGTTTTAGATGAATATGAATTTAATGATGATGTTTACTATATTAATTATGATAATAAAAAATATAATGAAATATTTAGTAATTGTTCTTTAGAATTACCTAAATATTCGTTAAATATTCCGGACTTTTGTCAATATAATGATACTAAAAATCTTAATAGTGATGATTATTTATATAATTTAAGTATTACTGGTTTAAAGAAAAGAATGAATAATCAAATACCAATTAAATATAAAGAAAGATTATTATATGAACTAGATATTATTAAAAAAATGGGATTTAGTAATTATTTTTTAATTGTTTATGATTATATTAAATATGCTAAGACGAATAATATATTAGTAGGACCTGGGCGTGGTAGTGCAGCTGGAAGTCTTGTTAGTTTTTCTCTTGGTATAACGGATGTTGATCCGTTAAAATATGATTTATTATTCGAAAGATTTTTAAATCCTAATCGTATTACAATGCCTGATATTGATACAGATTTTCCTGATAATCGTCGTGATGAAGTAATAGAATATTGTATTAATAAATATGGTAGTGATAAAGTAGCTTTAATTACAACATTTACACCATTTGGTAGTAAGATGGCATTAAGAGATATGGGAAGAATATTAAATATTCCTTTATATGTTATTGATGATTTAACAAAAAAAATAGGGGATAAAACCTTAAATGAAGCGATTAATGATATTAAAATTAAAGAAATTCTTGCCAGTGATAATAAATTAAAAAAACTATATTCTATAGCTAGTAAAATAGAAGGGTTACCAAGACATTCGTCTATTCATGCAGCCGGTGTTATTATGTCTAATACTAGATTAGATGATATTGTACCATTAGTTTATAATGATAATAAATATTTATGTGGATATGAAGCTAAATATTTAGAAGAATTAGGGTTATTAAAAATGGATTTTTTAGGTATTAAAAATCTAACTATTATTGATGATATATTAAAGTTAATTAAAGATAATCAAAAACTTGATTTAAAATTTAATGATATTCATTTAGATGATAAAGATACTTTTACTATTTTTAAAATGGGTGATACAAATGGTATTTTTCAATTTGAAAGTAGAGGAATTAAAGATTTTCTAATTAAATTAAAACCAAGTAATTTTACTGATATATATAATGCTAATGCATTTTATCGACCTGGACCTAGTAATAGCATAGATTTATATATTAAAAGACGAGAAGGTAAAGAAAAAATTGATTACTTTGATCAACGATTAGAACCAATATTAAAAAGTACTTTAGGCATTATAGTTTATCAAGAACAAATTATGGGTATTGCTAATGTAATGGCAGGATTTACTTTAAGCGAAGCGGATATTTTAAGAAGAGCAGTAAGTAAGAAAAAAATAGATGACATTAATAAATTTCATGATAAATTTATAGAAGGATCTATTAAGAATAATTATTCTAATGAATTAAGTGAAAAGATTTTTAATTTAATTTTAGAATTTGCTAGTTATGGTTTTAATAAAAGTCATAGTGTTGCTTATAGTATAATTTCTTATAAGATGGCATATTTAAAATATCATTTTCCTTTATATTTTTATACAGTACTATTGAATAATACATTATCTGATACTGAAAAGACAGTAAATTATATTGGTGAGTGCAAACGAAAAAATATAAATGTTTTAAAACCAGATATCAATAATAGTATGGATAAATATATAATTTATCATGGAAAAATAATTTTACCATTTAATATTATTAAAGGAATAAGCAGTGTTAATGCCAAAAAAATAATTGATCTTCGTCAAGATAAATTTATTGATATTTATGACTTCTTTATTAAAACTAATGACATATCAAAAAGTATATTATTATCTTTAATTAATTCTGGTAGCTTAGATTGTTTTAATTATAATCGTAAAACTTTAATAGATAATTTAGATAGTTTAATTAATTATGCTAATTTAGTTCATGATTTAGGTGTTGATTTCGTTTTAAAACCAGAAATAAATATTGTTGATGATTATACAAATAAAGAATTAATTAATCAAGAAAAAGAAATATTTGGCTTTTATTTATCTAATCATCCTGTAACTTATTATCGAAGTAAAATAGGAGATTCTATTAAACTAGATAATATTAAAAATTATTTTAATAAAACTATTAAAACAGTTTTAATGATTGATAAAATTAAAGAAATAACCACTAAAAATGGAGAAAAAATGGCTTTTTATTTATGCAGTGATGAAGAAGTTAGTATTGATGTTATTGTCTTTCCAAAAGTATACAAAGACTTATCAAAAATAAAAAAAGGTGATATAATTATCGTTGATGGTAAGGTTGAAAGAAAAAATGATTATCAAATAATTGCCAATAATGTTATTAAAGTGGAGGATTTATGAAAAAAACAAAGATTATAGGAACCATAGGACCAACAAGTTTTGATATGAATGTTATGCGTGATATGTTAAATAATGGTATGGATGTTGTAAGAATTAATTTATCACATGCTACTGTTGATTTCTGTGATAAAACTATTAAAATGGTTAGGGAGCTTGAAGAAGAATTACATCGACCAATTGGAATAATGCTTGATTTAGATGGACCTAGTGTAAGACTAGATAAATTTATTGAAGGATCAGTTAATTTAGAAGAAGGAAAAGAAATAAAATTATATAATTATCCTGTTATATGTAATAATATTCAATTTTCTGTTAATTATGAAAATATTTCACATGAGTTGGAAAAAGGTGATATTCTTCTTTTAAGTGATGGTAAGGTTGAACTTGAAGTTGTTGAATCACTTAATGACTATGCCGTATTAAAGGTTAATGCTGGTGGAGAAATTAAGAGTAATCAAACCGTTTATTTTCGTAATAAAAAGTTAAAGTTACCATTTATTTCTGATAAAGATCGTGAAGGTATTTTATATGCTATTAATAAGAATATTGACTTTTTAGCACTTTCTTATGTTCGGGATGAACAAGATGTATTAGAAGTTGCAGATATATTAATTGAAAATGAAAATAATCATATTAATCTTATTGCTAAAATTGAAAATAGTAGTGCTCTAGAGAATCTAGAGGAGATTATTAAAGTATCAGATGGGGTAATGGTAGCACGTGGTGATTTAGCAATAGAGGTATCATTTGAAAAACTTCCATATTTTCAGAAAACAATTTTAGCAAAGGCTAAAGAATGTGAAAAAGTAGGAATAGTTGCTACTGATTTTCTTATGAGTATGGAAGAAAATCCTCGTCCATCAAGATCAGAAATTAGTGACATTTACAATGCAGTTATGGATAGTTGTGATGCTATTTTATTAAGTGGTGAAACAACAATAGGAAAGTATCCTGCTTTAGCAGTAGAAACACTATCTAAAGTTATTTTAAGTGCAGAGGAAGATATCGATTATAATGATAATTTAATGGATATTTATGAAAATAATTTAGATGATATAACCTCTAATATTGCTTATTCAGTTTTACTATCTGCCACAAAACTTAATGCTAAATGTATTGTTGCAAACACTTATAGTGGTTTTACAGCTTTAAAAATCAGTCAAACTAGATGTAAAACTCCAATATTAGGTCTTAGCCCTATACAGGAAACAGTTAGGTTATTAACTATTAATTATGGTGTATTACCTAAATTAACTACCGAATGGAAAAGTACAGATACCATTATTAAAATGAGTACAACCGAAGCAGTTAAAGTATTTGATTTAGAAGAAAATGATATTATTGTTATTACTGGAGGATTCCCAATAAGTAACAAAAATACTAATTTTATGAAAATAGAAGTTGTTGAAAAGACATCATAAAATATATGGTGTTTTTTTTAAATATGTTATAATCATAATAGAGGTGGATATGAAAAAAAATGCATTAGTAACTATTCTCTTAGTTTTAGGGTTACTTAGTTTAACACTTGGAGTAACTTTTACATTCTTTAATTATACAAGAACTGGTAGTGAAAACACTTTAACAGTAGGTAGAATATCATTTACAACTAATCAGACTAAAACAATTAATTTAACAAATGTTTTCCCTATTGCTAGTAGTAGTGTAGGAACAGATACTGATAATGTAGGGGAAGTAGAAGTAACCATAGTAGGTGATACAGATTACGCTGATGGAATAGAATACTTAATATCTAGTGAAGATACAAATATTACTACATCAAGTGGTAAAACAATCCCTATTAGTTTAGATATAACTGCAACAAATTTAGGAACTGAAAATGCTAATTATTTTACAGCAAGAGAACAAAAGAATGCTACAATTTATAAAAGATTAGTAGGAGGTACAATTGTTGGAGACCAGATGTTACTCGTTGGTTATATAAAGCCAAATACCACAAGTGGAACTGCCGAAGGAGTAAATGGTAAAATAACAATAAAAGCCTATTTAGATAAAGATAAAATAGGTGTTTCTGATACTTATGATGGAACAGAGTCAGATAATATGGGTACAACTAATGATTGGGCAGCAGGAAGGACTATTCTCACAACAACAGAATGGAATAGTTTATCAAGTAGTGGAATTAGTTTTCAAATAAAAGTAGAGGCTAATGAAGGAATATGGATAAATCAACCATTAGATGACATAGTTAGAGTTAAAAATATAAATACAACTACAAATTTACCAATAATGGATAATGAAGCAAGCGAATTTGTTTCTGCAAGTACAGGAATTAATTTTGCGGCAGTATCAAGTGATACAAATGGTAAAGGTTTGTATATGCACGCAGGAACAGAAAATGATTCTTATCCAATACTTTATTATCGTGGAGCGGTAACTGATAATAATGTTTTATTTGCAGATAAATGCTGGAAAATAGTTAGAACAACCGATACAGGTGGAGTCAAATTAACTTATTCTGGTGATAGTACAATAAATCTTGATAGTGAAAATCCTGTTATTATTAATGAAAATGATTATATTTCAAAATCAGATACTGGTAATTTTACTTTTAATTCAAGTACTAATACCTATAATACAACTTTCGGAACGAGTGGTTCTGTTGAAAAGATTTTTTCTTTGGATAATGGTTATTATACTATAGAAGTAAATGTAGTAAATGGTACTAATGGAAGCGGTGGATTAACAATTTATAAAAATGGTAATACAATAGGCTCAAATGGTGGTGGGTCTGGTTATGAATATACAATTAATTCAACTATTGGTAAAATAACTGCTGATGATGAAATTAGGGTATATTATTCTGGTGGAGGTTTTACAAATGAAAATCCATCAACTATTGAATTTAAGGTTACAAAGTTGACTATTTTAAGCCAGAATTGTGAAAACACGACAATAAGTTCAAGTTTATCATCTGTATATAATTCAGTTAATAATCTTGGAGGAATTGGATACATGTATGGAACGGTTTATGCTCCAGCATACGGACAATCTTCAGGGCAATATTATGGAACAGGATTTAATTATGCAAATGGAGTTTATACATTAACTAATCCATCAACTGCACGAACAGCAGATCGACACTATTCTTGTGGCTTAACGACAGCTGATGGAACATGTGTACAGATAAGATATTATTACTATGATATTTATTATATAAATCTGACTAACGGTGATGGAATAAATGAGGCAATTACAAAAATGAATACAAATAATACCAATTCTACAGCTAAAACAACTATTGATAATTGGTATACTACTAATATGAATAATTATACTGAATATTTAGAAGATACTATTTGGTGTAACGATAGAAGTATGAAATCACAAACAAATGGATTTGTTGCAAATGGTGGTAGTTTTTACGATATGGATTTCTCTGCATATGGAAGAATTAGTAGTGGAAATCCTAGTCTAAGTTGTTCAAATAAAAATGACTCATTTACAGTTAGCAATGGAATAGGTAATAAGTCATTAAGATATCCTGTAGCATTATTAACAGCAGATGAAGTAGTTTTAGCAGGTGGCAAATATAATGAAAATAGTAGTTTTTATTTAAATTATAATAATTCAAGTTTTGCTTGGTTATTAACTCCTTCAGTGAATAGTTCCGGCCAATATGTTTATAGAATAAATACTAATTATGGTAAATTATTTTATGATAGTGTATCTTATAGAAGTGACTTTCTTCCATCTGTCTCTTTAAAATTTGGAACGCAAATATCATTAGGCACAGGAACTGTAACAGATCCATATGTGATAGAATGATTAATTTAATTACGAAGCAAGACAGCTTCGTAACCCACTACCAAGATGGCAGAGCCATCTAGAGTGGGCAAATGGGGACACCCCTTTTGAAACCCCCGTAGAGCAATAATACTAATAACACGATTATTAATATTATTGCCTTTTTTATTTCAACTTACATTTTCATAAAAAAGAAAAAATGCCTACGAGTTCGGCGTGAATTATGGCGGTATCGTCGACTACTACAATGTGGGCTATACCTATGGTCTCCGTCCTGCCGTTTCACTTAAACCTGGAACAAGTGTAGCAAGTGGAACAGGAACAGTAAGTGATCCATATGTAATTGGTTAATGGTTAAAAATCTAAATGAAAAATTTAGATTTTTTTTCATTTAAAATAGTCATTTATAAAAAAGTATGATATAATGAATTAGAATAGGAGTGGTGTTCTTGAATAAACGGGGTCAAGCTTTAATTGAATTTGTTTTAGTCTTACCAGTACTACTTCTAATCATCTTCGCTTTTATTGATTTTGGAAGAATAATACTATGTAAAAATCATTTGGAAAGTATTATGAGTGATGTTATTAATCTTCATGAGCATAGTAAGGATATTAATGCTTATTTAAAAGAAGATTCTGATTATAAAATTACTTATAAAATTGAACGTGGAGAACAAGAGAAAATAACATTAGAAACAAGTTTAGATTTAATAACACCTGGATTAAATAGAGTTTTAACTAATCCTTATCGTGTATTTGTAGAAAGAAGTATTATTTATGAATAAGAAAGGGCAGTCATTAATTCTTTTTGTGTTATTCTTACCAATAATTGCCTTCTTTATAGCTTTTTTTATTGATTCAGCTTTAATGATTTTAGAAAATAATAAGGTGACTTCGGTAATTAAAGATAATATGCAAATAGCATTAAATAAAGATATACGAGATAAAGAGAAAATAAAGAAAGCAATTTTAAGTAATGATGATAGTTTAGATGTAAAAGTTTCTTTAGATAATGAATTAATTATTCAAGTTACTGGTAAAAAGAAAAATTTATTTGGTAGTATTTCTAATTTTAAATGGTATAACGAAAAATACTGTTATAGTGGTAATTATATAAATAAAGAGATTAAAGAATGTTAAGGGTGATAAAATGAAAAAATTGAAAGGGAAAATATTATGTGTTACATCAAGTAAAGGTGGTGTAGGAAAAAGTATTTTTGCTACTAACCTTGCAGGTGTTTACTCATATATGAAAAAAAGAGTTTTATTAGTAGATATGGATTTATCAAGTGGTGGAATTAGTGTTATGCTTAATTTACCAAAAAGTAAAACAATTTATAATTTATCAGATGATATTTTAAATAATCGTTTTAAAGATCATGAACAATATGTATGTCATTATGATGATTTTATTGATGTATTACCAGCATGTAAAGATCCAAGAGAAGGTAATAAGATAGATAGTAAACTTTTAGAACAAATTATTACCATTTATCAAAATCATTATGATGTTGTTATTCTTGATACAACTCATACTCCAACAAATGCCACTCTTTTATCACTTGATATTGCAGATAATATTCTTTTAATGGTATCAGATAATCCTATGGATCTTAAAAATACAACTAATTTAATAACAGTATTAGAAACAGTTAATAAAGAAAATATTAAAGTTATTGTTAATAATTCATATCGTAATGAAAAAAATTATTTTACAAGATTTGATATTAAGAATGTTATTAATCATAATGTGGATTATATATTACCTAACACTATGTTTATACCTAATATAAATAATTATTTAATGGAAGGTAAAATATTGGTTTTAAATGATAAATTATCTTTTAAAAATCCAAAAGATCGTGAATTATTAATGAAGATGGCGAAAGATTTTGTGGGTGATATGAATGAAGAATAAGAGTTTATTAACAGAATATAATGGTTTAGATAAAGAAAAAGTAACACCTATTATTAATGATTATGAAGTTTTTTCTGATAAGAATTTATTAGATGAACTTCGAAGAAATATTATTGAAAATATTATTGATAATAAATTATTAAGTGAAAAGCCTAAAGATGAATTTATTAACGAGGAAATAGATAGAGCATTAAACGGTCGTGATTTAACTAATTTAGAAAGAAGTCATATATATAATATGATTGATAATGAAATAAATGGTTATGGACCTTTAAATGAATTATTAAATGATAATAATATTAGTGAAATAATGGTCAATGGACCTAATGAAGTTTATGTTGAAATAGATGGTAAAATATTACGAGATGAAACAGTATCGTTCATTAATAGTGAACATATTTTAAGAATTATTAGTAAAATGGTATCACCTCTTGGTAAAACAATTGATTCATCAACTCCAATGGTTGATTCACGTCTTCCAGATGGATCAAGAATTAATGCCATTATTCCACCACTTTCTGTTAATGGACCTATTCTTACTATTCGTAAATTTAAAAGAAATTTAAATAGCATTGATGACTTGTTACGTAATGGTACTTTAACTCGTGATATGGCAGTATTTCTTGAGTGTGCAGTAAGAGCGAAAATGAATATGATAGTTTGTGGTGGTACTGGTAGTGGAAAAACAACAATTTTAAATATCTTATCAAGTTTTATTGGGGAAGATGAACGTGTTATTACTATTGAAGATGCTCATGAATTATCGCTTTCTCAAAAGCATGTTATTCCCCTTGAAACAAGAAGAACTAACTATAAAAGTGATGGAGAAATAACAATGCGTGATTTAGTACGAAATTCTCTTCGTATGCGACCTGATCGAATAATTGTTGGGGAAGTAAGAGGGGCTGAAGCTTTTGATATGCTTCAAGCTATGAATACTGGTCATGAAGGAAGTTTAACCACCTTACATGCTAATGGCGCAGTTGACGCTTTAAATAGACTTGAAACCATGGTTTTAATGGGAAATATGGAAATTCCCGTGTTAGCGATTCGTGACTATATTAAAAATGCTATTGATATTATTATTAATGTAGAGCGATTATCTGATGGACGAAGAAAAATAACTTCTATAAGTGAGATAACTGGTCTTGAAAACAATGAAATAATTTTAAAGGAGATATTTAATTTTAAACAAACGGGATTAACCATGAATAATGAAGTAATCGGAGAGTTTAAATTAGAAAAATATGTTCCTAAGGTTTATGAAAAAATAAAAAATAGGGGATATGATTTGTTAGACAACATGTTTAAAAAGAAATAATGAAAGGTGTGATACTATGTCATTTTATGACTCAATTAGCTTTATTATAAATGCTTTATTAATCTTAATTGTCATAGTAGTTATTGTATGGTTTTTTCAAGAATTACGAAGAGAAAGACTAGATAAAAGATTAAAGAACTATACAATTACTAATAATAAAGAAAAAAATAGTTTCTTTGATGTAATTGCCAGTCACTTTTTTAAATGGCGTAGTATGTTTAGTAATTTATTAAAGAAAGATAAACATTTAGTTAATTATTCAAAAAAATATGAAAAATTTATTGATAAAAATAAAAATGGTACACATGACGCTATGGATTATGTATCAACTAAGTTTATTTTATCCTTTCTAACAATAATTATATTAATTGTGACGGATGTTATTCAAGGAAATGATTTAACTGTTTTACAAGTTATAGTAGCTTTTTGTTTAGGATTTTTCTCTTTAGATATTTTCCTAATCGGTAAGAAAAGATATGTTAAATATTTGATGGAAAATGATCTATTAAAGGCAATTACTATTATGAATAATTCTTTTAAATCTGGAAGAAGTATTTATGAAACTATTCATATTGTGGCTACAGAAATAGATGGTCCATTAAAAGAAGAATTCGCCCTTATGGAAAGAGATTTAGATTATGGTCTTGAAATTGAAACGGTTTTTCAAAGATTTAATAAAAGAGTTAATTTAAAAGAAGTTGGTTATATTACAACATCATTAACTATTTTAAATAAAACAGGTGGAAATATTGTATCAGTCTTTTCATCAATAGAGAAAACAGTTTTTAGTAATAAAAAGTTACAAGATGAATTACGTAATTTATCTGCAGCATCTAAGGCTTTGTACCGTATATTAGTTGTTATACCTTTTATCTTTATTTTAATTATTTATGTACTTGATCCAACATATTTCGTACCACTTTATACCGAAACGTTAGGGATTATTCTTTTAAGTTTAATTATTATTATTTATATTTTATATATCGTAATTGTTAAAAGAATTATGAAGTTAAGGGAGTATTAGTATGAATAAAGAAAAAATTAGTAGAAAAATATATAGTAAATATTCCTTTGATTCAATAAGTGGAAAGATGCAATTATTAGGAATTGAGGATGTTAATAAGACGATTAATTTCCTTAATTTACGTCTTATAACTAGTATTATTATCTTTTTTGTGATAATATATCTTATAGATTGGGGATATATTTTAGGACCAATAGTTGTTCTTCTTTATTATTTCTTTTTACCAGATTTAACATTGGATATTAAGATAAATAAGAGAAGACATAAATTAGAGTATGAAGCGATGTATTTCTTTGAAATACTTACTTTATCTTTAGAATCAGGAAATAATCTTTATAATGCTATAACAGTTACTAGTAATAGTATTGATTCGGAATTATCAGGCGAATTTCGAAAGATGATGCAAGATATTAATTATGGGAAATCTTTTACTGAAGCGATTAATTCTCTTAAAGAAAGAATTCCTAGTGATACTATAAATAATATTTTGCTTAATATCCGTGAATCAAATATGTTTGGAAATAGTATTATAGGAACACTTAATAATCAATTGGATTATTTACGTGAATCAAAGATTTTGGAAACTAAAGCATATATTTCTAAGATACCTCTTAAAATTAGTGTAATATCAGTATTATTTTTTATACCACTATTATTACTATTAATTTTAGGACCGGTTTTAATTAATTATTTAGGTTAGGAGAGATTTATGAGTGGACATAGTAAATGGGCAACAATTCATCGCAAAAAAGGATTAATTGATGCTGAAAGAGGGAAAATATTTCAAAAATTAGCGAAAGAAATAATGGTAGCAGCTCGTGGTACTAATGGGGATATTGATAGTAATGCATCACTTCGTGCCGTTGTTGAAAAGGCAAGAAGTAATAATATGCCTAAAGATAACATAATGAAAGCTATTGATAAAGCGATTGGTGCGAACGGGGATGTTAATTATGAAGAAGTACGATATGAAGGTTACGCTACTGGTGGTGTTGCAATTATGGTTGATTGCCTAACAGATAATCGTAATCGTGCTGCTATGCTTGTTCGTTCAACACTTACTAAACATGGTGGTAATTTAGGTACTGATGGTAGTGTTAGTTATATGTTTAAACGTCGTGGTGTAATAGAAATTGAAAATAAATTTGATTTTGAAAAAATTATGGATATCGCTATCACGAATGATGCTTTGGATGTTTTAAGTGATGATGAAGTTTATACAGTATATACAGAACCAAGTAATTTTATTAAAGTAAAAGAAGCTTTAGAACAAGGCGGTATTAATGAATTTTTAACAAGTGAAATAACTTATGTTGCAGATAATAAAATTACTTTAGATGATGAAAAATGTGAAAAAGTAATGAATTTGATAGATGTATTAAATGATATAGATGATGTACAAGCAGTATATCATAATTTGGATGTGTAATTATGTTAGGATATTGGAATAAATCGGTTTATATAACATATTTAGGTGCTTTTTTAGCATCTGTAGGATTCTTGTTAACTTTAAAAACAGGAAATTTTGATTATAGTTTTGTAGGAATGATTATTGCGGCAGTTTGTGATATGTTTGATGGAAAAATTGCTCGTCACTTGAAAGACCGTACTGAAAAAGAAAAAGATTTTGGTGTTGAAATTGATTCACTTGCAGATATTGTATGTTTTATTGCAATTCCAGCATTTACTATCTTCTTGTATGGTTTAACGGAGTGGTATCAAATAATTGTATTAGCATTTTATGTGGTTTGTGGTATTGTAAGACTTGCTTATTTTAATGTTGCAATGAGTGATAAAAATAAAGCTATTGAGTATTATCAAGGACTACCTGTTCCTGTTAGTGTTTTAATCTTTGGACTTGTTTGGTTATTTTCCAAAGGATATAATTTTGATCCAACACTTGTTTATACAATTTTAGTTCCAATAGTAGGTTTTTTACATATATCAAAAATAAAAATAAAAAAAGTAACAAAAAGTTGGTTTTACATAGGAGTATGCGTACTAGCAGCGATAGGAATTATCTTAGGATTATTTGTTTTATAAGAAGAGCAATCTTCTTTTTTTGTTGCTACCATTAGCATTTTATGATACACTATTCTTATAGTAGGTGACCATGAAAAGAAAAAAGATTATTATTGTTTTTTTATTGATTCTTACTGGTGTAGTGACAGTTTATGCTGACAATTGTTATGATGTTTTTGGATCAGGATTAATGAAAATTATTAAAGATGATGTGTTGGTTCCTCTTAAATTCATCGCCCCAATTCTTCTTTTAGTACTGACATCCTATGATTTTGCAAAAGGTGTTTTTGATAGTAGTAAAGATGGTTCTAAGAAGCCTTGGCAAAATTTTTTGAAAAGGGCAGTAGCCACCCTTTTAGTTTTTTTTGCTCAAGATATAATTGCATTTATTCTAGGATTAGTAGGTATAGGTGGAAACTGTTTAGAAGATGATTTGGTAATTGATAAGGTAAAAATAACTTGTTTAGATGTTAAATATAATGGAAGTATGCAGACTATTGCAACATGTGCTAATGGTGAAATATGTGATAAAAATGGTAATATTGACAGTAATGCTGCTACTCAGTTAGGTCAAGTTGATAAGGATACAACATATAGTGTATATTGTAAGGAATTTATTACTGAAAAGATTATTAGTAATACTTGTAAAATAAAAAAAAATTTAGATTTGGTTGAACCTAAAAAATGTTATTGCAATGCCCAAAATGATGATTGTAAGTATACATCTCCATCCCCTGGAAATGGTTACGTGGCTCAAATATTAATCGCTAATGAATATGAATGTAATACATATCGAAATAATAAAATGATGGGTTGTTTCTATCGATCTGTTGATGGTACTTATGAATG
>JAEEGL016024055.1_pt1 | contig 17753 bp, 17 predicted proteins | sample 9134231 | NCBI WGS metagenome assembly JAEEGL01 (sample SAMN16246548, study PRJNA631951) | gut metagenome | biome: gut microbiome; feature: rumen; material: fiber-attached | host: Bos | place: Iran: Karaj | collected 2018-10 | reverse complement strand
CTACACCCCCCTCAACTACCCCGATCCCATGGAGATCGCCCAGGCCCACGAGCCCTACGTCCGGGCCAGCATCATCGCGCCCCCGGGGCACGTGGGCCACATCATGGGCCTCTGCCAGTTCCGCCGGGGCGAGTTCAAGGACATGACCTATCTCGACCAGTCCCGGGTGGAGCTCCACTACGAGATCCCCCTCAACGAGATCATCTACGACTTTTTCGACGCCCTCAAATCCCGCACCAGGGGCTACGGCTCGCTGGACTATGAGCTGATCGGCTACCGGCCCTCCAAGCTGGTGAAGCTGGACATCCTGCTCAACGGGGAGATGGTGGATGCCCTCAGCTTCATCCTCTTTGCCGACGAGGCCTATACCCGGGCCCGCCGGATCTGCGAGAAGCTCAAGGAGAACATCCCCCGCCAGATGTTCGAGATCCCGGTCCAGGCCGCCATCGGCGGCAAGATCATCGCCCGGGAGACCATCAAAGCCCTTCGCAAGGACGTGCTGGCCAAGTGCTACGGCGGCGACATCACCAGAAAGAAGAAGCTGCTGGAAAAGCAGAAGGAAGGCAAAAAGCGGATGCGGACCTTCGGCACCGTGTCCGTACCCTCCGAGGCTTTCATGGCAGTGCTGAAGATGGACGAATAATGCCGGCCGCTTCATTCTGAAATATGCATGGAGGAACCATGAACGAACTGAAACCTCTGGGGATTTACATCCACATCCCCTTCTGCCGGAGCAAGTGCCAGTACTGCGACTTCTACTCTCTCGGCGGCAGCCGGGACCGGCGGCTGGTGGACAGCTATCTGCAGGCCCTGGCCCTGCACTTCAAGGAGACCGGCGCCCTGGCCGGGGACTACGTGGTGGACACGGTCTACTTCGGCGGCGGCACGCCCTCCTTCTTCGGCGCGGACAATCTGCGCCGGATCTTCGCTGAGCTCCAGCACCGCTTCCGGGTGGACAAGGACGCGGAGATCACCTTTGAGGCCAACCCCGACTCCGTCTCCGAGAGCCTGCTGAAAAAGCTGCGGGCCGAGGGCTTCAACCGGATGTCCCTGGGCGTGCAGTCCGACCGGGACGATATGCTCAAAAAGCTGGGCCGGCCCCACAACTACGAGCAGGCCAGAAGCGCCGTCTCCATGGCCCGGGCCTGCGGCTTCGACAACGTCTCGCTGGATCTCATGTACGGTCTGCCCAACCAGACCGCCGAGCAGTGGAGCCGGACTCTGCGCCACGTGCTGGAGCTGAAGCCGGAGCACATGTCCTGCTACGGGCTCAAGGTGGAGCCCGGCACCCCCCTCTGGGAATACAGGGACGCCGCCAACCTGCCCTCCGACGAGGTCCAGGCGGATATGTATCTGAGCATGGTGGAGATCCTGCGCCAGGCCGGCTACCGGCAGTACGAGATCTCGAACTTTGCCCGTCCGGGTTTTGAGTCCCGACACAACCTCAAGTACTGGCTGGGCGAGGAATACATCGGCTTCGGCCCTTCGGCCGCCTCGGATTTCGCCGGCAAGCGCTACACCAACAAGCGGGACATTGAAAACTACATCCGCGGTGTCCTGAAGCAGGACGCCCCCATCCTCTCCGAGTGCGAGACCATCCCTGCCCGGGAGCGGGCCGGCGAGTACGTGATGCTCCGTCTGCGCACCACCCGCGGGATCTCCGCGGAGGAGTACGAAAAGAAATATCTCATGCCCTTTGAGCCTCTGAGGGCGGTCATCGAGCCCCTGGCGGAAAAGGGTCTGTTCACCCGTCAGAGCGGCAGATGGGTCCTCACCCCCACCGGCTTCCTGATGTCCAACCAAATCATCGTCCGCCTCCAGGAGGCCCAGGAGAACAGCGAGCCTCTGGCGAAGAAGAGATAAGCTGTAAAAAACCGAGGTATTACCGCCATGTCTGACAAAAAACATAAGGACGGTGCGGCCGCCCAGCCGCTGCTGCTGCAGAAGCGGCTGCCGGAACGGGGCCGCGTCGGCTTTGTTCTCTATCACTACGGTCTGCTGCTGATCTGCTGCGCCGTGCTGACGGTCTGCACCCTGATGCTGGCCTACAGCAGCTTCACCGGCGACATCTTCAAGGGCTACTTTGAGCGCCCCCTGATCGTGCTGGTCAACTTCGCGGTGGCGTTTTCCGTCTGCCTGCTGCTCTTCGGCATCATCGGCAAGGCCTGGATCGCCTTCCTCCTGACCTCTTTCCTCTGCCTGGGCGTCGCCATCGGCAACTATTATCTCATCATCATCCGCAACGATCCGCTCCAATTCGAGGATCTGACCTGCATCCGGGAGGCCCTGGCCATCACGGAGAAGGAGGGCTACGAGCTGGAGCTGAACAGCCGGATCCTCATCAGCGTCGCCGCCTGTCTGGGGCTCACCGGGGCCCTGGCCCTGCTCAGCCGCTGGCGCATGCGCCTGCGCTGGACGCGGCTCATCCCCGTTCTGGTGGGCGCCGCCGCGGTCTGGGGCGCCGTCGCCGCCGTGGGCAGCTCGAAGGTCTGGGAGCTGACCAAGCACTACAAATACATCAACACCTGGTCCGTGACGGAGATCTACACCTCCCGGGGCGTGCTCTACCCCTTCCTCCGCTCCGGCCTGAGCAGCGCGAACAGGCCTGCGGGCTATTCCGCCGGGGAGGTCCGCACGGATCTGGCCCGGTACACCGAAGCTGACATCCCCAACGACCGCAAGGTGGACGTCTTCGTCGTCATGCGGGAGAGCTATTCGGACCTGTCCGAGCTGTCCTGCGACCGCGACGCCATCGATTTTTCCGGCTACGACCTGTATCACGAGCTGGTCTCCGAATCCGTGATGGTGGGCAACCTGGTGACCAACGGCTTCGGCGGCAACACCAAGAACGCCGAGCGCTGCTTCCTCACCGGCAACTACACCCTGCAGGAGTGGCGCAAGCCCACCAATTCCTACGTCTGGTATCTGCGCGAGCAGGGCTTCCGGGCCGAGGGCGCCCACCCCTTCAACGGCTGGTTCTACAACCGGCGCAACGTCAACCGCTACATCGGCTTTGAGGATTACATGTTCCGCGAGGACGGCTTCGAGGCCTTCGAGCAGGACGACAAGGTCGTGGACGACGATGTGCTCTACGACATGATCTGGCGGCAGTACCAGGACTACCTCAAAACCGAGGACGGCCCCTATTTCAATTTCTCCGTCACCTACGAGGGACACGGGCCCTACGCCTATTCCTTCAACAAATATTCCGGCCGCTACGTCAAGCGGGACGAGAACACCGCCGACGGCTTCGCCATGAACAACTACCTGGGCTGCTGCGCCAAACGGGACGACGAGCTGAAGGTCCTGGTGGACCGGTTCCGGAACAGCGACCGCCCCATCGTCCTGCTGACCTACGGCGACCACAAGGCCACCCTGGGCAAGGACATCAACAACTACACCACCTCCGCATATGAACGCTTCGGCATGGACGTGGATCTGTCCACGGAGCAGGGCTTCTTCAACTACTATTCCACCGACTACGTCATCTGGATGAACGACGCGGCCAGGCAGAAGCTGGGGATCACCGGCGGCGTGCAGACCGGCCCCACCATCTCGCCCTGCTACCTGATGAACGTCCTGTTCGACACCCTGGGCTGGGGTGACGGTCCCGCCTATCTGCAGGCCATGGCCGAGGAGATGGAATCCATCCCGGTCTACTCCACCAAGGGCAGGATCAGCGTGGACGGCAGTCTCAGCACCACCGTTCCCGCCTCGTATCAGGAGCTCTACAATCGGATGCAGAAGCTGGCCTACTACTGGCAGACCGAATACCTCTACGAGCACATGTCCAAATAGAACATCGCAGCTGAAGTATTATTAAGAAAAGGAAGGATATTATGGAAAAACTGTACGGGAAAGACCTGACTCTGACGGCCTACCGGGCCAGGCTGCTGGCGGTGGAGGCCATCCACCGCGCCGCCTCCGGCCACCCCGGCGGCTCGCTGTCCTGCGCTGACGCGCTGGCCGCGCTCTACTTCAACGAGATGCGCGTGAATCCCGCCGATCCCAGCTGGCCCGACCGGGACCGCTTCGTCCTGTCCAAGGGCCACTGCGCCCCCGCGCTCTACGCGATCCTGGCGCTCAGGGGCTACTTCCCCGCGGAGGATCTGCAGCAGCTCCGCTCCATCAAGGCCCATCTCTCCGGCCACCCCGACATGAAGCACATCCCCGGCGTGGATATGTCCACCGGCTCCCTGGGCCAGGGCCTCTCCACCGCCGTCGGCATGGCCATGACCGCCAAGCTGGAGAACCGGGACTACCGCACCTACGTCATCTGCGGCGACGGCGAGATCGCCGAGGGCCAGATCTGGGAGGCCGTCATGGCCGCCGCCAAGTGGCGTCTGGACAACCTCTGCGTCTTCATCGACGTCAACGGACTGCAGATCGACGGCGCCACCAAGGACGTCATGCCCACCGAGCCCCTGGACAAAAAGCTGGAGGCCTTCAACTGGCACGTGGTCAAAATCGACGGCCACAACCCCGACCAGATCCTCGCGGCCCTCTCCGAGGCCCGCAGCATCAAGGACAAGCCCACCGCCATCCTGATGGCCACCGTCAAGGGCAAGGGCGTCTCCTACATGGAAGACCAAGCCGGCTGGCACGGCAAGGCCCCCAACGCCGAGGAATTCGCCATCGCCCGGGCCGAGCTGGAGTCCAGGATCAAAGAATTGGAGGAGAACTGATATGGCAGGAAAGATCGCAACCCGCGGCGCCTACGGCAAGGCCATCGTGGCGCTGGCCGAGAAATATCCCAAGCTCGTGGTCCTGGACGCGGATCTGGCCAAGGCGACCATGACCAAGGACTTCGCCGCCGCCTATCCCGACCGGTTCTTTGACTGCGGCATCGCCGAAAACAACATGGTCGGCATCGCCGCCGGCATGGCGGCCTCCGGCCTCAAGCCCTTTGCCAACACCTTCGCCATTTTCGCCGCCGGCCGCTCCTACGAGCAGGTCCGCAACTCCGTGGCCTATCCCCACCTCAACGTCACCGTGGTGGGCTCCCACGGCGGCATCTCCGTGGGCGAGGACGGCGCCACCCACCAGTGCACCGAGGACCTGGCTCTCATGCGGCAGATCCCGGGGATGCTGGTGCTCAACCCCTGCGACGGCAACGAGATGACCCTGGCCGTGGAGGCCCTGATGGAATACGAGGGCCCCGCCTATCTGCGTCTGGGCCGTCCCGCGGTGGAGACCTTCACCGACGAGCTGCCCGGCTACCGCTTCGAGCTGGGCAAGGGCGTCACGATCGCCGACGGCACCGACGTGGCCATCATCGCCACCGGCATGATGGTGGGCATGGCCCGCAAGGCCCGGGAAATCCTGGCAGCCGAGGGCATTTCCGCCCGCGTCATCGACATCCACACCATCAAGCCCCTGGATGAGGAGCTGATTTTGAAGGCCGCCCGGGAGACCGGCGCCGTCGTTACCTCCGAGGAGGCCTCCGTGCTGGGCGGCCTGGGCGGAGCCGTGGCGGAGCTTCTGGCCGAGAAATGCCCCGTTCCCGTGGTGCGCCACGGCGTCAACGACACCTTCGGCCGCAGCGGCACCGCCAGCGCCGTCCTGGAATACTTCGGCCTGACCCCCGAGGTCCTGGCGGAAAAGGCCCGGCAGGCCGTCGCCATGAAGAAGCGCTGAGCGCTCGGAAAAAACAGGAGGCATCCAAATGACTTGCAGCAACTGCGGCCGACAGATCCCGGACAGATCCAAATTCTGTCCCCATTGCGGCAACACCGTTACCCGGCAGCCGACGCCGACGCCGGCTCCGGCGCCGACTCCCGCTCCCGCGCCCGCTCCGGCGCCGGAGAAACACGGCAGGAAAGCGCTCTGGATCACCCTCGCGGCCGTCGGCCTGGTCCTGGTTCTGGCTCTGGGCACGCTGCTGGTGATCAAGCTCCTGCCCGGCGGCACGGACGCTCCGCCCTCCGACCCGACCCTCTCTGCCCCCGCCACAGGCGGGACCGGCGGCAAGGTCCCTGAGACCGAGACCCGCCTCGCCGCGACGGAAACAGCCCCCGTCCCCGTCACTGCCGAGCCTGTTGGCCCTTCCGATTCCACGGATCCTCCCACGCCTGAGGAAGCCTCCGGGGCGGAAGCCGCAAGGCTGTTCCTGGAAAACATCGAAGCGCTGAAGGAGCAATACGGCGAGATCCGGACCTCGGACGCCCACACCCTCGGCCTGTGCGTTGCCCAGCCGGTGGACTTTGACAACGACGGAAAAGACGAGCTCTTCACGGTCTGCAACGCGGAATCCGGGAGCGGGAACCCCGTTCAGGTCACCACGGTTTTTGCCATCCGCGGCCACACCTCCGTTCCCGTCTATACCTACGAGGGCGTGATGTTCCTGTCCCAGCGGGCCGATCGCGCTCTGCTGGGCGCGGTGATCGACGGCGCCGGAGAGCTGGATGTGGACAACTACATGGAGTTCTATGCCTACGACGGCAGCGAGTTCCGGTTTGATTCCGACTACGGCTGCAAATGGGGCGACCGGGACGAAGGCGAAGAAACCGTCTACTACCGCAACGGCGTGCCCTGTGACATGGAGACCTACCGCGAAGGCGTCTGCGACGTGAACGGAGAATACAACGATCTGTATCTGGGCTCCTACCGGGAAGCCTGGCTGCGGTACCGGCTGGGTCTGGACTCGGACATGCTCAAGCAGGCCGCGGGTCTGCCCTCCGGCCGGGACACCTACGCCGACATCGTGAACACCATCCGGCAGGTCGCCGATCTCGGATCCGGCATGCTCCTGGATATCGACGGCGACGGCACGGACGAGCTGCTGCTGTACTACATGGTCGGCGACCTCGAGAGCTGGGGCGCCGTCTACACCCAGGAGAACGGCCGCGCCAGGGCTCTGCTGCCGGAAAACCGGGTCGTCCTTCTGGCCGGTTCGCCTACCGGCGAGATCGGCGTTGTGGCCGTGGACGGCGAACGCTGGTGCTTCAGCCACGGCTACCTTGGCACCACGGATATCGTGGGCGGCGTCAACACGGAGCAATGGCTGCTGGTGGCCGTAGATGATCCGGCCAAGCAGGTCAAAGTGCTTTTCCGGCGAGAGTTTGAGAGCATGGACATGGACGAGTATATCGACCGAATCGAAGCCGGAGAAGATGTCCAGCTGGATTACACCGACACCGTCACCTTCAACGGCGAGCCCATGGATCCCGAAGCCTATCAGGCCTGGAGAGACCGCATGGATTACGATGTGGTCCTCAGTGATTTCTGGCCGGATGAAGAAAAAGAAACCTACGATCTGAACGATCTCGCGGCGCTGCTTTCTGCGTCGTGAACGGATAAATGAATTAGGAGGTACGTATTATGAATTGCCCGAATTGCGGCTATGAACTGACTGAGCAATCCCCCTTCTGCCCCAACTGCGGGGCGAAGATGGAAGCGGAGCCCGCCCCGGATCCGGCCCAGGTCTCTGTCCAGGCGCCCGCCTATCCCCCCGTGCAGGCCCGGCCCTACACGCCGGTCCCCAACTATGTTCCCCCCACGCCGGTGCCCTCGCAGCCCGTTTCCCGCCCGGCTCAGCCCCTGGTGGGCATGATCTGCGGCATCGTCAGCGCGATCCTGGCGGTCATCACCTATTTCGTGGTCATCGTCGGCGCCGCCATGAACGGATCCATCGGCGCGGCAGGCATCATCCTGGCCGTGATCGGCATCGGTCTGGCGATCTTCTCGCTGATCTTTTCCGTCATCGGCATGCGCCGCTCCATCCATACCGGCGGCAGAAAGTACGTGGCCGGCATCGTGTTCTCGGCCGTCGGCATCGCCACCTCGGCCTTTGCGCTGCTGTTCATGCTCCTGGCCGTCGTGATCGGCTCGTTTATCGACGGGGTCAGCACCCACTCCTACCGCCGCTACTATTAATGATCCGGGCCCGATCTCAGGCTGCCCGGCCCCGGCTTTGCCGGCAACAACCCAGTTTCTCACGCTTCCTTTCCGGAAGTGAGAAAAATATATCACAAGGAGGTAAAGAAGATGAAGAAGTATCGTAAGCTGATCGCAGTTCTCTGCCTGGTCGTCATTCTTGTTTCCCTGTTCACTGCCTGCGCTTCCAAGAAGGTCGGCAAGTGCGAGCTGTGCGGCAAGGACAACGTTTCTCTGAAGGAACTGACCTACGAAGGCGAAAGCTCCTGGCTCTGCGACGATTGCTACGACACCATGAAGGCTCTGGCCGATATGGCCGATGCTTTCAAGTAAGCCTGCCCGCCACTTGAACGAATCGGTCCGGGGAGCGATCCCCGGACCGATTTACCACCATGCGGGGCAAAAGGAGGACAAGCCCATGATGCAAACGCTCCGGGCCGGACTGGACCGGCTGGGCCTGAATCTCGACGAGCTCGCGACGGACCGTCTGGTCCGCTTCGGCGAGGCCGTTCTGGAGAAGAACAAGGTCATGAATCTCACCGCCGTCACGGATCCCGCCCAGGCGGCGGAGCTCCATCTTTTGGACAGCCTGACCCTGCTGAAGGTCCTGCCCCTGGAGGGAAAGACCCTTCTGGACGTGGGCACCGGCGCGGGTTTCCCCGGCGTGCCGCTGAAGATCGCCGTGCCGAGCCTGGAGCTGACTCTGCTGGACAGCCTGCAGAAGCGGATGAACTGGCTGGAAAACGAGGCCCTGCCGGAGCTCGGCATCGAAGCCCGCTTTCTGACGGGCCGGGCGGAGGACTTTGCCAAGGATCGGCGCGAGTGCTTTGACGTGGTGACCTCCCGGGCCGTGGCGCGGCTGAATCTGCTGTGCGAGCTCTGCCTGCCCTACGTCCGCGTGGGCGGATGCTTCCTGGCCCTCAAGGGCGCAGCGGCCGACCAGGAGCTCCGCGAGGCGGAGCGGGCCATCTGCGCCCTGGGCGGCAGCTATGAGCGCACCGAGGTCTTCCCCATCGGCGGAGCCTCCCATCAGGTCCTGGTGATCCGCAAGACCGCCCCCACCGCCCCGCGCTATCCCCGGCCCTGGTCCCAGATAAAGAAAAAGCCGCTGTAAGGAATGGGCCGGGCATAAAACCGGCGCGGGAGGCCGATCCGCCGCGCTTCTTGGAGAATCCGAAAAAAATCTTTTGTTTTTCCGAAAAAAACTATTGATTTTATTCGCGCGAGCGAGTATAATACATTTCTGCATGAGACAAGTTTTTGTTGACATAGACCAGATCAAGGAGGTGTGATCGTGCCCAACATCAAGTCCGCAAAGAAGAGAGTCGAGCTGACCAAGGTTGCCAACGCCCGGAACAAGGCTGGCAAGTCCCTTCTCAAGACCAACCTCAAGAAGTTCGACGCCGCAGTGGAAGAAGGTAATCGCGAGGCGGCTGACGCAGCTTACAAGACTGCCGTCAAGTCCGTGGACCAGGCTGTGAACAAGGGTCTTCTTCACAAGAATACCGCTGCCCGGAAGAAGAGCAGCATGACCCTCAAGCTCAACAAGCTGGCGTAAGCGTTCGAAAATACACCCTTCCGGTTCATCCGGAAGGGGTTTTTTCGTTTTTGCCGCAGCGGACAGAGCAAAAGACAGCCCTGCGGCTGTCTTTTTTCGGTGGAAATATGGCTTGCGGAATAGAAGGGCCACATCCCCCGTATGGCTATTTCATATTTGTTTTTGTTGTATTGATGGAGGCGATGAGAATGCGTTTGATTTCCAGGCAATCAGAAAGCAGAGACGCCGCTTCTTTTTCCGAGAGGTAATCAGACAGAAGCAATAACCTGAGTCAGTACTCGGTTTCTGCGGTTTCTTTTAAAGAGATGTGCAGCTTCACGATTCTTGCAGCAAAGTGCAAAGCTATATCCAATAATATACTCTCTTGTGCCAGAAAAACATTCTCCATTCCAGAAAAAAATAAAAGATAATAGATAATGGAGAAAAGTGAATAGTACAAAAGCGCTGCAGAGACAGAGCAAATATCTATTCGTTCTTATCTTTTATCCATTATCTATTATCTTAGCCGCGCAAACGGCGCTTTTGGTGACCCGTACCGGATTCGAACCGATGTTAAAGGCGTGAGAGGCCTCTGTCTTAACCACTTGACCAACGGGCCGTTTCGTTCTTTGGGGCCCCGCGCGAGCTCAGCAAAGCGGGTCGCGTGGGGAGAAGGAGGAGACCCGGAGCACAGTCGAAGAAACGCCGGGCGCGTCAGCGTTCGGCGTTTCTGAGCCGTGCGGAGGGATCTCCGACGTGGTCCGCCCTCAGGGACTCGAACCCGGGACCCACTGATTAAGAGTCAGTTGCTCTACCAACTGAGCTAAGGGCGGATGTGCTTTTCAGCTTATATATTGTATACGGGAAAGCACGAATTGTCAAGAAAAATTTTACTCCTCGGGCAGAGTTTACTCCTCGGCGGACCGTCCGTCTTCGAGATACGAGAAATGCCTTGCGAACAGAACATCTGCTTCCTCCCGCAGCGCGGCGCAGTAGGCGTCGTAGGCCGCCAGCAGCCGGACCGCCTCCGGGGTCAGGCTGGCTCCGCCGCCGTTTTTGCCTCCCGTGGAGGAGACCAGCAGCTTGAAGCCCAGACATTCCTCGGCGTTTTTCGTGATCGTCCAGGCCTTGGAATAGGCCATCTCCATGGACGCCGCGGCGGCCCGGAGGGAACGGTGGGTCTCCACGCGGTGCAGCAGCGTGGCCACCCCGGGGCCGAAGCACTTGCGGTCGGTGAAAAGCCGGACCGTCAGAACAGGATGCAGAAACTCGCTCATAAGAGTACCTCCCCGTATATCGCCGCCGGCTCCGGGGCCGGCGTTTCGTTTGTTGTCCTTTTGGATATTATACTCCTTTTCCCGGGCTGCGTCAATGGGCGGATAACCCCTTGCATTGTGATCGAAAGGATGCTATAATCACAACAGCGTGATCGTTTCGGAAGAATAATGAGGAATCGCCATGAGAACGAAAACACCCTGCTTTGTCGTCACCTTCTTTACCACCGCCGAGGCCATGGCCACGGAAAAGCTGTGCAAAGCTCTGTCCCTGCCGGGGCGGCTGTTCCCCGCCCCGCGAAGCTTCAGCGCGGACTGCGGCATCGCCTGGCGCGCTCCTGCGGAGCAGAGCGGCGCCCTTTTGACCGCCCTGCGCGAGGCAGGGATCGAATACGCGGATTGCGGGGAGATGATGCTGTGATACAGATCGCGGACCTGCTGGGGATCGGCCCCGGCGTCACGGCTCTGGTGGGCGGCGGCGGCAAGACCACCCTGATGATGACCCTGGCCTGGGAGCTGCGGAGCCGGGGCAGCGTGATCGTGACCACCACCACGAAGATCCTGCGGCCGGAGGAGCTGCCGGTTTTGGAGGACCCCTCCCCTGCCGCCTTGACCGCCGCGCTGAAGACCGGGCCCGTCTGCCTGGGCAGCCCCCTGCCGGAGGGCAAGCTCGGCCCTGCCCCCATCCGCTGCGCCGACATGGCGCAGCTGGCGGACTACGTGCTGACGGAGGCCGACGGCGCGAAACGGCTGCCGGTCAAGGCCCACGCGGATTGGGAGCCGGTGATCCCGGCAGGGACGGGACGGTCCGTCCTGGTTATCGGCGCAGACTGCTTTGGTCGGCCCATCGGTGAGATCTGCCACAGGCCGGAGCTGTTCTGCGCCTTGGCGCAGGCCCGGCCGGAGGATCCGGTGACCCCGGAGCGGCTGGCCGCCGTGATCTTGGCGGAAAGATACGGTAATATAATTTATGTTAACAAGGTTGAGACAGAGGCGGCCTGGCAGGCAGCGCGGCGGCTGGCGGCGCTGGTCCCGGTCCCCGTGATCGCGGGCAGCCTTTGGAAGGGAGAATGGGAATGCTTGTACTGATCCGAGGAGCCGGAGATCTGGCCAGCGGGATCGCCCTGCGGCTTTGGCGCGCTGGTCTGCAGGTGGTGATGACGGAGATCGAACGCCCCACCACGATCCGCAGGACCGTGGCCTTTTCCGACGCTGCGGTGCAGGGCTTTGCCCGGGTGGAGGACGTGGAGGCCCGGCTCGCAAAGGACGCTGCCAGCGCCCGGGACCTGCTGGAACAGGGGATCCTCCCCGTCCTGATCGATCCGGATGCCGCCTGCAAAACCGCGCTGCGGCCCGACGTGCTGGCGGACGCCATCCTGGCCAAGAAGAATCTCGGGACCCGCATCACCGACGCCCCCATCGTGATCGGCGTGGGTCCGGGCTTCACCGTGGGAACGGATTGCCACGCGGTGGTGGAGACCATGCGGGGCCACAGTCTGGGGCGGGCCTATTACGGTGCGGGAGACTCTCCCCTGCCCAACACCGCGATCCCCGGCCTCATCGGCGGCTATACCGGAGAGCGGGTCCTGCGCGCCCCGGCCGACGGGATCTTCACCGGCGCGCTGCGGATCGGCGACAGGGTCAAGGCCGGAGACGTCGCTGGCTACGTTGACGGCGTGCCCATGCGCTGCACCATCGACGGGGTCCTGCGCGGACTGCTGGCTGACGGCGTCCCGGTGACAAAGGGCCTCAAGGCCGGAGACGTGGATCCCCGCTGCCGTCCGGAATACTGTCAGACCGCCTCCGACAAGGCCCTGGCCATCGGCGGCGGCGTACTGGAGGCGATCCTGCATCTGCGTGCAGCGAATCAGAGAGGATAACAATACAGCATCGGCGCACGCTGTGCGCCGATGCAGAACGTGGAGGGAGAACAAGTGCCGGAAAATGAAGTGAAACTGACCAAGCTGGCCAAGTGTGCCGGATGCGGCGCCAAGGTCGGCGCGGGGGTCCTGGCCCAGCTGCTGGGCGGGATGAAGGTCCTGCGGGACCCGAAGCTCCTGGTGGGCTTTGACAAGAGCGACGACGCCAGCGTTTACAAGATCTCGGACGAGCTTGCCCTGGTGCAGACCGTGGATTTCTTCCCGCCCATCGCGGACGATCCCTACACCTTCGGGGCCATTGCCGCCACCAACGCCCTGTCCGACGTCTACGCCATGGGCGGCGAGCCGAAGCTGGCTCTCAACATCATGGCGGTGCCGGAGTCCATGCCGAAGGAAACGGTCCACGAGATCCTCCGCGGCGGCTACGACAAGGCCTACGAGGCAGGTGTCATCATCACAGGCGGCCACTCGATCCTGGACGACGAGCCAAAGTACGGCCTGGCCGTGACGGGCTTCGTACACCCGGATAAGGTGCTGACAAACAGCGGCGCTAAGCCGGGTGACGTGATCCTCTTCACCAAGCCCATCGGCATCGGCGTGTTGACCTCCGGCATGAAGGCCGACCTGGTCTCCGACGGGACCGTACAGCTGGCTTACCGGCTCATGACCACGCTGAACAAATACGCCCGGGACGTGATGGTGAACTACCGGGTCCACGCCTGCACCGACGTTACCGGCTTCGGCCCGCTGGGCCACCTGCTGGAGTGCGCCCAGGGCAGCGACGTGGAGATCCACCTGGACACCGCGGGTGTGGACTTCATCCCGGAGGCCGCGGAGCTGGCCCAAATGGGCGTGCTGCCCGCAGGAATGTACCGCAACCGCAGCTTTGCCGAGCCCTGGGTGGATCCCGGCAGTCAGCCGGTCTGGGTGCAGGATCTGCTCTACGACCCCCAGACCGCGGGAGGCCTGGCCATCTTCGTGGATCCGGCGGACGCGGAAGCCCTGCTGGATGCCCTGCGGCCCGTGGTCCCGTCGGCGCAGCGCTGGGGCGTCGTTCGGGAATACCGCGGCGGAAAACGGATCTTTTTGGAGCCGTGACCCGGGCCGAAGCGGCTGCGATCCATAGGGAGACCCGCTCCGGACTTCTTCGGAGCGGGCCTTGACTTTTTGACCGTGATATTTTATAATGAATAACGAAAAGAGGCGGAGCCGCAGAACACGGGCCGCCCCAGGAGAAAGAAAGGAGATCCTTGCATGAAAAAACGCATCAATCCATGGGTCATCGTGACTGGCGTCCTGGTGGGTGTGGCCGCAGTGGCCCTTGCCCTGTTCGGCAATCCCAAGAACATGGGCTTCTGCATTGCCTGCTTCCTGCGGGATATCGCCGGCGCTTTGAAGTTCCAGTCTGCCGGCGCAAAGGTGCTGGAGGACGGCACCCTCTCCACGGGCATTGTCCAGTATCTGCGGCCGGAGATCATCGGTCTGGTACTGGGCGCCTTCCTCATGGCCCTGGGCACCAGGGAGTTCAAGGCCAAGGCCGGCTCCTCCCCCGCCACCCGGTTTATTTTGGGCGCTATCGTGATGATCGGCGCGCTGGCCTTCCTGGGCTGCCCGCTGCGGATGGTCATCCGGATGGGCAGCGGCGACCTTAACGCCTTTGTCGGATTCGCAGGCTTTGCCCTGGGCATTCTGATCGGCATCCTCTTCCTGAAAAAAGGCTTCACGCTCAAGCGGAACTATGAATCCACCCTGACCGAGGGTCTGGCCCTGCCGGGCCTGGCGGTTTTGCTGCTGGTGCTGTTTCTTGCGGTGCCCGCCATTTTCGCCTTCTCCACCTCCGGCCCCGGCTCTCAGCACGCTCCCTTCCTTGCAGCCCTCGGCATCGCCCTGGTGGTCGGCGCCCTGGCGCAGCGCAGCCGGATCTGCATGGTGGGCGGCATGCGTGACGCCGTGATGTTCCGCGACTTCAACCTGCTGATCGGCTTTGCCTGCATCTTTGTGGTGGTGCTGCTGGGCAACATCATCTTTGCCGAGAAGCTGGGCTTCACCGGCTTCTCCTTCGCTCCCTACGGCAAGATTGCCCACTCCGACCATCTCTACAACCTGCTGGGCATGGTGCTGGTGGGCTGGGGCTCGGTGCTGCTGGGCGGCTGCCCCCTGCGCCAGCTGATCCTGGCCGGCGAGGGCAACGGCGACTCCGCCGTTACCGTGCTGGGCATGGTGGTGGGCGCGGCTGTCAGCCATAACTTCGGTCTGGCCGGCGCCGGCGCAGCCAAGAACGCCGAGGGCGTGGTCACCACCGAGGGCGGCGTTTCCACCGCCGGCAGGATTGCCATTTACATTGGTCTGTTTGTTCTGCTCTGCATCTCGGTGATGAACACCTTCATCAAGAAAAAGGAGGCAAAAAAATGATCGACGCAAGAGGCTTGAGCTGCCCCATGCCCGTGGTCATGGTGCAGAAGGAAGTCAAGAAGAACGCCCCGAAAACCCTCCAGGTTCAGGTCGACAGCATGGTCTGCGTGGAGAACATCACCCGCTATGCCGCCAACCAGGGCTACAAGGTGAGCACCGTGGAGCAAAACGGGGAATACGTGCTGACACTGACCAAATAATATCCTGTCTTTTTGTACGTACGGTCCCTCCGCGAGCCGGTTTTTCCGGGTCGCGGAGGGACTATTTTGTGCCGGAGGGAGATACGATTTAAACACAGCAAGTTGACAAGCCCCGCGGAACATGGTATCATGACATCAGATTTCCCCCGCCGGCTCCGACCCGGGAAAAATTGGATGTGGAGATAATTCGTACATATGACTCACGGTTTTTTTGCCGATTACGGCTTTTTTGACTACAAATACAACATTTCCGGCTTTGTGTCCGATCTGTTCAGCACGCCCCATATCGTCTTTATCGTTTTGGTCTATCTGCTGGGCTTCTGTCTGTGCTGGCTGCTGCGCAAAACCGATCACAAAAAGATCACCCGGTTTTTGAAGGTGCTGTTCGTGTTCTCTGCCCTGCTGGAAATCGCGAAGATCAGCTGGGAGAGCTACTATGACATCACCACCGGCCGCGGCTTCAACAAGGAGGGCCTGCTGCCCATCTATACCTGTTCCCTCTTCATCTTCACAACGCCCTTTGCGGCCTGGGGCAAGGGAAAGGTGAAGCGGGCCGCCCTGGCCTTCCTCACCACCGTCTGCCTGCTCTACGGAGCCATCGGCGTCATCTACTGCAACGGCCTGAATTTCTATCCCTTCTGGACCTTTGGGGCCTTCTATTCCCTGTATTTCCACTCGGCCATGTTCGTCACCGGCGTCTTTCTGCTGATGACGGGCTACCACCGGCTCCGCTGGTCGGACGCTTTGTGGCAGATGATCCCGATCCTTCTGATGTGCCTGGTCGCAATCCCGGTGAACTACCGGCTGGGCTCCGACTACATGATGATCTACAGCGGCTCCGGCGTTCCCATCTATGAGGATCTGGCGGAGCAGCTTGCCGCCAAGGGCCTCCGCTTCGTCTATACCGCCATCATGATCCTGACCCACATTCCGCTGGCAGCCCTGGTGATTGCGATTTACAAGCTGCTGACAGGAAAGCGGGGCAAGGCCCCTTCTTCTCCGGCGGCTTCCGCGTAACGTCCAAAAAAAATAAAGGAGTGGTTTCGATGACACAATTCAGCGTCAACGGCGTCCGCGTCCGAGCGGAGAGAAATCAACAGCTCCTGCGTTATCTTCGGGACGAGCTGCACCTGACCTCCGCAAAGGACGGCTGCTCCGAAGGCGCCTGCGGCGCCTGCACCGTCCTCGTGGACGGCAGGGCCGTGAAGGCCTGCACCGTCAAGACCGGAGAGCTGGAGGGCAAGTCGGTGTTGACCGTGGAGGGTCTTTCCGACTTTGAACAGCAGGTCTATACCTGGGCCTTCGGCGAGGCCGGTGCGGTCCAGTGCGGCTTCTGCATCCCGGGCATGGTGATCTGCGCCAAGGGTCTGCTGGATTGGAACCCCGATCCCACCGAGGCGGAGATCCGGTATGCGATCCGCAACAACTACTGCCGCTGCACGGGCTACGTCAAGATTGTCCAGGCCATCCGGCTGGCGGCCAAAGCCCTGCGGGAGGGTTTTATCCCCGAACCCTCGGTGAACGACTGGCACATCGGCAGCCGGGTCCACCGGCTGGACGTGGAAGAAAAGGTGCTGGGCTACGGGCAGTACCCCGACGATGTCTATCTCGAGGGCATGTGTTACGGCTCCGCAGTCCGCTCCAAGTACCCCAGAGCCCGGGTCAAGGCCATCGACACCGCCGCAGCCAAAGCCCTGCCCGGCGTGGTCTGCGTGCTCACCGCTGCTGACATCCCCGGCAAGGTCAACGTGGGCCACATCAAGAAGGACCAGCCCACCCTGATCGGCGTGGGGGAGCTGACCCACTATTTGGGCGACTCCGTGGCCTTGGTCTGCGCAAAGGATATGGAGGCCCTGGAAAAGGCCAAGAAGTTGGTCAAGGTAGACTATGAGGTTTTGCCCTTCGTCTCCTCTCCGGAGGAGGCGGCAAAGCCCGACGCCCCGCTGGTCTTCGACGGGGACAAGGACAACGTCCAGGCGCACAAGCACGTCAGCCGCGGCGACGCCGCAGGCGCCATCGCCCGGTCGAAGCACGTGCTGCGCCGTCACTTTGTGACTCCCTGGACGGAGCATGCTTTCCTGGAGCCCGAGTGCTGCGTGGCTTATCCCATCGAAAACGGCGGCGTGCGGCTGCTGACCACCGACCAGAGCGCCCACACCACCCTCCACGAGTGCGCCGCCATGCTGGGGGTGCCCTACGAAAAATGCGAGGTACAGAATATGCTGGTGGGCGGCGGCTTCGGCGGCAAGGAGGATATGTCGGTCCAGCACCACGCGGCCCTGATCGCCTACGTGGCGAAGGTGCCGGTCAAGGTCAAGCTCAGCCGGGCGGAGTCCATCCTGGTCCACCCCAAGCGCCACACCTTCGACATGGACTTTACCCTGGGCTGCGACGAGAACGGCGTCATTCAGGGCGTACAGGCCAAGGTTATTTCCGACACCGGCGCCTTTGCCTCCCTGGGCGGGCCGGTGCTGGAGCGGGCCTGCACCCATGCCGCCGGCCCCTACGCCTATGAGAACTTCGAGATCGAAGGCACCGCCTACTACACCAACAATCCCCCCGCCGGAGCCTTCCG
>JAEEGL015626760.1_pt1 | contig 17753 bp, 15 predicted proteins | sample 9134231 | NCBI WGS metagenome assembly JAEEGL01 (sample SAMN16246548, study PRJNA631951) | gut metagenome | biome: gut microbiome; feature: rumen; material: fiber-attached | host: Bos | place: Iran: Karaj | collected 2018-10 | reverse complement strand
TTCATTTTCACTCAAAAAAACACATTTTATTTTCAACAAACTTTGAGCAGGATGAGTGCATTTTGCCGCCATCCTTATCGTTTTTTGAGACATTTTGCCGTGAGAAATTGCTGCATTTGACTAACTTTGACTACTGTTCGCACACCCTTCTTGCTTACTATCTTTAAGATTATCAGCAATTTCTGTATGCAGCATCTATGTAAGATAGTCAAGATAGTCAAAATAGTCATTAGTCAAAATGGATTTGAGACACTGCCAAGTGCTCACTATATAATAAATATATTATATATTTTTATATAGTGGCGTATTTTTTCCCACCCCAAAATGATTTTGACAAATGACTAAAATGACTAATGACTAACTTCTTCTACCCCTCTTAAAAATTTTTCAAAAAAAGTTGGTCAATCATTCGAAAACCGCAATGTTGATGTCGTATCTTTGCAGCGTCATTGACAATTGACCATTGTGCCCCTACGCAGCGCCTGCAGTGCGCCTGCGAGACTGCGGGCTGCGCCCTCTTCACTTTTTCTCCAGTTTACGGAGCTGGTAGGAGTTCCACACATTGTGCCAGACGGAATAGAAGCCGCCGGCGACGCTGGAGAGAGGGTCCATAAACGTGGCACCGATCCAGATACAGACAGCCGTATTCTTCTGACCGAGCGACTGAGACGCAGCCACCACATCATCCGCACGGCGGCCCAGCCAATAGCCCACAGCAAACTGCAACGCACACGACAAGGCACTGCCCACAGCCATCAGAAACAGTGTCACCAGAGAAGCATCCATCAGCACTATAGCACGCACCGTGACACATATGGCAAGAGCCAAGGCAACGGTCCACAGATAGAACGCCAAATCGGGTATCGCAATGAGCCTGCGACGAAGCTCCGGAAGCAGATGACGCACCAGCTGAGCAGCCACGAAAGGACCAAAAAGAAGTGGGAACACCTTGACGAGTATCATCCAGAAAGCAAGCAAGAAAGACGTGTTGGGATAAAGCAATGGTATAAATGCCGAAATGAAGAGCGAAGCAAACAGGTCGATGAAGATGGTGTAGAGCGTGAGTGTGGCGGGATTGCCTCCCAGTTTGAGCGTGACGACAGCGGCGGCAGTGGCTGTGGGAGTGATCATGCAGAGGGCAAAGGAGATGATGAAATACTGCATGTGGTGCATCCATTCGGGCGAGAGCCACCCCGTCTGCTGCAGCCACAGAATGGAGAGGATGGAAAGCGCCCAGAGGGAGCACTGGAGAAGGAGCCCCCACACGTGCCAGGAGCGGAAGCGGAGGTCGCGCACATCGACCTTGAGAAACGTCAGCGTGAGCATCGAGAAGATGAGCGAAGGCATCAGTATCCGGGAGAACACCAGAAGCGCCTCGCGGCCCTCGGGAGAGAAGTGCATCGCACGCAGCACGAAATACACCAAAGCACCCGCCGTCATGCTGATCGGAAGGGTCCAACGACGCAAGAATTGTATGATTTGCTTCATATTTTGACAAGTAGTCTGCGAAATCGAGTGCAAAAATACAAAAATCTTAAGAATTTTACGTATCTTTGCCGCGCTTTTTGATTATATATTTACGAACTATGAAATACTACGTAAGATATTTCGACGATGAGACGATGGTGGACAACCTGAAAGAGGCTATGGATTTCCTCGGCGGTCTGCCCGGTGTGGAGATGGATGACAACTGCGTGGAGCAGCTCACCTCATACTTCACCACCGACCAGAAGGGAAGCAAGAAGATATTCATGCCCAACCACCGCAGTTTCCTCGTCATCAAGACAACAGTGAACACGATGGAGGAGTTCAAGGCCAACAGCCTGAAGAACGCAGAGGCCGGCGAGGAGAAGCCCGCCACAGGGCCCAAGTCGCTCGACGTGGAGCAGCACGGATGGTATGAGTGCAAGCTCTCCTTCCAGCGTATAGTGACGAACCCCGAGACGAAGAAGTGCTTCTACTACAACGACGTGCTGGAGGCAAAGGTGCAGGCCGATTGCGCCCGCGAGGCCCACGAGCAGATGGTGAAGTACCTGAGGGAGAATCCCGACGTGGACGAGAGAAGCCAGATGCCCGCCGCTGCGAGCAAGAATTTCGTGTGGAAATTTATAGGCGAGTGATCAGGCAGGGACTCATAACGGCTTTGCTCTCCGCAGCGCTTCTGGCCGGAGCGCAGAACTACTTCATCCCGGAGCACGACCCTCTCCCCTCGCCCAGCACGCCCGACGTGGCGGCAACGCCCAGTCAGGAGTGCATCCTCGGACTGGGGCTGGAGCGCTCGGCCGGCGACATCTACGGCATCGACGTGTCGCACTATCAGGGACAAATCAACTGGGAGGAAGTGGCACGCGACGAGAGAGTGAAGTTCGTGTATTTGAAATGCACGGAGGGCGGCAAGCTGCAGGACAACACCTACCTGCGCAACCTGAAGGAATGCCGCCGGCTGGGAATCCCCGTCGGGGTGTATCATTTCTTCTCGCCCACGGTGAGCGCCTTCGAGCAGCTGATGAACTTCCGCAACACGTCCGACCCCCGCGTGCAGACGCTGCTGCCCATAGTGGATGTGGAGTCGGTGCCGCAGATAAGGAAGGGACGCAGACGCTACGTCGTGGGCGACACAAAGGCATGGCAGAGCCGCCTCAGGGCATTCCTCAAGGGCGTGGAGGAAATCTACGGCGTGAAACCGCTCATCTACACCTACATGAATTTCTACCACAAATACCTCATCGGGCAGTTCCCCGAATACAGATACATCATCGCCTGCTACCAGGACCAGATGCCCAAGATGAAGGACGACCTGCGCTTCATCATGTGGCAGTTCACCTCCAGCGGCAGCATCAGGGGCATCAAGGGCAGAGTGGACCGCTCGCGCCTCATAAATCCCCATAACCTCAGCGATATCGAATACAGAAGAAAATGAAGAGAGATAATATAAGTTTCAGTATTTTCTCCAATGTGGACGGAGACAGACTCAATCTCCACAGGAGAAGGGACGAGGGCGAGATGCCCATCCTCCTCGTGCCGGGCGAGATACCGTTCCCGGGGGTTCCCACTCACGTGACAATACGTCTGAAGGGAGCCGACAAGATAGTGAGTGACTCAGAGAAGAAGCAGATGCTCGTGGCCGTGATCCCCGTGGGCCAGCCGTGGATGGACGAAGAGGACAGGGAGCTGGACTATTCGCAGGTGATGCACATGGGCGTGACGGCGCTGATAGTGCACCACATGACGATGCCCGACGGCACCGTGTCGGCATTCCTCAGCTGCAACAACCGCGTGGGCCTCGACTCCATCATCTGGACGGCGGGCAAGCCCCACGGACACGTGACGGCCATCCCGGAGGTGGAGACGGACACGAACAGCATGGAATATATGGTGACGGCTCAGGGCATACGCACGGTGGTGGAGAAAATCGGCGACCTCGACGACCAGGCCAACACGGAGCTCACCAACGTGATACTGCGCCACAAGGACCCCAGCCTGATGGTCAACTCAATAGCAAGCCAGTTCCCCTTCACGCTGGGCGAGAAGGCCAAGATGCTGAGCTGCGACACCGACCTCAAGCGCGCACAGATGCTGCTCGGACTCCTTAACCAGATGAAGAAGCTGCTCACCATACGCAAGAACGTGGAGCAGAAGACCAATTTCGATATCTCCAGGCAGCAGCGCGAATGGTTCATCAACCAGGAGATACGCAACCTGCAGACGGAGCTGGGCGAGAACGACGACTTCAACATGAAGGAGAGCGACATACGCGAGATGCGCGAGAAAGCCCGCACCATGAAATGGAGCGACGAGGTGGCAGAGGCCTTCGACAGAGGGCTCAAGAAGCTCAAGAGGATAAATCCCCAGAGCTCCGACTACAACGTGGAGCTGGGCTGGCTGCAGACCCTCCTCAAGCTGCCCTGGAACGTGTGCTCAACAGACCATCTCAACCTGTCGCGCGCCCGCAAGGTGCTCGACCGCGACCACTACGGCATGGAGAAGGTGAAGGAGCGCGTGCTGGAGCATCTGGCCGTGCTGAAGATGAGAGGCGACATGAAGAGCCCCATACTCTGCCTCTACGGCCCTCCGGGCGTGGGCAAGACATCGCTCGGAAAGAGCATCGCCGAGGCCATGGGACGCAAATACGTGAGAGTGTCGCTGGGCGGCCTGCACGACGAGGCCGAAATCAGAGGCCACCGCAGAACGTACGTAGGAGCTATGCCCGGACGCATCATCAAGAGCATGGAGAAGGCCGGTACGGCCAATCCCGTGTTCATCCTCGACGAGGTGGACAAGGTGAACGACGGCAGCCACAACGGCGACCCCTCGAGCGCCCTGCTCGAAGTGCTCGACCCGGAGCAGAACAACGCCTTCCACGACAACTACATCGATGTGGACTACGACCTCTCCAAGGTGATGTTCATCGCCACGGCCAACGACGTGCAAAGCATCCCCCGCCCCCTGCTCGACCGCATGGAGCTCATCGAGCTCTCGGGCTACACCACCGAGGAGAAGATAGAAATAGCCAAGCGCCACCTCTTTAAGAAAGAAAAGGAGGCCAACGGACTCACCAAATACAAGGACCTGAAGATCGGCAAGGAGGCTCTGGAATACCTCATCGAGAACTACACCCGCGAGAGCGGCGTGAGAGGGCTGGAGAAGGAAATAGGCAGCCTCATGCGCAAGAGCGCCGTGAAGATAGCCTCCGGAGAGGAAGTGGGCGACATCACGAAGAAGACCGTGGGCGAGATGCTCGGCAAGCCCCGCTTCACGAAGGAGATATACCAGGGCAACGAACTGCCCGGCGTGGTGACGGGTCTGGCATGGACGTCAGTGGGCGGCGTCATCCTCTTCATCGAGACATCGCTCTCGAAGGGCAAGGAGGGCAAACTCACGCTCACGGGCAATCTGGGCGACGTGATGAAGGAAAGCGCCGGGCTGGCTCTCTCCTACATCCGTGCACATGCCGAAGAGCTCGGCCTGAAGCCCGAAACATTCGAGACACAGAACATACACATCCACGTGCCCGAAGGCGCCACGCCGAAGGACGGCCCCTCGGCAGGCATCACGATGGCCACATCGCTGGCATCGGCACTCACCGGCAAGCGCGTGCGCAAGAATCTGGCGATGACTGGAGAGATCACACTGCGAGGCAGAGTGCTTCCCGTGGGAGGCATCAAGGAGAAGATACTCGCCGCCAAGAGAGCCGGCATCAAGGAGATAATACTCTGCAAGGAGAACGAGAAGGACATACTGGAGATACCGCAGGAATACCTCAAGGGACTGTCGTTCCACTACGTGGAGAACGTCAGCCAGGTGCTCGACTACGCATTGCTGAAGAAATGACATTCCAACTGGAACATAGCGACGCAGGTTCGTGGGCGAGAGCCGGACGCATCTTCACCGACCACGGCGAGATAGAGACACCTATCTTCATGCCCGTCGGCACGGTGGGCAGCGTGAAAGGCGTCTTGATGCGCGACCTGCGGGAGGAAGTGGGTGCGCAGATTATCCTGGGCAACACATATCACCTCTACCTGCGGCCCGGCACGGACATACTGGAGAAGGCCGGCGGCTTGCACCGCTTCGGCACGTGGGACCGCCCCATACTCACCGACTCGGGAGGCTTCCAGGTGTTCTCCCTCACAGGCATACGCAAGCTCACGGAGGAAGGATGTGTCTTCCAGAGCCATATCGACGGCAGCCGCCACATGTTCACGCCCGAGCGCGTGATGGACATAGAGCGCAGCATCGGTGCCGACATAATGATGGCCCTCGACGAGTGTCCTCCCGGCACAGCGGAATACGACTACGCCAAGAAGAGTCTGGGACTCACCCACCGCTGGCTCGACCGCTGCATCAGACGATTCTCGGAGACACAGCCGAAATACGGCTACACGCAGAGCCTCTTCCCCATCGTGCAGGGCTGCACCTACAAAGACCTGCGGGCAGAGAGCGCACGATACATCGCCGACAAGGGAGCCGACGGAAACGCCATCGGAGGACTCGCCGTGGGAGAACCCACAGAGGTGATGTACGAGATGATTGAGGTGGTGAACGACATACTGCCCAAGGACCGACCCAGATACCTCATGGGTGTGGGCACTCCGCAGAACATACTGGAGGCTATCGAGAGAGGTGTGGATATGTTCGACTGCGTGATGCCGACGCGCAACGGACGCAACGCAATGCTCTTCACATGGCAGGGTACACTCAATATGAGAAACGCCAAGTGGGCCGACGACTTCTCCGCCCTCGACCCCGACGGCACCGCCTCCGTAGACAGCATCTACTCCAGAGCTTACGTACACCATCTCTTCAAGGCACAGGAACTGATGGCGCTGGAGATAGGTTCGATACACAATCTTGCTTTCTATCTCGACCTTGTGCGCACGGCGAGACGACACATACTGGCTGGCGACTTCACAGCGTGGAAGCGCAGCGTGATTGAGCAATTGGGACGACGGCTGTGAAGAAACTCGACCTCTATATCATAAAGAAGTTTCTGGGCACATACTTCTTCAGTATCGTGCTCATCATCAGCATTGCCGTCATCTTCGACTTTAACGAGAACGTGGCCAAGTTCACAGAGAAACACGCTCCGTGGGATGCCATCATCTACGACTACTACCTCAACTTCATCCCCTTCTACGCCAACCTCTTCTCCGGCCTATTCGTCTTCCTCTCGGTCATCTTCTTCACCACGAAGCTGGCCGACAACAGCGAGATAATAGCCATGCTGGCAGCCGGCGTGAGCTACAGACGGCTCCTGCGCCCCTACATGATAAGCACCGCGATCATAGCGCTGATGAGCTTCGTGCTGGGCGCCGAGATAATACCGCGAGGCAACGTGAAGCGAGTGGACTTCGAGAACACCTATAAGCGCAACCGCGTGCACAACGTGGCAACGTATGCCGACAACGTGCAGCTGCAGGTGGCTCCAGGAGTGATAACGTATATGAGCCACTTCGACGGACGCACCCACACGGGATACGGATTCACGATGGACCAGTTTCAGGACAAGAAACTCATCTGCCATCTCACGGCGCAGAGCATAGCCTACGACACCATCGGCGACGTGCGTTTCATGTGGCATCTGAAGAACGTGCAGATACGCGAGATGAAAGGCATGCGCGAACACATCACCCACTACGACCAGATAGACAGCGTCATCACGATGGAGCCGCGCGACTTCCTCTTCGTGGCGCACCTGCAGGAGACAATGACCAACAGCCAGCTGCGCGAATATATCAGGCGCCAGCAGATGAGAGGCTCCTCGGGCCTTGCCGGTTTTGAGGTGGAATACCAGAAGCGCTTTGCAGCTCCCTTCTCCGCATTCATCCTGGCGCTCATCGGTTTCGCCCTTTCGGCCAAGAAGAAGAAAGGCGGCATGGGTATGGGTCTCGGCCTCGGCATTGGCCTCTCCGCAGGATATATCCTCCTGCAGACCGTTTCGTCCAGCTTCTCCACAGGAGCCGGCCTGAATCCCATGCTCGCCGCATGGATTCCCAACATTCTGTTCTCATTCATCGCACTATGGCTTGTAAGAAGACTTTCCTGATTTCCCTCCTCATGCTCCTCGCCTGCTCCGCTTCCCGCGGACAGGGTGTCTACGACAAAATGTTCATCGACGACCACCGCATCGACACCGCCGACACACGGGCGCTGAAGGTGAGAGTGGATGTGACGGGATTCTTCCACGACAACGAATACAGCAGCAAGATGACCGACGGCTACACGCTGCCCGGCGCCCTGCTCTCCCCCCGCCTCACCTACAATCCCATCGACGAGATACACCTTGAGGTGGGAGCACACGCGCTCTGCTTCAACGGTGCAAACAAATACCCCAACTACGCCTATCACGACATAGGCACGTGGAAGGGCAACCAGTATCAGAGCGGATTTCACGTGCTGCCCTGGATAAGGGTGCAGGCACAGCTGAAGAATGTCAACATCATCCTCGGCGACATCTACGGCGGGCAGAACCACCGTCTCATCGAACCCATGTGGAACAGTGAGACCAACCTCTCACAGGACCCAGAGATGGGTTTCCAGGTGAAGTGGGACGGCCGTCACATCCAGATGGACACGTGGCTCAACTGGCAGAGCTATATCTTCAAGCTCGACACACATCAGGAGGCATTCACCGTGGGCAGCGTGTGGCGCGTGCTCTTCGGCAACAGGGAGAAACCCGGCCTCAAGTGGTCGTTACCCGTGCAGCTGCTCATCCAGCATCGCGGCGGAGAGCAGGACCTCGAGATACTCAACCTCGGCGTGCAGACCCTCTGCAACGCCTCTGTGGGAGCAGCCGTGAGGGGCGGCATCTGGGGTGCGGAACTCAATGCTCTCGTCAGCTATCAGCAGGCAGGCAATATGTGGCCCTTCCGCACGGGGGTTGCCGTTCATGCGGGCGGTGATGTGCGCCTGTGGGACCAGTTCACAATAAAAGCCGGCTATTTCGGCGCTCCGAAGAAGTTCGCCAATCTCTACGGCAGTCCGTTCTTCAGCACGGTGTCGCTCACAGACAACAGATCCATGAAGGACATGCATACGGCCTACGCCAAGCTTTCATGGGACAAGACCTGGGCCAAGGCTTACACTCTGGGGGCTGCCCTGAATCTGTATCAAAGCTGGTATAAGGAACCCGCCGGACTGTGGATCAGCCGCAGCGAACTGAATTTCGATTTCGGCATCTACCTTCGCGTCCGTCCCGACTTCCTCATAAAGTCCTGGAAGAAATAGCCACCGGTCGCAGACAAGCTTACATATAGGTCACCGTTTCCTCGAGGGATTTGCGCTTGAAGTGCATGGGCAACGGTGTCTTGCCCTCCTCAGAGGGATAACCCAGATCGAGAAGCATAAGTATCTCCTCGTTCTCAGGAAGACCGAGAGCGGCATGCAGTTCGTCAATGTGTACACAATTCACCCAACAACTGCCCACACCAATATTGGTAGCAGCCAACATCATGTGTGTAGCCACAATGGAAGCGTCCTCAATGCCCGACTGACGGTTGCTGCCGGGATAAGTGTAGACATTGTTCTTGTCGTAGGCCACTACAAGTACTGTGGGAGCTCCGAAACGGCACTTCGACCACTGGTCCACCTTGGCCAGCTGCTCCTCGCTCTGGAGAACGTAGATGTGCTGCTCCTGAAGATTCTTCGCTGTGGGAGCCAGACGACCTGCCTCGAGAATGGCATCAAGGTCCTCTTTGCTCAACTGACGCTTCTCGTAACCGCGACATGAATAGCGCGACTTAACTACTTCGTTGAATTCCATACGTATGTGGTTAATGTTTAGAGTTTAGAGTTTAGAGGGTTAAGGGTTAAAGAAATTATTTAACCGCAGCAAGAAGCTCCTCGGGAGAGAGCAGAGACTGCTCGCCGCTGACCATATTCTTGAGCGTCACCTTGCCCTCGTTCATCTCGTTCTCGCCCACGATAGCCACGAAAGGTATGTTCTTGGCGTTGGCATACTGCATCTGCTTCTTCATCTTCACAGAATCGGGATATATCTCGCAGCGCACACCGGCCTCACGCATCATACGGAGGACGGGAAGAGCATAGGCGGTCTCCTTCTCGCCGAAGTTGACGAAGAGCAGCTGAGTGGTGGTGAGCACCTCCTCAGGATAGAGGTCGAGCTGGTTGAGGACATCGTAGATGCGGTCGGCACCGAAGGATATGCCCACGCCGGATAGGCCGGGAAGGCCGAAAATGCCCGTGAGGTCGTCGTAGCGACCGCCGCCAGTGATGCTGCCAATCTCCACATCGAGAGCCTTCACCTCAAAGATGCAGCCCGTGTAGTAGTTGAGACCGCGAGCAAGAGTAAGATCCAGCTCGATGGGATTTTTCAGATTATTCGGAGTATTCAGAGTATTCAGAACATATTCCACCTCATCAACACCCTTCTGCCCCACTTCGCTGCCGGCGAGCACTTCCCGCATCACAGCAATCTTCTCGGCATTGCTGCCGCTGAGCTTGATGATAGGTTGCAGTTTCTCCACAGCCTCCTCGCTGATACCGGCCTCGCGCAGCTCTTCATTGACGGCATCCAGTCCTATCTTGTCGAGCTTGTCAATGGCAACGGTAATGTCCACAATCTTGTCTGCCTGACCGATAACCTCGGCAATGCCGCTGAGTATCTTGCGGTTGTTTATCTTGATGCAAACCCTCACTCCAAAGCGCTGGAAGACGGTGTCGACGATCTGCATGAGCTCCACCTCATTGAGCAGCGAGTTGCTGCCTACGACATCGGCATCGCACTGGTAGAACTCGCGATAGCGCCCTTTCTGGGGACGGTCGGCACGCCACACGGGCTGTATCTGATAGCGGCGGAAAGGCATCTGCAGTTCCTCACGATGCTGCACCACATAGCGGGCGAAGGGCACTGTGAGGTCGTAGCGGAGTCCCTTTTCGGAAAGGCGCGTGGTGAGATGACCTATGGTGTCGCTCTGCCAGTCGTCGGTGGTGATGCCGGAACGGAAGTCACCGCTGTTGAGAATTTTGAACAGGAGTTTATCGCCCTCCTCGCCGTATTTGCCCATCAGCGTGGAGAGATTCTCCATAGCAGGCGTCTCTATCTGCTGGAATCCGTAAAGAGAATATACCTCGCGTATGGTGTTGAAGATGTATGCTCTGCGAGCCATCTCCTGAGGACCGAAATCGCGGGTTCCTTTGGGTATTGAAGGTTTCATCGAACAGCTTTTTAATGAACGTTTTGTTTTGTACAACTGCAAAAGTATAAAAAAATCGGATATGTTGCGGGCGAAAACGGCAAGTTTTTACTCCATGTGGGATATTTTTCGTATTTTTGCCGCGATAAATGTACAATCCAATGGAAGAACAAAGCGATAAAGCGCTGAAAAGCCGTCTGGGCTTGGAGCAGACGCGCCTGAAACGCATCAACGAGGACATACGCCGTCTGACCAATCACATAGAGGCTCTCAGGCAATATGGCGAACTGACAGCCGAATACAACGCGCTGAGAACGAAACTCACTGAAGTGAGACGTCAGGAGGCCATGCTGGCACCCGAAGCTTCGCAGATGAAGCGATACGAGTCGGTGGAGGCAATCACGACACCCGTGGTGCGTCTTTGCTTGATGAGGGAGTACGCCAAGGAGGACATGCTGCATACGCACGAGACACAGGGAGCGCTACGCAACGCCGCCACAGAAATGACAGAAGCCCGCAAGCAGGTGGACATGCTGTTGACAGAACTGGAGAACAGACGCCACGCGCTGGAAGAGTCCGTAGAACTGCTGCAGGAGCGACGATTCCAAAGGGGAAGCCTGCAGGTGCTGGAGACCGTGATTAAGGACTACGATGCGCTGACAAACCAGATGATGCAGCGCAGGGCCCAGAACACGCAGTCGATAAGGAGTCTGAAGGAACAGATAGCCGTGAAGAGCAAGGAACTGGAGCGCGTGAAGACAGACCCAGTGACAGCGCATGCTAAAATGCTCGGCCAGATAAGCATCATCATGCCGAGACTGCAGACCCTGCAGATACTGAAAAACGAGCTTCACCAACTGGCCAGGAGAATAGAAAATATGAGGGAGGAGATAGAAAAGGAATCGTCGGTGATGACGCTGCTCAGGGAAAAGACCCAAACCATCGACCACCAGATAAAACGCCAACTGGACGGCATTGCGGCGCTGCGCAACAGCACAGACGAGGACATCATGGTGAAGAAGGACCGCATCGCCGCATACACAAAAACCATAAGCGAACTCACTGCAGAGCGTGACGATATATTCAGGCAGATAGCAAGGTTCAATATATCATACGAGGTGCATCTGGAGCAGCTCGACCAGTTCAGGACACAAAAGGAAAAGGCTGAGGAATCGTATCTCGTGGTGCACGACGGCCTGGACCACATCATCACCTTGCACGACTGGCACACCACATTCGAGAAAGACCCCGCAATAGTGACGCAGCAGATCGAGGAGATACGTCTCGAATGGGAAGCACATAACGAGCAGATGATAAGTCTGTCGCAGGCCATTGACATCTTCAGCAAAATACTTTCAGAGAAAAATGAGCAGCAACAGCAGATGGAAGAATGGACAAACCAGTTGGGCAACCAGCTGGTGGCGCTCAACCACCAGAGACAGCAGCTGAAAGTAGAGGTGAACAACGTGGCACCCGACGGCAGTCAGCCGGAAGACTACTACCAGAGGAAGAGAGACGCTTTGGAGGAGGAGATGAAAAACATCGACCAGTATATAGAGCACTATCAAGACGCCTGCCGCGAGACATGCAAGACGGAGGGACGGCTGGAAACACTGCAGCATATCGACACAGAGCGACGCAAGCACATGGAACAGATGCAGAACCAGGTGGACCAGTGGCTGCATGCCTACTGTGCACAGCATGCTCCGCTGCAATACGTACAGCTGGAAGAGATACTCACCGGCGAACATCCCTGGAGCAAACACCGCGAGGACGTGATGCAGAACAAAGTGGAACTGGCCGTGACGGAAGCACAGGCAGAAAGCCTGAGAGAACGTATTGACCGTCTGGAGAACGAAACCGGAGCACTGCGCCCGGAAGAACTCTCGTCGCAACTGGCAAGGGCCGATATAGAACTGGAGAAGCTCATGAAGGACCAGATGGAGACGGCACTCAAGCTGGCACGCCTGGAAATGCAGTTGAGAATGGAGCTGTAAGGGAAAAACACGGACACACAAACACGTAAAATTATGAACAAATACAACATCAAGGAGAAGAAGATAAAGAGGCCCGACTATCAGACGCAGCACAGCCCTGAATACGTTGAGCGAATCTTCGATATGGTGATACAAAAAGTGGTCATGGAAAAGAAATACCGCGACCCCGAATACAACGCGGCCAAGCTCGCCAAAGATGTGGGTGTGAACAGCCGTTGTCTCGCAGCGGTGATCAACATCAGATATCGCGACAACTTCTCGCAGATGGTGAACGACTTTCGTATACGCGAGGTACAATACATGCTGTCAGATCCGCACTTCAAGGAAATGTCGATGGAGGAAATATCTGCCGCAGTAGGTTATACCACAAGACAGAGTTTCCATCTGGCATTTTACAAGCGCATGGGAGTAACCCCAAGAGCATACAGAAGCAAATACAAGAATTTGACGGAAACATCCTCGCGAACAAAGGAATGACAAGATTTGCCGACATAGAGATATTGCACTACAAAGTGCCCGGATTCGAAACCCTGCCCCTCAGGACGAAATTGTATATATATCACCTGGCGGAGGCTGCGCTGTGGGGACGGGACATCCTGTGGGACCAGAACGGACGATACAACCTGCAGATACGTCACCTGCTTGAGAGCATACTGCCTAAGACGGACAACGAAGACTTCTGGACATATATGCGGCAAGTGTGGTTTGCCAACGGCATACACCACCACTACTCCACCGACAAGTTCCAACCGCAGTTCAGCGAAGAATGGCTGAGGCAATACACCGATGACGAGACGCTCATTAGCGTCATCATGAATCCGGAAGTGATGCCCAAGCGCGTGTGTCAGAGCGGCGACGACCTCATCAAGGGAAGCGCATCCAACTACTACGGAGAGGGCATCACACAGCAGCAGGCAGAGGAATTCTACAACAGGATGAAAGCCTCCGACCCCAATCCCGACCAGGCACCGTCCTACGGAATGAACTCACGTCTGGAACTCAATACAGACGGCACACTCCAGGAGAACGTGTATCGCATCGGAGGACTCTACGGAGCTGCCATAAAGCGCATCTGCGGGGAACTGGAACAGGCAAGGGACTTTGCAGAGAGCGAACAGCAGAAGAAAGTCATCGACATGCTGCTGGAATTCTATCACACTGGAGACCTCACCACCTTCGACCAATACACTATAGAATGGGTGAAGGAGACTGAGGGGATTGTGGACTTTATCAACGGATTCACAGAGACTTACGGCGACCCTCTCGGACTGAAGGCCTCTTGGGAAGGATATGTGAATTATCGCGATGCGGAAGCCACCAAGAGAGCCGACCTGCTGTCGGCCAACGCACAGTGGTTTGAAGACCACTCGCCAGTGGACGAGCGATTCAAGAAGAAGGAATGCAAGGGTGTCTCGGCACGTGTGGTGAATGCTGCCATACTGGGCGGCGACCTCTACCCTTCCTCGGCAATTGGTATCAATCTGCCTAACTCCAACTGGGTGAGAGCCGCACACGGAAGCAAAAGCGTCACTATAGGTAATCTCACCGCCGCATACGAAGAGGCGGCAAAGGGAAGCGGATTCAGGGAGGAATTCGTCATCGACAGGAAAACGGTGGAAAGCATGAACAGATACAGCGCTGTGACTGACGACCTGCACACCGACCTGCACGAATGTCTCGGACACGGAAGCGGACAACTGCTGCCCGGCGTGGATCAGGATGCACTCGGAGTGTATGGAGCCACAATAGAGGAAGCAAGAGCCGACCTCTTCGGACTATACTACATAGCCGACCACAAGATGACGGAACTGGGGCTGACACCCGACGACCAGGCCTGGCGGGCGCAATACTACGGATATATGATGAACGGCGCAATGGCACAGCTGGTACGCATCAAACGGGGACGGGTGATAGAGGAAGCACACATGCGCAACCGTAGCCTCATTGCACATTGGTGTCTGGAACAGGCACGCTACTGTGGAGAATGCTTCGGCACAAAACCTGCAATGGAACTCGTAAGGCGTGAGGGAAAAACATATCTGCTCATCAACGACTATATCACGCTGCGCCAGTATGTGGGACAACTTCTCGCAGAAATACAGCGCATCAAGTCTGAAGGCGATTTCCTGGCAGCAAAGACGCTGGTGGAGAAATACGCCATAAACATAGACGACAAACTGCACGAAGAGATGCTGAGCCGCTACGAAACGCTGCACCTGAGTCCGTACAAGGGATTCGTGAATCCCGTATACACTCTGGTGAAAGACGAAAAGGGAAACGTCACAGACGTTAAGGTGAGCTACGACGAGGAATTCGACGAGCAGCAGCTGCGCTACTCGAGGCAATACGCCACACTCTGAGCGGCCTTTCTGAGAGCAAGGGAAGCATTGGGAGATATCGCACCCAGATGGTCGCGAAGTTCTTCCTCGCTGTCGGGCATCAGACTTACATCACCACCTCGCAAGAGATGACACAGGGTGTAGAGTCCGCATATCATAGGCAGCTCCTGTCCGGAAGCAACCCAACGGAAAGCGTAGTCGGAAGCCCATCGCTGAGGAGATACCAAGGTCATAGCCAGAAGGGATGCCTCTTCAGGCGTCTTCAATTCATGTACCCATATATCAGCCACTTCCGCAAGATATTCTTCCGGCGGAGTAAGCAGAATGGCAGCCAGACGGGACTCTCGCACATTCTCATGCCACAGTTGCTGCGCGAAAGCACGATCCTTGGGATAATCAAGGAGAATCTCACGCAAACGAGGCAGTTCAATGCCGAAAATCACATGAAAAGACATACCAGCCTCCCTCATCTTCTGGGAGGCGATGCCATTCATCGCTGCACGAAAATCCCTCTTAAGCCCGTTCAATTGTCTGAGCTCTGTCGGGACCGACGCTTACAATGGTGATAGGTGTCTCAAGGGCCTTCTCAAGGTAGTCGATATAATCCTGGAAAGCCTTGGGGAACTGGCTTTCAGAGGTGAGATGCGTGAGGTCGGACTTCCAGCCGGGAAGCTCCTCATATACAGCCTCATATCCCTCTGTGTCGTAAGGCATATCCTCTGTGATGACGCCGTCCTTTTTGTAAGCCACACAAGCCTTGATGGTGTCGAACGTGTCGAGCACGTCAGACTTCATCATGATGAGCTGAGTGACACCGTTGAGAGCGATAGCATATTTCAAGGCAACGAGATCCACCCATCCGCAACGACGGTTACGACCCGTCACGGCACCGTATTCATTACCTATTTCACGAATCTTGTCACCGGTCTCATCGAAGAGTTCTACAGGGAAAGGACCGCTGCCCACACGTGTGGAGTAAGCCTTGAAGATGCCGAATATCTCACCGATTGCATTGGGTGCAACACCCAAACCGGTGCACACACCACCACTACATGTGGAAGAAGAAGAAACAAAGGGATAAGTGCCATGATCGATGTCGAGCATGGTGCCCTGAGCACCTTCTGCCAGAACGCTCTTTCCTGCCTTGAGAGCCTTGTGGAGCTCTATCTCCGTATCGGTGAGAGGGAATGACTTCATATATTCCACACCCTCCAGCCAAAGACGCTCTTCCTCACGGATATCGTAATCCGTATAGTGCAAGTCCTTGAGCATCTGCTCGTGGCGATTCTTCAAAGCGGCATACTTCTCAGGAAAATTCTCGAGGATATCGCCTACGCGCAACGATGTGCGGGCAGCCTTCTCGGAATAAGTAGGACCGATGCCCTTTCCTGTGGTGCCAACCTTGTTCTTGCCTTTCGCAACTTCATAAGCACGATCCAGCACACGATGGGTGGGCAGAATCAAATGAGCGCGCTTGGAAATATGGAGACGGGTCTTGAGGTTATATCCTGCAGCCTCAAGTTCCTTAGCTTCAGCCATAAACAAGTCGGGGGCAATCACACAACCGTTGCCGATAATGTTCAGCTTACCCTCATCGAAAATACCGCTGGGGATGCTGCGGAGCACGAACTTCTTACCTTCGAATATAATAGTGTGACCAGCATTCGGACCACCCGCAAAACGGGCTACGATGTCATACTTGGGAGTGAAACAGTCAACAACCTTACCCTTACCCTCGTCACCAAAAACAATGCCCAGAAGGGCATCCACTTTTCCTTTTGCCATAGCAATGTGTTAAATTTCTGCGCGACAAAGATACAAAGTTTTTTCCATATGACACAATATGGGCATCACTTTTTTTTCATTCAATTCGAAAAATAGGTCCTTCCATGCCTTGAAGACACGGAAGGACAAATGAACACTAATATGATTTCGTGCGAGCCTCGAAGTCGCGCCCAGTTTTGAAAGAGGGTGTCTCCGGAGCAGAGATGGTGATTACCACCTCACGTCCGTCTGCCATAAGCATAGCCTCATCAACTGAGTTGATAGAAAGCGTGCCGTTGTTGACAGAATAACGTATGGCACTAGTGAGAAGGCTGTCCTCTGCAGAGAGATGAATTCCATAATCTCCCCCTTTGATAACACGTACACGCGCAGGGACATTAACCTTAATTTCATTAAACGCTGCTATATTCATCATTTCTGCATTAGCATTGGACATTATCATCATAGCAGCTACAAAAAGCATAACCTTTTTCATAATACAATCTTTTTACCTTATACCTTAATTTAATAATACTAAAGTCTCTAAGAAGAGGCTGAGGCTTTTCTCTAAAAGCACTGCAAAGGTACAGCAAAAGAGAATAACCTGCAATAGATACGGCCCTAAATCTCCCGTAATCACCCACTTTATTGACCAACGTCAAAATTTTTCGAAAAAAGTTTGCAAAAGATTTGGTCGGTTCAAAAAAAAGCTATACCTTTGCACCCGCAAACGAGAAAAAGGCCATGCGAGGCTAAAAATACAAACTCGATTGAATTACTGTATGGGCAATTAGCGCAGCTGGTTCAGAGCATCTGCCTTACAAGCAGAGGGTCGGCGGTTCGAATCCGTCATTGCCCACATAACGAGGATGGCTCCTTAGCTCAACTGAATAGAGCATTTGACTACGGATCAAAAGGTTATAGGTTTGAATCCTATAGGAGTCACTCCGAAAGGCACAGTTCAGAGGAACTGAGAGTCGAAAATAAATATTGAAAAC
>JAEEGL012319297.1_pt1 | contig 17753 bp, 16 predicted proteins | sample 9134231 | NCBI WGS metagenome assembly JAEEGL01 (sample SAMN16246548, study PRJNA631951) | gut metagenome | biome: gut microbiome; feature: rumen; material: fiber-attached | host: Bos | place: Iran: Karaj | collected 2018-10 | reverse complement strand
GGCTCGGAAGAGGGGCACAAAAGTTATCTATATTGCACACGGTTTCCACTTTTTCAAAGGCGCGTCAAAATCGGGCTGGCTGGTTTACTACCCGATAGAGAAGCGCATGGCGAAAAAGTGCGACATGCTCATAACGGTGAATAACGAGGATTTTGCTCTTGCGAAAGAACGGTTCGGCAATCGAACCGAGATAGCGCATATCCACGGTGTTGGCGTTGATGAAGAACGCTTCCACCCGGCGTCTCGGGAGGAACAGCTTGAAATGCGCAGGGCAGAAGGTCTGGCTGCCGATGATTTTGTGATCCTCTGCACGGGCGAGCTGAATGAAAACAAAAACCAGAGCACACTGATCCGTGCTGCAGCAAAGTTAAAAGACTGCATACCGAACCTCAAGGTTCTTCTTGCGGGAAACGGTCCCAAAGAGCAGGAACTCCGCGAGCTTACCTCTTCACTCGGTCTGCAGGATGTTGTAAGATTCCTCGATTACAGGCCTGATTTGGAACGCGTTACCCCCGCTGTCGATCTTGTTGTCTCATGCAGTTTCCGTGAGGGTATGCCGCTTAATATTATCGAAGCGATGCTCTGTAAAAAGCCCGTGGTCGCCTCGCATAATCGCGGACATGACGAACTTGTTTCGGGAAAGACAGGAATTCTTGTTCCGCCAAGTGACGTTGATGCCTATACAGAAGCCATTTTGAAGATTGCCGGCGAAAAACAAGTCGCTTCGAATCTCGGTGAACGCGGATCGGAAAGGGCAAAGCCATATACGGTCGGCGCAGTCAAGCGGGAGCTGAATGAAGCGCTGTTTTGCAAATTTCGTAAAGAGTTGAGGTGATAAAATGAAAAGAGTCATTACATACGGTACTTTTGATCTGCTGCATTACGGTCATATCAATCTGCTGCGCCGCGCAAAGGAACTCGGAGATTATCTGATCGTTGCGTTGTCCACGGACGAATTCAACTGGAACGAAAAACATAAGAAGAGCTTTTTCACTTACGAGCAGCGTAAAAAGCTTCTTGAATCGATCCGCTATGTCGACCTGGTTATCCCTGAAGAAAAATGGGACCAGAAACGTTCGGATGTTAAGGAGTATCATATCGATACCTTTGTTATCGGTGACGACTGGACAGGAAAATTCGATTTCCTTTCGGACCTTTGCGAAGTCGTGTATCTCCCAAGAACGCCGGAGATATCCACAACGCAGATCAAAGACGCTTTGAAGGGAACGAAGAAGGACAATTAAGATGAACGCTGCTGTGAATTCCCAGCTGAGGCAGCTGCAGCTTACGCAGCTTGAGATACTTAAAGTGGTCGACCGTTTTTGCAGGGATCACGGTATTCGCTATTCGCTTTATGCCGGAACACTTCTTGGAGCTGTCAGACATAAAGGGTTCATACCATGGGATGATGATTTGGATATCTGCATGAGCCGTGCAGACTATTATAGCTTTCTGAAAGCTTGGGAGGAAGAAAAACACGAAGGATATCTACTACAGACGAAGGAGAATTCACCGCGATTTACTCAATCTTTTGCGAAAATCCGCAAGGATCACACCTGCTTCTTACAGTTCGATGTTGAGATTGAGCAATACCATACGGGGATTTTTATTGATATTTTTCCAATCGATCGAATGCCCAAAGGTCTCTTAACAAGAAAGCTTTTCCAGTTAAGATGTCTTAAGTATCAATTACTTACGCGAGAATTCCTTCCACCGGATGGAAACCCAATGCTTAAAGTTGCGGCAAAAATGATGCTTACTCTTTCGCCGATAAAACAGCGCGGAGCAAGACGGGAGAAGATCCTTAAAAAAATTCAAAAGTATAACAGCAAAGAGGATCTCCCTACTGTGGCAATTGAGACGCAGAGTTCAATACGAACACCTTTGCCGCCGAGTTTCATGAAAGAGTTTACAGAGCTATCCTTTGAAGGGTGTAGTTTCATGTGCTCTGCAGTATGGCATGAGTACCTCTCCGCAAAGTATGGGGACTATATGAAGCTCCCTCCTGAGAATGAACGTGTATGGAAACATCACCCGATAATACTGGATTTTACAAGGAATTACGAAGAATTGACTGAAGAAGAGAAACGAAGCTGATCGAATCGGACTCATTGACCGATTCCCGTTGTCAGAGTGCTTCTTGAGAGGTGTCACATGAGATACTCGGTAATCATACCGGTCTATAACGCTGAATCGACGCTGCAGCGCTGCATTGACAGTTTGCTGCTGCAGAACTATGCCGATTGCGAGATAATTCTGGTGAATGACGGATCGGCGGACAACAGCGGCATCATATGTGAGGAATACTCGAGAAATCACAGCAATATCCTTTATATCTCTCAGAAGAACGGCGGAGTATCCGCAGCCAGAAATGCCGGCCTTGATAAAGCCCAAGGCGAATTCATTCTCTTTGTTGACAGCGATGACTATGTTACAGAGGATTTCTTTATTTTAATTGATCGGACTGTAAAGGAAGAAAACGCCGATTTCATTCAATTCTCTTATTGTTTCGATAATGGAACGGATCGGAAGTTGTGCATCCGAAACAAATTGAGTATTCACTCCCGCAAAGAACTGATCCCACATATTGCCGATGCAATCTGCAGAAAGATAATTAACGGCTGTCCCGCAAAACTGTTCAGAAGAGAAATAATTGATGCGCACAGTATCAGATTCCCATTGTCTTCATCTATTGCGGAAGACAGAGCTTTCAATATCGTTTATTCGTTTTACATCAACAGCTATGCTGTTTCCGAAAACGTGGTTTATGTGATCAATACAGAAAACGAGGATTCGCTTTCAAGAAAGCAGCATTCAGACTTAAAAAAGAGTTTTGATATTGCTGCCGGCTATATCAGCCGCGAATTTGCTTCTGCATCAATAAATGAAGATGAAAGAGAACTCTATCAGAGAGCTTTTAACTTCAGTAAGCTGAGGGAAGTCTACCACAGTTCAAAGCTGCTGATAAAAAACGGTGCAAGATGGACCGATCGCCAAAAACAGCTCAATCAACAATGCAGGGAGATCAACGGAATGCATTTGCAATACCCCAAGACCCGATATTGCAAAAAGCTTACAATACCGGTGAAACTTCGCCTGACAATGCTGATAGATGCAATGATGCTGATTGAGTCAAAGCGCTAGTTGAACCGGGCACAAAGAGGATGATTAAATGAGCAAAGCAAGAGTTGCGATATCATTCGATGACGGAAGGACGGATAATTATCATATCCTGAAGGATATTTTGATTCCGTCAGGATTGCCTTGTACCGTGTTTGTGACGACCGGCTATATTGACGGCAGCTGTGAGCAGGAGTTTCGACCCACCGAAAAGAAAGCAATGTCTGTCGAAAACGTAAAGGAGCTGTTTTCAGAACCCCTGGTTGAGATTGGACTGCACGGAGATAAACACCAAAATTCGCCGGAAGATTTCTCTGAAAGCAAGAGGAAGCTTATCGATTGGCTGTCCGTTCCTTCTTCATACAGATTCGGATTCTCCAGTCCCGGCTCGAAGCTTCAGCCTGATCAATGCAATGAAGATAAAGATTCGTCCGTGTTTTCCCGCAGCAATCTTCCATATATTGCGGTCGGACCAACATACAGTACAATGCGGAGCCTCAGAATCATCGCGAGAAAAGCTGCAAGATTGATACCGTCGGGATTCTTATTCAAGTTTGCATACCGTGACAATCTGAATGAATCACAGGACTTATTTGTGATTCGCAGAGTCCCGATAATGTCCGGTGCTGCCTTGCATCAGGTTAAAGCGTTAATTGGCTCCGCAATACGAAAAAAAGCCAATCTGGTTTTAATGTTTCACAGCATCGAAGAAACTCAGAGCGACAATTGGAGCTGGAGTGAAAAGAAGTTTTCCCAGTTATGCTTGTATTTAAAATCATTGCAGTCAAAGGATATAATTGAAATTACTTCCGTACGCGGCATAGCAGAGCAAGCAAAGAATAACTGATATGAAAGGTGCGTCAACAATGGAAAAGATTAAAGTCCTGATCATTACCGGATCTATGACTGTGGGCGGAATACAGAATCAGCTTATGCATCTGATTAGAAATTCCGATAAAACCAAATTCCAGATCGATTTTACTTCAACAGAAGACAATCCTTTCTATCAGGAAGAGATCGAGTCCTTGGGCGGAAAATGCATCAGAATTCCTACGACTGACGGAAAGCATTTCATGCGCTACTGCAAGGCTCTGAAGCGCGTTATAAAAGAAGGCCAATATGATATTGTTCATTCGCACGAGCTGTTCCACAGCGGTATTGTATTGCGCACGGCCCGAAAAGCCGGAGTTAAGCACCGTTTTGTGCATGCTCATAATTGGATGGAGGGTAATGATCCTAAAGGAAAAAAGAGCTTTACCCGAAGAACCTACAATCATATTATGCAGAAAATGATCCTGTCAAATGCGACTGATTTCATAGCGTGTTCGACTTTAGCGGGGAAGTTCCTTTACGGCGAAAAGGCTATACATAAGCCAAACTATCACCTTGTTTTCAACTCGGTTGACACATCGAAGTTTATCGATCTTTATAACAACACCGAGTCCGGAGAATTCACGGATGACGGATGGACAAATGTTCTTCAGGTCGGTCGGTTCACGCCAGTTAAGAACCAGTTGTTTACTGCGGAAATAGCTGCGGAATTGAAGCGCAGAGGAAGAAAAATCCGGATATTATGCGTCGGTAATGACGGCAATGAGTATAACAACAGAGTAGAGGCGAGGATCAAAGAATACGGCCTTAAAGACCAAATGCTCCTGCTGGGCATCCGAAAAGATGTTGATGTGCTGATGCGTAAGGCATCGGCTTTCCTGCTTCCCTCTCTCTATGAAGGAATGCCGCTTGTTCTGATCGAAGCGCAGGCATCCGGTCTGCCATGTGTGACTGCTGATACATATTCAAGAGAGGTTGATTTCGGGTTAGGCACCGTTGAATGGCTGGATTTGGAAGACGGAGTATCGGCTTGGGCGGACGCTGTCGAACGTGCAGCAGGGAAAAAGAGAGCCGAAAAAGAATCTGTTGTTAAGGCGATTGAAAGAGGAGGATTTGATTCCCGCGTATTCGCCAAGAAGTTATGCGATTTGTATGAAGAAAGCATGAAAAGATGATAAAGATCCTTTTTCTGATAGAAACGCTCAGCGAAGGCGGAGCTGAAAAAGTCCTGCGAAACCTTGTAAACAGCATGGATCAGACAAGGTTCGGTATTACTGTGCAGACTGTTTGGCCGTGCGATGCATCAAAGTACCTTGCAGCGGGCATTAAGTATAAATCGATCTATCGTTCAAAAAACAAGATTAACGTTAAGCGATACAGGGCAGAAGCTGCATGCGGTTTATGCTACAGGCTGCATATCAGAGAAAAGTATGATATCGAGTGCGCTTACCTTGAAATGGGACCGACGAAGGTTATGGCGGCATCGACCAATAAAAACTCGAAAAAACTTGCCTGGGTTCACTGTGACCTCACAAAAGCCGTTTCGGATCCGAAGACCTATGCAGAAAAGACCGCAGGATGGTATTCAAAATTCGACAAAGTCGTTTGCGTTTCGCAAAGTGTGAAGGACACATTTGACCAACTGTTTCAAAGAAGATTCGACTCAACGGTCTTGTATAACGTCATAGATGATTCTTTGATTCGTGAAAAAGCCGGGCAGCCGATTTCGAACGAAACAGAGAAGCACGGGTTGACTGTACTTTCTGTTGGAAGATTCTCTGAACAAAAGAATTTCCTTCGGCTTTTAAAAGCTCATAAACGCTTGATCGATGAAAGAATCGAGCATGATCTCTGGATACTTGGCGATGGGGATTTGCGACCTGTTCTTGAACAGTATGTGAACGAAAACGGACTTCAGTCCACCGTGTGGATGCCCGGGTTCAAAGAGAATCCATATCCATATATGCTCAAAGCCGATCTGCTTGCCTGCTCTTCCAACTATGAAGGCTACAGCACCTTTTTAACCGAAGGCGTAATACTCGGGAAGCCGATTATCACTACCGATGTTTCCGGAATGAAGGAACTGCTGGGCGAATCAGAATACGGCTTGGTTGTAAGCAATGATGATAATGAATTCTATAAAGGAATGAAGCTGATGCTCTCGAATCAGAACCTTAGAAGAGAGTATGCGGAGAAAGCAGCTTTAAAAAGCAAGGATTTATCGGAGGAAAAACTTCTTAAGATTACCGAGAGGTTTTTTGAGGAGTTAATGAACAGATGACTGTCTATATTTTGCTGGTAGTGTTTCTTCTCGCAGCATCGCTGCTGCTGCAAGGCAATGAGAGACACAATAAAAAGTTCATTATAGTTGCATTCATCCTGCTATTCATAGTTATGGGGCTTAGAGATGTATACGCATTCGGAAGCGATGCATCCGGATCTTATGGCTCATATCCTGTTATTTTCAGAAGAACCGGACGAACTGCTTGGGGTGCTCTTTCGGGAAAAGGTGAGAACAACTACAATATTGCCTTCGTTGTTATAACTAAGCTCCTCTTTGAGATAACGGGAGGAGACTACCAGCTCTATATAACGATTATCTCTCTGTTCGTTGTTGCGTCGTATATGCGCTTTATATACAAATACTCGACCTCTCCGATCGTCAGCATCATTTGCTTTATGGGCTTGCTCTATTACACTATGCTGTTCGATGTTTTAAAGCAGGCACTGGCATTAAGCGTATTGTTGTTTGCGTTCGATGCTGTTGTGGAAAGGAGACCATATAAATTTCTGATCCTGACATTGATTGCTTCAATGTTCCATTTCCCGGCATTGATTTTCTTGCCGGCCTACTGGATCGGTCGAATGAAAGTCGGGCGCAACTACATCCTCCTTCTTACAATAGTCATGGTGCTGACATTCCTGTTTAGAAATCAGCTTCTGAACCTTATGCTAAGAACGTACAGCGGCGGAAGCGGCGGAGCTTCTATGTCGGGAATAAGGTTCCTCAGAAGCAAAGCTTTGATAATGATAGCCATAGTTGTTATGGCAATTGTTATCAGGCCGCCTTCACCGGGTGATTCGGTTTATAACTCACTGCTGCTGTTTGCCGGTGTTGCGATTGTTTTCCAGACTTTCTGCGGCTATAACAACATTTTCGAGCGCCTGGCAGACTACTATTTCCATACCTCGATCATATTGATACCGTATATTTTCGAGCGGGGATTGAAGTATGAATCCAACGTACAGGTTGCCCAAAACGAGAGAATGCTGTCATATGCAACTGTTATAATATGTGCATTCTCCATTTGGCGTTTTTTGTCGTTTGTGAACAGTGCATGGTATTTCCAGTCGTATAGGTTCTTTTGGCAGCGATAGGGGGTATCAACGATGCAAACAACGAGTGCGATCATTCCCGTATATAACTGCCTGGATTATCTTGAAAACTGTACAGCGTCAATTCTTGCAGTTAATGAGAACTGTCGGGATCCATTGGTAAAAGAGATCATCCTTGTCGATGACGGATCAACGGACGGTTCCTCCGAACTGTGTGACAGGATTTCGAATGATAACCTGAACAACGTTTGCAGCGTTAAAGTAATTCATCAGGAAAACAAAGGTGTTTCTGCAGCGCGAAACAAGGGCCTGAGCGTTGCTGAAGGAACATTTGTCCTGTTCGCAGATTGCGATGATTCGCTTGATTCTCAGAAATTGGCTGAGCTGCTGCAGTCAATTGACAGCGATACAAACATGGATATGGCCGTCTTCGGTATGTCGTTCGATTACTATTCCGGGAAACGCATTTATCGAACCGATTTAATGCTCCCGGGTTTTGAAGGCAAACTGCGGTCTGAAGAGTTCAAAGTGATCCTGCCTGAACTTTTTGCATCAAATATGCTCAGTTCCATTTGCAATCGTTTGGTCCGAAGAAGGGTGATTGAAGATGCTTCCTTAAGATTGCGTGAAGACATGTTTCTTTATGAAGATCTCGAGTTCTCGCTTCGTGTGATCGAACAATGCAAAACGATCGCGTTTTGCCGGGAAGCGATTTATCACTATCGTCAATCTTCGGATGAAGGAAACGCAGTGCGCAGACTGCAGCGCATTGAGCATATTCCTCAACTCGTTGATAAAATCGAAGATGCGCTTGTACCGCTGACGAGTCCGAGCAAGATCATCCTCCCGCTGTATATGACCCTCGCAAGAGAAAAGATCAGCGCCGCATCGAAGGCAGGGATAAGGACCGTCTGCGGAGATTTCAAGGAATGGATCGACAAACACGAGCTGAAAAACGAAATCGAAAGCAGCGCACAGGCGATGAGCTATTATAACGGAAATGTTAACAGGATCATTCTTCGAAGAATGAAATCAAAAGTCCGCCACAGAACAGCAAACTGGGTCAAAAAGAACTTCGGAGACTTTAGAAAACGGAAGTAAGCTTGGGAGCAGGGTATGGCAGAGATAACAGTAATCGTACCGGTTTATAAGGTCGAAAACTATATCCGCAGATGCATTGACAGCATTCTTTGTCAGTCATTTGCGGACTTTGAGTTGATTCTTGTTGACGACGGTTCGCCGGATAAATGCCCGGAAATCTGTGATTCTTATGCCGAAAAAGACGCGCGAATAAGAGTAATCCATCAAAAAAACGGCGGCGCAGCTTCGGCGCGCAACAGCGGCTTGGACAGTGCAGAGGGAAAGTGGCTTGCTTTCGTTGACAGCGACGACTGGATCCATCCGGATTATTTGAAGCTGTTGCATGATACAGCTGTCAAAATGGATGCCGATGTTGTCGCAGGAAGATATAAGCTGGTTAACGCCGAAGGCAGCAAAGATCACACTCCGGAGATACCGCTTCTTTCGAAGGAAGACCTGGAAGACTATTGGGTCAACGACCGGATCGGAGCGGTTGTCCCCTGGGGCAAACTATACCTTAGGGAGCTGTTTGAAGGGCTGCGATATCCCGTCGGACGCACAGCGGAAGACGAATATGTTACATATAAAGTCTTGTTCGGCTGCAAAAACCTTGTTGTGCTTGAAAATATTCTTTACTTCTACTATGTCAATACCGGCAGTGTTTCGAGGAACAATTATGTTCAAAGACTTCCGGACATTCTTGAAGCATTTAAGCTTCATGAAGCATTCTTCAAAGACAGCCCTTGGAAGAAAGTTTATCGTCTGGAAACTGAGTACTATGCAGCATCATGGTCTGATGCAATATGGATAACCAAGAATAACAAAGACAAGGAATCAAAGCGGCAAACCAAAGAGTTCAGGAGAGAACTAAAGCAATACTTGAAAGAACACAAGGCTATGATTCCTGTTGCGAAGCGGAAAGACATCTATATTTCCGCGTACCCGCAGCACGAGTTGTTTATCCGAGGTTACGGATTGTTGAAAAGGATGATCAAACATGAGTGAATTGATCTCGGTTATAATCCCTGTCTATAAAGTAGAGCCATATTTGCGCAGATGTGTCGATTCAGTTATTGCGCAGACTTATTCTAACCTTGAGATCTTCCTTGTTGACGACGGCTCTCCCGATCTTTGCGGCGAGATTTGCGATGAATACGCTGAAAAAGACGAGCGCATCAGAGTGATACACAAGAAAAACGGAGGTTTATCCGACGCCCGGAATGTTGCGATCGATGTTTGTCAAGGCGAATACATTAGCTTTATTGACAGCGATGACTATGTCGACAATGATTTTATAGAGTCGTTATACCGGGCTAACAAGTCAAATAAGACGGAGCTGTCGATTTGCGGGATAATGAAGTTCGATGAATCCGGAGATATGCATGAAGACTATGTCCCGAGCGATTCGCCCAAATGCGCTTCCGGAACTGAGATGGCGGAGACAGTCTGGCGGCCCGCAGCCTGCAACAAACTGTATCACCGAAGTCTGTTCGAAGGAATTCGTTATCCTGTCGGAAAGCTGTATGAGGATCTGTTTATTTACCATGATATCTTGGCAAAAGTCGACCGGGTTTCTTTTACGGGAAAGAATTCGTACTACTACTTTGACAGACAAAGCAGCATTATGAACAAATCCTTCGATGTTCGAAACTGCGATCTGGTCGAAGGTCTTGACTTGCGGATAAAGAAACTCCGAGAGATGGGCTTTGACGATCTCGCTGACCGTCAACTGTCTTTTATATTCAACCAAACTGTTGATGCTTACGTAAAGATGAAGGATCCGAACGCCGAGGATAAAGCGAGACAAAAAGAAGCAAAGGCTATTTCGGACCGTCATTATAAAGAGATGATGTCATACAGGGGATTCACAGCTCGTCAAAAGACGAGAATAACAATGTTCCGTTATTTCCCGAAACTGTATTTACATCTTCACAAAAGTGGTCTATAATGCAAAAACCGAAGCAGTCTTCAAAACGCCGAAAGGAATAGGCTGATGCAAAAAGGGAAGTACTATAAAGAGATATCATCGCAGTCAAAGGTGGTTAACTTCAATTTCAGTGAAGTATGGCAGTACAGGGATCTGATCCTGCTGTTTGTTAAGCGCAACTTCATTTCAAAGTATAAGCAAACCATCCTCGGGCCCGCATGGGCGGTTATTCAGCCGCTTTTGACAACCGTTGTTTTCACATTCATTTTCGGAAACGTCGCTAAACTGGCCGACTGCGGCGCTGTTCCGACTTTTCTGTTTTATATGTGCGGCAACATTTCGTGGCACTATTTTTCAGGCTGCCTGACAGGAACTTCGGATACATTCATTGCACACAGCGGAACCATGGGCAAGGTGTATTTCCCGCGCCTTTGCATGCCTATTGCCACGGTCCTGAGCAATCTGATCAGCTTCGGGATCCAGTTCGCAATGTTTATAGTTTTCCTTCTTATCTATCTCTTTATCCCGGGTTACAGCATCGGTACGAACCTGTTTGCGCTGCTTATGCCGATCCATCTTCTGCAGATGGCAATGCTTGGCCTCGGACTGGGAATTATCATCTCCGCGTGTACAACGAAATACAGAGACCTCCGTTTCCTTGTCGGATTCGGTGTCTCACTTTGGATGTACATAACGCCCGTCGCCTATTCAAAGGGTCTGTTTAAGGGTTCGGTGCTTTTCCACATAGTCCGTTTTAATCCGATGACGCCTGTTATCGAAATGATTCGCTGCGGTTTTCTCGGTCCGGATGCCGGCTCTGTTGATTGGATCGCATACGGATGTTCCTGGGTTGTCACAATTGTGCTTCTTATGCTCGGAGTATTGTTATTCAACAAAGTCGAGCGTACTTTTATGGATACGATCTGAGGTGTGCTATGAGTGAAGAGATACTGAGAATTGATCATGTTTCCAAAGAGTACCGTCTCGGAATGATAGGCGGAACTTCATTGCGCGAAGAATTGCAGCGAAGGCGTGCTGCAAGAAAAGGCAAGGAAGACCCGACAAGAAAAGTTAACGAAAAACTGACCGGCAAAGTCGGTGAGCGTTTTCTGGCTTTGAACGATATCAGTTTTTCCGTAAAACAGGGTGAACGCATTGGTATCATCGGGCATAACGGAGCAGGCAAATCAACCCTGCTTAAGCTGATCAGCCGGATAACCGCTCCTTCAAAAGGAACGATAACAATGAACGGACGCGTCGCGTCGATGCTTGAAGTCGGTACCGGCTTTCATCCGGAATTGACCGGCAGAGAGAACATCTATATGAACGGTGCGATCCTCGGCATGACAAAGGCCGAGATCAGCTCGAAAATGGATGATATCATCGATTTCTCCGAATGCCGTCTGTTTATCGACACGCCCGTTAAAAGGTATTCCTCCGGAATGTATGTCAAACTAGCGTTTTCTGTTGCAGCGCATCTCGACGCGGAGATCATGATCATGGACGAAGTCCTCGCAGTCGGTGATGTTGCATTTCAAAGGAAATGCCTAAACAAAATGAGCAAGCTTGCAATTGACGAAGGAAGAACTGTTCTTTATGTCAGTCATAACATGGCAACTATTCGTCAACTTTGCAGCCGCTGCATCGTTCTCGATCACGGAAAACTTGTTTTTGACGGTGATGTAGATGAGGCGATCAATAACTATTATGACGCAGCGCCGGAAACCGTCAACTTCCATGAATCGGAATACAATAAAGGCTTCGCCGGTGAAAAGTGCAGAGCATTGTCGATTGAAGCAGACAACAGTTCCGGCATGGAATTCAAAGTCTCTGATAATGTAGGGTTTAAGCTCAGGCTCGGATGCAGTTCCGCTGAGCAGAATATTCTTCTGCAATTCATCTGCAGAACCGGAACCGCTAATATAACGGGTTCGACATTCTCCGAGCAGCGGGTAGATCTGTCTGCAGGAGTGAACGAGCTGAACTGCTCTTTGCCCCTTGCTCACTTCACACCCGGGAAGTATAACTGCGATCTGGTAGTGAACCAGGTTAACGAAGACGAAGCTTATGTTGAGTTGGACTGTTTCAAAAACGCACTGACATTCAGCATAATGCAGTCTCCCAATGAGTATGACGGAAACAACTGGTGGCATAAGCGCTGGGGATTCGCGAACTATGATCCGTTCCGGATCGAGCGAGCCGATTGATCGAATAAACTATGCTGAGATTCATTATCTTCGGAAAGAATTATTATCAATACAACGGGTTTGATATCAACAAATACATCTATGCCGATGCGATCGGGCTGGAGAATGTTGTTTATATCGAGCCTGCCGATTCTTTTCGGAACAGATATTTGAATTATTTCTACATCAATGATTACGGAAAGGCGATAAGAAAGAGACTTTGCATTCCGTTTAGAAACTCGGCATATAGTTCGATGCTGAAATCGAAATGCAGGATCAGCGGCAAAGACCAAAATGTATTCGTGTTTTTCCTTGCAGAGCCATGGTTTTTCGGTGACAAAGGTTTCCTTGCTTTCCTTAGGAAACGCTATCCAGGCACGAAGCTTGTGTACTATATCACGAATACTGTGAAGAATATCAGCCACGGACCGGATTATTTCAAAAAGTACTTTGACATTGTTTTGGCTTGCAATAGAGGAGATGCCAAAGAATACGGGATCCCGTTCTTTCCTTGTTCCGGATCGTACATTCATTTTGAGGACAACACGGAGCCGGAAAGCGACTGCCTGTTTGTAGGCCAAGCGAAAAACAGACTCGACTATCTGCGGATCGTTTACGATACGCTGAGACGCAAAGGAGTAAAATGCGAGTTCTATATCAGCGGTGTAAAGGAAAAGGATCTGCGCGGGGGCGACGGGATCCATTACAATCAGCTGCTGAACTATGATATTGTTCTGAGAAAGATCGAAAAAACAAAGGTGATACTCGAGCTCCTGCAGGACGGAATGGACACGCACACCATGCGCTACCCGGAGGCCGTTAACTACGGAAAAAAGCTCATCACCAACAACAAAAGCATTGTTTGCGAAAAGAACTATCTTTCGGGAAATATCCGTGTAATCAACAGTGCTTCGGATGCTGCCGAAATCGAAAAGGAGTTTTTTGATTCAGAGCTGAATGAAAGCTATCCCGACAAAGATTCTGTCAGCGCAAAGAATCTGCTCAAGGTGATCGAGGACAACCTCGGTTTTGAAAGGTAAGGTGAAATGCGGATGAAGGCTTGCATATCGGTTATTATTCCGGTTTATAATGCGGAGAAATGGCTGCCAGAATGCCTTGATTCCGTATGCGGTCAATCGCTCACCGAAATCGAAATAATCTGCGTTAATGACGGTTCGCCCGATAATTCCCGTTCGATCCTTAAAGATTATGCTGCACGGGATGAAAGGATCGTCATTATTGATAAACAGAACGAGGGTGTCGGTCCTGCTCGCAATGACGGCATGCGTGCTGCATCCGGAGAGTTCATCGCTTTTATGGATCCGGATGATAAATATCCGGATACAGATACGCTGAAAGCTCTTTACACTGCCGCAAAGTCAAACGGCGTTTATGTGGCGGGAGGATACCTCGGGGCAATAAACGAATCGGGGGAGAGGATCCCGAAAGACAGACGCTACTTCGGGATCGACTTCGCATGTGAAGGACTTGTTGAATACAAGGACTTCCAGTGTGATTTCCAGTATACGGCCTATATTTATAATCGGGAGTTCCTGTTCCGAAACGAACTGTTTTTCCCGGCCTACCGTCGCTTCCAGGATCCGCCGTTCTTTGTCAAGACAATGATAGCTGCGAAAAAGTTCTTCGCTGTGAACAGAGTGACTTATATCTACCGTGTAGGCGTAGCGGGCGCGAAGGTCAAACCCGAAAAGGTTTTCGACCTGATGTGCGGGCTTTCGGACAACCTTATTCGTTCAAAGGAAGAAGGCTATGGAAGGCTGCATTATCTCTCCGCGATGAGGCTTCTTAAGGATGCTTCATATCTCGTTGAAAACCTTTTCGACAACAGCGCTTTCGAAGGTTTGCTTTGGAAGTACATCAAGACTGCGGGACTTATCGATGAAGAGCTGATCAAGAGTTCCGGGTACGAACTTCCGAACCCGATTTTGCCCGGAATATTTACAAGAATGACCGATGAGAGCCGGCAGTACCGATCTTTGATGCAGCATAAGAGCGTCAGAGCACTGAAAAAGCTTTTCAAGTGATCGAATTCAGCTGCGAGTATTCGAATTACTGACAATGAAAGGATTCTGCAATGAGTTTCAATACCCTTTATGACCGCCTGTTGAGCGGTAAAGAAAAACTTGCTTTGATCGGACTCGGTTATGTCGGAATGCCGATCGCCGTCGAATTCGCCAAGCACGTAAAAGTGATCGGATTCGACTGCAACGAAAGCAAGATACAGAAGTATAGATCCGGTATCGATCCGACTAACGAAGTCGGCAACGATGCGATCAGCAAAACAACCGTTGATTTTACGTCGGATGAACGAAGGCTTCGCGAAGCAAAGTTTCTTATCGTAGCCGTTCCGACTCCTATAAATGCGGACCATACTCCGGATCTTGTTCCTGTCGAAAGCGCATCAAGAACAGTCGGCAGGAACCTAACGAAAGGGAGCATTGTCGTTTACGAATCGACAGTTTATCCCGGCGTAACGGAGGATATCTGCGTCCCGATCCTCGAACAGGAATCCGGTTTGAAATGCGGTGTTGATTTTAAAATCGGATACAGTCCTGAGAGGATCAATCCAGGCGATAAAGTGCATACGCTGACGACTATACGCAAGATCGTTTCCGGCATGGATGACGAAACCTGCCGGGAGATCAAACGGATCTACGAAATCGTGATCGCTGCCGGAACATATCCCGTTCGTAACATAAAGACCGCAGAAGCCGTGAAGGTCGTTGAAAACAGTCAGAGAGACATCAACATTGCATTCATGAACGAGCTTGCGATGGTCTTTGATAAAATGGGGATCGATACCAATGAAGTGATCGACGGAATGAATACCAAATGGAACGCTCTCGGTTTCCGGCCCGGCCTTGTCGGCGGGCACTGCATCGGCGTTGATCCATACTACTTCATTTATCAGGCTGAAAAGCTAGGGTTCCACAGCCAGATAATCCTCAACGGACGCATCATTAACGATTCTATGGGTGCATTCGTTGCGGACAGGGCGATTCTGAAGATGATCGAAGCCGGACTGGCTCCAAAGAGAAGCAAGGTTGTCATTCTCGGACTAACATTCAAAGAGAATTGCCCTGATTGCCGAAACAGCAAGGTCGAGGATATTGTAAAGAGATTGCGTGAATACGGAATCGAGCCCCGGATAGTCGATCCGTGGGTAAGTGAAGAAGCAGCCCGGAGTGAATACGGTCTTGAACTCACGTCGATCGATGATGTCGAGAACGCAGATTGCGTGATTATAGCTGTTGCCCACAGAGAATTCCGCGAACTCGGTGTTGCCGGTATCGGAAAACTTTTCGGTGAAAACAAAGAGAAAGTCCTTATTGACGTTAAGGGGATCTGCAGCACCGAAGAACTTGATAAAGAAGGATTTATCTGGTGGCGCCTATAAGCAGCAAACCGGAATCGGTTTGTAAGCAGGAGTGTTGAGGATTGGAGGATGCGGATGAAAGTCGGTATCATGTCTATGCAGCGAGTCATAAACTTCGGCTCGTACATGCAGGCACTTGCACTTAAAGCAATGATCGAAGACCTCGGGCATGAGGTTGTGTTCGTTGACTACAAAGCAAGGCCTTCGATCCGGCATCGGCGCAGCGCATTTTATTGGCTTAACAGAAGCAAAAAAGCAATTAAGAATACGCGATTTGTTTGGGCATGCTCAAATATTTACCGGAAGAGGCCCATCGGTTACAGACCTCCAACCGAAGTCCGTGCTGACGCAAAGGCTTTTGCTCCAGCTCTTGAGGAGCTCGGAGTAGAGCCCGACAAATTCAATTACAGAACTGAAGTCGATGTGCTGGTCATTGGCAGCGATGAAGTTTTTAACTGTCTGCAGGATTCGGATAACGTCGGGTTTTCGCCGGAACTTTTCGGGGAAAACAACCGCGCGGGGAAACTGATCTCATATGCCGCTTCATTCGGAAATACGACTCTTGCGCGACTGAATGAATATGGCGTAAGCAAGAAGATCGGCCGTTATCTCAATCATTTTGATGCTTTGTCAGTAAGGGACGAAAACTCTGCTGAGATCGTCAGATCGCTGACAGGTCGGGAACCTTTCCAGCATTTGGATCCGGCGCTAATCGGCGGCGTAGAAAAGATGGAGTGGCAGAGCATCTCTGCGAAAGGCTATATAGGCATTTATGCTTATTCGAACCGTATTACAGCAGAAGAAGGCAAAGCAATTTCTTCCTATGCAAAGAATAACGGATTGAAGGTCCTTTGTCTCAACGGACCGCAGAAAAATGCCGGTTTTGACGCCGTGAAGAACTGCTCACCGAAAGAAATGCTTCCCTATGTAAAAAACGCAGACAAAATCGTTACCGATACTTTTCACGGAACGATCTTTGCCATTATAAACCATATTCCGTTTGCGGTCATATGCCGCAAACAAACTGATACGTCATATTCGAATTCCGAAAAGCTGCTTGACATGCTGAAAAAACTTAACCTTATGGACAGATTACTTTCTTCGGAAAACGATCTTGAAAAAGTCTTCAGCAATGAGATCGACTTTGCATCTGTGGACAGAATTCGGAGTCGAGAAAAGGACGCAGCGATCGATTACTTGCGAACGCAACTTGGATAAAAGAACGAATCGTTCTTCTTATCCGCCTTAGCTGCATCGGCGTCTGATCCGAATTAATGGGCCTGCGGGATCGTCCGGGACAGCTTCTGTGCTATTGGAGAAACAAGCATGATTCAAACAAAAAAAGACCTTGCTGAATACTTAGCTGCAGATAATGCATGGTATAACGAAAAACGCTGGAAAAGGCGCCTGATAGATCGTTTTACCAACGAACCCTATTATGTTTTGAAGAAGTATCTGATCTTTCTTCGAAAATATGAATACCACTACAATAATTCTGCAGGCAGCAGGTTCCATACATATCTTGGCTTTTTCTATTGCCGCAAGAAGAATAAGCTCGGAAACAAACTGGGAATAGAAATCGGCCCGAACTGTTTCGGGAAAGGTTTGGAGATCTGGCACAGCGGCAGTATAATCGTTAATCCATCTGTAAAAGCAGGTGAACACTGCGTGCTTAGAGGAGCAAACTGTATTGGCAACAACGGAAAAACAGATAAAAACCCTGTGCTCGGAGACAATGTCGAGCTTGGATACGGTTCGGTGATCATCGGCGAGGTATCAATTGCAGGCAATACAAAAATCGGAGCTAATGCTGTTGTCAACCGCTCGATAGAAGATCCGGGCTGCACTTATGTTGGCGTTCCGGCGAAAAAGGTGC
>JAEEGL016103365.1_pt1 | contig 17754 bp, 10 predicted proteins | sample 9134231 | NCBI WGS metagenome assembly JAEEGL01 (sample SAMN16246548, study PRJNA631951) | gut metagenome | biome: gut microbiome; feature: rumen; material: fiber-attached | host: Bos | place: Iran: Karaj | collected 2018-10 | reverse complement strand
TTCTTTTGGCAGGGGCTTGTCATAGTAGAAACCCTGGACATAATCACAACCTGCTTCGCGCAGGGCATTGATCTGGTAATCGTTTTCGACGCCTTCAGCAATACAGTTGAAACCGAGTTCCCTGACCATGGAGATGACGCTACGGAACATAATGGTTTTCGCAGTGTCATTCTCATCCTTATCTTCAGGAACAAAACTCTTATCAATCTTGATCGTTTTCCACGGTATATCTTTGAGAAGACTTAACGAAGACAGACCTATGCCGAAATCATCAACTGAAGCATAGATGCCTTTTTCACGGAGTTCGCAGACGATCTTCTTCAGATCGTTGAACTCGACTTCCGTCGTTGTTTCTGTGAATTCGACCTCAATGGCCTCATGAGGGATCCTGTATTTGTCCATGATCCTCTCGATCGCGTTCGGCAGATCGGGATTCTTAATGTGCTTTCTCGAGAAATTAATAGACATCGGAACGAGAGTGCGCCCTTCGCCTCCATCGAGCCAGGCTCTCTGGTTTCTGCATACCTGTTCGAGCATGAAGAGATCGAGCATGCAGATATCATTTGTCTGTTCAAGTGCAGGTATAAACTCCGCAGGCGGAATTATCTTTCCGTCATGGAACCATCTGCACAGAGCTTCTCCTCCAACTATCCTGCCTGTAATGATGTTGACTTTTGGCTGATAGAAAGGAACGAATTCCTCATTTGCAAGAGCATCCGACAGTTTCTGCTGGATCCTGGCGAACTTCTGTTTCTTAAGTGTCAGTTTCTCATCATAGATTATGACATGACCCATTCCGCCCGACTGTGCAACTCGGAATGAATCGATGATCTTTCCGAAAATATCACTTATGTCCTTTGGTTCGAAGCCGTCAACATGCACCAGGACACCGGCACTCGTATGTACCTTAACACAACGGTTGTCATCAATCCTGAGCACTGCCTCATTAAGGAATTCCTCTACGCCCTTGAGATTAACTTTTGATCCTATGGCGACGAAATTATCACCGCCTAAACGCGCCACAAAAGCGCCTTCGCCCAGCAGACACATCATGTTATCATAATGCTGTTTCATGATCATGTCTCCGACATGTCTGCCAAACTCCTGATTGATAACAGAGAAGTGCCTCAGGTTATAACGTATGGCTATCTTGCCTTCAAAATCATTCTGGCTGATGATCCTGTCAATTTCGCGGTAAAAACTCTTCAGGTTCGGATAACCGAACTCGTCAAAAAATGCGAGATCATAAATGATCTGTTTAAGTCTGTTACGGGTAATAAAACTCAGAGCCGTTCTCATTACGAGATCGACCTTATCAAGTTCTTCGGGACTTAACGGCTCCTCATCCTCGGCCATGTAAGCCGTTGCAGTTACGCTCGACAGGACACTCGTTACAGCCTTGATATGCCAGACTTCACAGCCGCCCTTTCCGGTATCAAAAGTGCAGAGTGTCTCACCGTTACCGGTCTCCTCTTCCGTCTGATTACGGTATACATGAATCTCCGTCTTACTTAATCTGAACATATTGCCGAGCTTGTTAAGGAGCTGGATAACAAGAGGAATGTCAGGATTTTCAAAATCCGCCATTGCGGAAAGGAGTTTCTCGTAGAGCTCGTAGAACTTTACGAAAGAATAACTCTGGACAGATTCGGATTCGTAATTCACGGGAAGATTCTTGAACCTGTTCTTCTCCTCGTACATAAGGCTGTCGGCACGCTCGAAAACATCCTGGACCGTCAGATCCTTATCCATATCAAAATCCGACATTCCGAAGGCAAGCGTTACAAGCCCGTTGTGCCTGTTATCGACCTGCCTGTTATAGAATGCCTTCATAAGATCTTTACGTTTCTCGTAATCATGGCCTCTTAAGAGCACGACAAATTCATCACCGCCAACACGGTAGACCGGACTGTGCTCAAACACTTCGCAGATAAGAGAACATGCATCTTTTATGTAATCGTCACCTGCGCTGTGTCCCTGCTCATCATTAACTGTCTTGAGTCCGTTAACATCGAATACCGCTATTGCAAACTCCAGCCCGTCAGTACATGCGTCTATCTGTTCATTAAGATGTGATTCAGCACTTACGAAAGCAAGCTTATTCTTGACGCCGGTCAGAGCATCCCTGTTGGCTATGTCCATAGCCGAACCGATCCTGGCCTCATAGTCCATTTCCCTTCTCTTGGCCTCATCGGTATTCTCAAGAGCCACAATGATGTATTCAGAGTCTTTCTCGAGGCGCATGATAACGAGCGACACATACTGTGGGCGCCCGTCGAGATTGAGCCTGTAATGAAGATAGATCTTGTTCATCTGCTCAAGCTTTTCAAGGATATTCTCTTTGGTAATGGCATGGGACATCATCTCGTAATCTTCCTCGTAGATGTCACTCTTCATGTTGCGCTGTGAATCCGCAAAGAAATCTTCGCCCCTGTTGCCAACTTCAAGTTTTGTATATTTCTCGCTCGAACTGAATTCGTTATACTCGTTTGTCTCTAAGTTGACGCGGTAGATGACCTCATATCTCGTTGACAGAGCCATGGCCACGTTATTGAACAGCTCGCTCTCCTCAATTATCGACTGCTCGCGCTTCATCTGGGAATCAATATTGAGCACACCCATAACGATATGAGCCGGATCGTTCTTGGGAACAACGGCATTAAGCGAAACATACTTGATACCATCACCCAGTATCTGTCTGTATGTCAGAGCAACAGTTCCGTTCTCTCTGAGATTCTGCATCAGGTTCTTCTTATCGAGCCCGGTCAGAACATAATCGATATCCTCTTCATAGATGAACTTTTTAACGTCCGTTACCATGTCGGCAAAAAAGTTCTTTCCCTGTTTTGTGGTACCGAGCTGAGCATACACTTCACTCGAGCTGTAGGTCGTGTACTTGTTACTGTTGATGTTGATGTAATAGATTACTTCATAACGGCTCGCGAGCGCTCCTGCAATCCTGCTGTACGTAAGGAGCTGCTCCTCGTTCGCGATCTCACGGCGTCTCTCTTCATCGATGTTCTGAACACCGATTATGACCTTGCCGTCTGCGCCTTTTATAGTCTTGAGGAAATAGTGAAGCGGTTTCCCGTCAACCATAAGTCTGTAATTCAGAGTGAATGATCTGTCTTCGGTAAGGATCGCCGTAACATTCTCTTTTTTAAACGACTCGAGGAAGAATTCCTGGTCATCAGGATAGACCTGAATACGGCAGTTGCGGATGGTATCTTTATAAAAATCCTCTCCGGATGATCTCAGGACCAGATCCTTATTCTCACCTTGGGTAATATATTCAACATAACTGTCATCAACCGAGTTGATTACATAAATGCATTCATAATCCTTTGCGAGCGCAAGAGCGATCTCATCGAAAGTAATAGCCTTTTTAGAGTTCTCACCGTTCATAATGCACCTCTGAACAAAGTTACTACTATTTTACTATGGATTTCGGTGCGTATGTTAATACGTTGTAAAAAATTAGTGAGAATTTACAAAATTCATTACACTGTTCAGTGGAGAATGCTTACGAGCTTCTCATCGCTTGAGAGGAGCTCCTTGGCCAGTTCCCTGTACTTTTCCTCATGCAGATATGTGTGTCTGTGAGGCTTGATCGAGGGTGCCAGATCTATCGCAGCACTATAATCAGCCGCCTTCAGGCCGAGCGTTGCACAATAATCCCAGAATCCTGTCTTGGTGAAGATCGTATCCACCCTCTGCCATCTGTGGTCACAGATCTTACACATGATGTAGGTCGCAATACCAACCTGCACGCCGTGTAGCTGAGGACGCTCAAGGAGCTGGTCCAGCGCATGCGATATAAGATGCTCGGATCCGCTCGTCGGAGCGCTCGAACCTGCAATCTCGTTTGCAACGCCGCTCATCGCCAGAGAATCGAGGAGTTCTTTGAGGAACAGGTCATCGTTTATGGATTCAAAAGGTGTCCTGACAAATGAATTAACAGCTTTCTTGGCTACCATGAACGCGAAATCATTCACTTCTTCGTAGCCCAGGTCTTCCTCGTGCTGCCAGTCGTAGGTTGACTGGATCTTTGCCACCATGTCGCCCACGCCCGAATAAAGGAATCTTACAGGCGCACTCTTGATAACGTCCGTATCGACCAGAATGCCTGATGCCATCTTCGCGGGGAGCGATTTGCGGTGTCCGTCAACGATGAGCGAAGCTGATGAACTTGAGAATCCGTCAGACGATGAACTCGTCGGAACGCTGATGAACGGTATCCTAAGGATATAGCCGATATATTTGGCAGCATCGATTACCTTGCCGCCGCCCATGCCGATAACGGCCTGTGTCTTGTTGGGGATCTCAAATGCGAGATTCGTTATGTCAACGAAATCCACCGTATCCATCTCCTGATGGTGGAGGACCTTTACGCCTGCCCTGTCAAAAGACTCGAAAACCTTCTTTCCGAACATGTCAGTAAGGCCGTTGCCGAACAATATCGTTATCTGAGTGATTCCGGCATCCTTGAGATAATCTCCGATGTGTGCCGTTACGCCGCACTCTATCTTAAGTATTGTAGGGATCGAGATCTCATCTTTGGGCATGGTATTTACCTCGTTTCTCTATTAGCCGATAACTTCGGGTACAACTTTTGTGAGTTCTTCAAAACTGTTGATGACGGGCACTTCGGTATTTATCGTGCCGAATCCGTATTTGGCGTGAATGAACGGTAACCCCGCCTTATGAGTTGCATCGTAATCACTTTGGATATCACCGACATAGCATGCTGCCGTAAGGCCGTTGCGCTCTGCAATGAGCCTGATGTTCTCATCCTTCTGCTTAAGATTATTTCCGTAGCACTCGATATCCTCAACGAGGTTTTCGGGCTTGCCATACGCGATCTCATAGTAACCTAAGAAAGATTCGATATAACCTTCCTGACAGTTACTAACGATATAAATGTGATAACCCATCTCCTTGAGTTTGGCCCATGTCTCGAAGATACCATCGTACAGTTCTCCGCCATTCGCTCTCAGATAAGCGTTCTCGTAATTCTCACAGAGAGATCTGAGGTTGTCTCTCTCGGGTCCCTTCTCGGTATATGGGAACAATGTATCTGCGATAACGTCCATGGGCTTACCCATGACGCTCTGGATGTCTTCTCTGGTTACGGACTTATCCTTATAACCTGCTTCATGGATCTTCTCGGTCCATGCCTTTGCAACGTTCGCGGACGAATCCCATACGGTTCCGTCCATATCAAAGATTATGCCTTTTTTGCCCTGCATATAAACTCCTGCTCAAAAACTAATGAGTCTATTATACGCTATTTGGCAACGGTAAAATCAACACTTGATGTAAGTCCGCAGTCAGGGAGCGTGATCTTAAGCGTTCCCTTGCCTTCTTTGCCTGTGCTTCTGATGTAGACACCGCCCATGCCGCCGTTGATGTCAGCCAGCGAAGGTCCCAGGATCTCAATATCGCCTGTTGCTTCCAGAACCGCCTGCCTGTTATAGAAAGCCATAACGTTTCCGTTGTCGTCAATAATCCTGATACGCACTGCTGCAACGTCATATGTAGCGCCTTCCTTCAGCACGTTCGAAGAAACCTTGAGATCGAGAGCCAGGTTAGTCATCGCAGCCTTAACGACTGTCTTAACAACTTTGCCGTCTCTGATGCCTTCGAATTTGAACTCAGTCACCTTGCCGCCCCAGTTGCCGACGTATTTGGCGAACAGTCTGTACGCATCGTCAAACTTCATCTTATATCTGGTCATGGCTTCGCCCATGGTAAGTTTCATCTTAAGAGGCATGTTCTCCATGCCGTAAACAGCAGAGAAATTAAGGGCGTCTTTTACGATCTTTGTCTGCCTCTTTGCAAAACCCTCTTCCTTTTCTATCTGATCTCCGATGTAGTCGTCGATCAGCATCGGCGGAGCGATCATGTTCTTATATTTGGAATCTTTTCTCGTGTATTCCTTGATGAAGATATCATCCTTATACATCTTTACGCTGTCGCAGTTCGAGAATATGAATATCTCGCCTCTGTTGCCTGCAGCATGCTCACCGATATCCATTGAGGAACTGATCTCGAGTACGGGTTCTATGTCTTTGTTCTGGCTCGCATAAACATATGCTGCGAGCTTCGGATTTCTGAACATGTCGGTAACGCCGTGATAGCATACTCTGTCACCTGAACCGAAATCCTTATGAGTGTTGTAATCAAACATGCACCATCCGAACGAACCGGCGATATCGTCATTTGCCATTACGCTGTCTAAGACATTGCAGTGCCTTAATGCATGCTCCTGTCTGTGCAGTTCATCATCGAAAGCTTTCGTCGGGAACATGTGACCGTTATATTCACTGATGAAGTACGGCTTGTTCATATCGGAAGTAACGTTCTTCTTCTGTTCGCAGCCGGCGGTCTTACCGTTGTGACTGAAGTCATTAAACGCATAAACATCTTCGAGCAGTGAACTGTTCTTAAGATATCTGACACCTGAAGTCTGACGGTACGGATCCAGATCATGAGCTTCCTTATTCGTCTTCTTGTAAAGTTCATCGCAGTCGAGCGACTCGTTGATCCTTACGCCCCACAGTATGATCGACGGATGGTTCCTGTACTGCACGACCATCTCACGCGTATTGATAACCGCCTGTTCTTTCCACGCTTCATCTCCGATGTTCTGCCATCCTGGGATCTCGGTAAATACCAGAAGACCTATCTCATCACACCTGTTAATGAAGTGATGTGACTGCGGATAATGTGATGTTCTGACTGCATTAAGTCCCAGCTCGTTTTTCAGGATGTCCGCATCAAGTTTCTGCATTGATTCGGGCATCGCATATCCGACATAGGGCCAGCACTGGTGACGGTTTAATCCTCTTAGCTTGATCTTCTTTCCGTTCAGATAGAATCCGTCAACCTTAAATACTGCCGTTCTGAATCCGAATCTTACGGTATGCGAATCACCGTTTGCGAGCGTCATGGTCAGATCGTAGAGAACAGGGTTTTCGAGTGTCCAGAGTTCAGCTCCTTCGACAGTAATATCCGCATCCGTTCCTATCTTCCCTTCGAAAACCGTCTTTCCGCTCTTTACTTCCGTGATCTTCGCGTTAAGTTCTCCCTCACCTGCAACATCAGTCTTAATGTGAGCGGCCTTATTCATGTCAGCATAGACAAACACATCTTTGATGTAATCCTTCTCCCTGACATCAAGATGCACCTCTCTGTAGATACCGCCATATGTCATGTAGTCAATGACAAAACCAAACGGCGGAACGTTTAACGTCTCGTTGCTGTCGCACTTAACTGCGATCACATTCTCTTCACCGGTCTTAATGTGGTCTGTAAGTTCTACCGTGAATGCAGTATAACCGCACGAATGCTTTGTGAGCATCTTACCGTTAAGGAATACTTCCGCTTCATGCGCGACAGCATCAAAAGTAAGGAAAACACGCTTATCCTTCCACTCGGAAGGAGCCGCAAAAGTTTTCCTGTAGCATGACACCATCTGATACACATGCGCATCGAAATAGTTTAAGGGAGTAACCTTAACGGTGTGAGGGATCCTCACATGCTCCATCTTATCTTCACCCCTGAAGACAGGCTCTTTCATCTCATCACTATATTCAGGCGACCACAGCCAATCGTTATTGATGTCTATTCTCATATTGTCTTCTCCCTTAACAGTTTTTATCCGATCTTCGCGATCGTATATATCCTCGAACCGTAATCCGGATAATATCTCATGTTCTCGTTATATCCGCCCGATGCAAATGCGCTCCTTAAGTGAACTCCCGCATACATCATGGCATCGCCATACATATCATGTGCTTCTTTTTCTGAATTCATCTTATAGAACTTGGCGATCGTTCTGTGCTGCAGACTGTCCTGCTTTACATGGATCGGAGCAACGTAGTTGATCAGTCCTCCGAACTCACGCAGATCGAACTTCAATTCTCTTCCTTCAATGTGATACTTGGTATCAGCATCAAGTCCCACTGGTTTAAGCACTCCCCACTGGGTATTCGGATGAGTAAACAGCTGCATCGTCATTGATACCGCACGAGTCTTATCAGGTGATACGACAGTCCATGAGATATCATTTCCGGGAAGTGAATCGAGCACACTGTAACCGCATGCTCCGAGAGCATCACCATCGCAGCTTCTCGAGTCATTCATTGATTTCGAACGGTAGAACCTTCCGAACTGCATGACTTCACGCCACTTCTTATACATTGCTATCTGCGCCTTAACAGCTGCAAAATCTTCAGAACTCATATCGTTAAGGTTGCATTCATATCCGAGCACACCGAAAGATGCCACGTTAAATCTTGTCTCTATCGGCGTCCTGCGGAGCGTCTGATGATTAGGACAGTCAGATACATGTGCCGTTACCGTAGACATCGGATAGCCGTATGAATACCCGTTCTGGATCTCTGCCCTGCATACCGCGTCCGTATCGTCACTTGCCCATATCTGAGGGAAGAAACTCAGGATGCCGAGATCGAATCTGTTTCCGCCTGATGCGCATCCTTCAAAAAGGATGTCAGGGAACTTCTTTGTGAGTTCTCTCATTATGCGGTAAAGTCCCAGGATATATCTGTGCGTTACCTCACCCTGTCTGTCGGCAGGAAGTGACCTTGAGAATATATCCGAGAAGTTCCTGTTCATGTCCCACTTAACATAAGAGATATCGGCAGATTCAAAAACATGGCTCATCACCTTGATGATGTGATCCTGAACCTCAGGATTGGCGAGATCCAGTATCATCTGGTTTCTTCCTTCGGAATGGTTCTTGCCGGGTATCTCCATCGCCCATTCAGGATGTGAGAGATAGAGTCCGCTCTCACGGTTTACCATCTCAGGCTCTACCCAGATACCGAAATCAAGACCCAGAGCGCGGACCTTATCGCAGATTCCCTTCACACCTCTCGGAAGTTTCTTCGTATCCGGGAACCAGTCACCTAATGAAGTTGTGTCGTCATTACGTTCGCCGAACCATCCGTCATCCATGACAAAGAGTTCGATGCCGGCGTCTTTTGCTTTTCGCGCAAGACGAAGGAGTTTGCTCTCACTGATCTTGAAGTAGGATGCTTCCCAAGAGTTTAAGAGAACCGGCCGAAGTCTGTCTTTCCACGGACCGCGCAGGATATGCTTCGACACGAAGTCATGCATCTGCCCGCTCATTCCGTTATATCCCATAAAGGAATATGTCATGACCGCTTCCGGGGTCAGGAAAGACTCTCCTTTCGACAGTTTCCATTCAAATGAAGTCGGATTTATACCCGACAGAAATCTAACTTTGCCAAACGGACTCTTCTCAACAGATTCATAATGGTTGCCGCTGTATACGAGATTGAATCCGTAAACGTCACCGTACTCTTCGTTAGCGCCGCGCTTCGAGATCATTACGAAAGGATTAGCCCTGTTGGATGTGTTGCCCGTAAAAGATGAATTTACCAGACGCGCTGATGAAACAGACATATCAGTTCTCTTCATCTCTCTTGCCCACGCACCCGTAAATGTCGTGAACACATAATTATCAGGATCGAGATCTATCTGTGTGCTCATGAGCTTCCTGATCTTAATATCACCTTCACCCTCGTTAATAAGTCGTGTTGTTCTGGTGATAACGTCAGTGTCGGAATAAACACTGTATATGAGTTCGAGCTTCAGTGAATTCTCTTTATCAAGAAGCGTTACAGTAAGCACCTCAGCATCTTCACCGTAAGATGTCGGAAGACCTTCCGTACCACCGTCTCTTCCTTTGCTCTGTTTGTATTCCGAGTACAGGAAATCCGATGTAAAACTGCCGTCTGAATTTACGAGCTCAATGAAGGCTTCCCTCACGTCACCCTTACCGTAGGAACTCATCTCAAGACGCATGTCTTCCAATGAGAAATTACCGTGATCTTTTGAATATACGACCGCTGTTCCGGGAGCAAACTCATGCTGCTCGGTAAGACCGTCTTCACTGTCCAGATGGATCTTGCGGCCGTAATAAAGATGTTCTATATGACCCGAATCCAATACCTTCATCGCATATGTCGTATGAGCGGTATTAAGGATAAACAGAGGGGACTTGTCTCCTGTTACTGTGATCATGTTAATCAGCTCCTTGACTTGAGTTCATCTGCGATCTCTTTAAGCTTCTTATCTGTCAGCATATATTTAGCCTTGAATATAAGCAATGCTATTACGAGTACAAATATGGGCGCTAGTGTCATTACCATTCTGAGGCCGAAGACCGCGCTCGTGTCGATCGTCTCAACAACATTATTCCTGATCGAAGCAACCTTTTCAGTAAGAACGCTGAGTGTCATGCCGACATTGTCATCCTGCTGGATGTTGAAGATCGTAAGGCAGACGGATGCAACGAGAGCTGCTATACCTGATGCGAGCTTAACCACGAATGTCTGCATCGAGAAGATGACTGACTCATCTCTTCTGCCGTTCTTGAACTCACCGTAATCACATGTATTAGCAAGGAAGATCGTGCAGATGACGTTAAGTATTCCGACTGCGCCCATAATGAAGAATCCCGGTACGAAGAAGGCATATACATTCTTTGTTCCCGCAAGAGATAATCCGAGGAGGATGAGATAACCTGCGATCGCGGAGAACACTCCGATATAGAAGATCTTCAGCGTCGTGAATGCTTTTCTGAGCAATGGGAAGAAAAGCATCATAGCAAAGATCTGCATCGCTCCCGCAAACGTGTTAAACAGCGTATAGTTGCTCTGCCAGTTAGGTCCTGCGATGTCGTACTTGAAGAAGTAGATCAGAAGATTTGATGTAATGTATGTAGCCGTATTAAACAGGACGATGGTAATAACGATTGTCATAGCCTGATCGTTACCGAGAAGCGCTTTGAACATCTGCTTTACCGATGCGGTCTGCATGTCGACGGATGATTTCTCCTTGATGCAGAGGCATGTGATGCCGATGAATACGACGAACAGGATGCCGATTATGATCGAGAATACCTTGAAGCCTTCCCTCTCGACTTCGAGAGTTGAGACCATGCTGAGTTCTGCATTCAGAGACCCGCTCTGCTTAACAGTTTCAAATGTCTCTGAATCAACATAGAAAACGAGTCCGGCCTGATCATCATTCTCAATTACAAATTCAACATTTGATTCTGAAGCGGATACACCGTTAAGTGTAAATTCATAGTCTGAGTTATCGCCGTTAAATACCGTAACATCACCGAAAGCTCTGTCAGAACCTGTAAGGCTGACCTTCGCAGTTACATTTTCTTTTGAATATTCGATAACGTTTGAAGTGGGATTGCCGTCTTTGTCACGCTCGATAACATATACCGCGATATCGCTTTCTGAAGATACATATTCTTTAGTAATGTTATCCGTGCTCTTAGCAACGAGAGCGGTACCGATCGCAGAGACTGCAATAACGGTGATTACCGTTACCAGAGCGGAACCGACGCCTGCACAGGAACGTGCGAGAGCAGACAGTCCTTCTCTCTCCTTACCGCCTCTTGTGAATGCGGGGATCATTGACCAGTACGGAATGTCCATCATGGTGTATGTAACACCCCAGAGGATATATGTAACTGCCGCATATGCAACAAGGCCTTTGCCATCGAGTGACGGCGGTGCAGCGAACATCAGGATGAGGATCACCGCATTTGTGATCGTACCGATCATGAGCCACGGACGGAACTTACCCCAGCGGGTCTTTGTTTTCGCGACGATAATGCCCATGATAGGATCGTTGAACGCATCGGAAACTCTCGCCACGAGCAGAATGATTCCCATCGCTATCGCGCTGGTCTTCATGATGTCCTGGAAATAGTAGAGGACATAAGATGCCGAGAGCATGTACACCATGTCTTTTCCAACTGCACCTATGCCATATGCAAATTTCTCTTTGCCGGTAAGGCCTCTGTTAGTAGTCATAATCTCTCTCCTCTTAACCTGCGGAAATTCCGATAAGAAGTATGTTTACGACTTCGTTCAGGTAATCGTTATACTTCTTTTTGCTGCCCTTCATTACGTCACGCTCAAAGAATCTCTCGAGCGATGCTTCCATCATTATCTTAAATATCGCGAGATCGGCATCCTTCCTGATAACGCCCTCCTGCTTGCCCTGCTCGAGGAGCCGGAATGCGGGAGTCCATCCGGTCTCAAGGCGCTTCTGCAGTTTCTTATAGACCTTCGGATATTTATCCTTGAGCGGATAGAGTTCCTGGAAATTGATATTCCTGTAACTCTCCGGCATCGCGGACAGGAACAGTCTGATCTTCTCGATCGTTGTGTATTCATCAGAGTTAAGTATTTCTTTTTCTCTTACCTTTATATTGTCGAAAACATAATCCACCATTGTCTCGAAGATCTCATCCTTGCTCGAGAACTCCTTGTAGATCGTTTTCTTGGAGATCTTAAGTTCATCGGCAACATCATCCATGGTGAGCTTTAAGCCCTTCTTGTTAAAGACCTGGATGGTACCTTTAAGGATCTTCTCTCTAATCTCTGTCATCATAACCTTAAGATTCTCCTTCGGAAACTGTTTTTGTAAATTTGCGTTTCCACCATAATAATAGCAAGTTACTGCAAAAACGGCTTGTTTATTTCGGAAACTGTTTTTACAAATTTAGTTTCCGACTCTTGTGCAAAATACGCATGTGACTGTTTCGGGAAGTCAATCTATAATCATGCTATAAGGTCCGCAAGGAGGCTTACCATGATCGATCTGAACTCTATAGATTTTAAAGATATCTACATTACTGATGACGCAGTATCGCAGCAGAATGCCAGATATGCGAATGCGGTAAATGAATTTAATAAGACATTCCCCGGTATCGAACCTGCTGCGATTTTCAGTGCTCCGGGAAGAACCGAGATCGGCGGCAACCACACTGACCACCAGCACGGTGAAGTCCTGGCCGCATCGATCAACAAGGATGCGATCGCCGTTGTATCCCCTTCCGGAGAGAACACAGTCAGCATCCTCGCCGACGGCTTCGGCATGATCAATATCTCACTTGACGATCTGCATCTGAAAGAAGACGAAAAAAGCTCTACCGCTGCCCTCATCAGAGGAGTTCTTGCAGGGCTTAAGAAAAATGGATATGTCCTTGGCGGGTTTAACGCATATATCACGAGCGATGTGCTGATCGGCGCAGGTCTGTCTTCCTCTGCAGCTTTCGAGACCCTGATCGGAACAATAATTTCAGGACTTTATAACGATATGAAGATAGATCCCGTTACGATCGCGAAGATCGGACAGTTCGCCGAGAATAAATACTTCGGCAAGCCGTGCGGTCTCATGGATCAGATGGCATGCTCCGTCGGCAATCTCGTTCATATTGATTTTGCAGATCCGGCTGATCCCGTCGTTGAGAAAGTCGGTTTTGATTTCTCCTCCACTGACTATGTTCTCTGCATAACAGATACCAAAGGTTCACACGCCGACTTAACAGACGAATATGCCGCGGTTCCTGAAGAGATGAAAAAGATAGCATCACTTTTAGGATATGAAGTTCTCCGTGACGTTACATTCGAAGACATACTGGATAATATCGACATGCTCAGGAAAGAGTCAGGAGACCGCGCTGTTTTAAGAGCCATTCATTTTGTAAATGAGACCGACCGCGCAGCAGCCGAGGCGGAAGCGCTGAACAATAATGATATCCCTGAATTCATCAGACTCGTCAGATTATCCGGTGACTCATCATTTAAGTATCTGCAGAATGTTTACACCAACAGGGATGTAACCGTCCAGAACGTGTCTCTCGCGCTCGCGGTCAGTGATACGATACTGAACCCTGACGAAGCATCCAGAGTGCATGGAGGCGGCTTTGCGGGCACCATACAGGCATTCGTAAAAAAGAAAAATGCCGCAAGATACAAAAAGTATATGGATAAAGTTTTCGGGAGCGGATCGTGCGAGATCCTCGCGATAAGAAAATACGGCGGAATGAGAGTACTCTGAGGAACATCACATGATCAACACATACATAACAGAACTGGTTAATTACGGCATCGAAAAGGGTCTTATAGATGAACAGGACCGCATCTATACGGTCAACAGGCTCATTGAACTTTTCGAGCTTGATGAATATACCGAACCTGATGCGGTCCCCGGATCAAGAGACCTCCATCTCATCCTGGAAGACATGATGGCATGGGCTTTTGAGCACGGCGTAATGAAGAGCGATACAACGGCAGGCAAAGACCTTTTCGATACTAAGATCATGGGTATCATTACCCCTCCCCCGTCACTTGTTATCGCCGAGTTTAACATGCTGTACGGATCTTCTCCCAAGGAAGCCACAGACTGGTATTATGACTTCTCAAAATCGACAAATTACATCCGCACCGACCGTATTGCAAAGGATGTTAAATGGGTAGCACCGACAGAGTTTGGTGATATCGACATAACGATCAACTTAAGCAAACCCGAGAAAGATCCCAGAGACATCGCGGCTGCCGGAAGAGCAAAGAGCACGTCCTATCCGAAGTGTCTCCTCTGCCCTGAGAATGAGGGTTACGCAGGAACACTGACTCATCCGGCAAGACAGAATCACAGGATAATTCCGATAACTCTGGATGGTGAAGATTACTATCTCCAGTACTCACCTTATGTCTACTATAATGAGCACTGCATAATCCTTAACAAGGATCACATCCCGATGGTGATCAACCGTTCCACGTTCAAAAAGCTCCTGAGTTTTGTGGAGCTGTTTCCTCACTACACCGCAGGCTCCAATGCTGATATTCCGATCGTAGGCGGTTCCATTCTGAGCCACGATCATTTCCAGGGCGGGTGCTACACCTTCCCTATGGCACGCGCCACATATAAACAAACCTTCTCATTCCCTGAATATGAAGATCTTACCGCCGGCATCGTTAATTGGCCGATGTCGGTAGTAAGACTTCAGGGTGAAGATATTGACCGCATTGCAGACTGTGCCGGAATGATCCTTGACAAGTGGAAAAACTACACCGATGAAGCTGCATTTATCTACGCGGAAACTGACGGTGTCCCTCACAATGCGATCACGCCCATTGCGCGCAAAAACAGCGAAGGAAAATTCGAGCTCGATCTCGTACTGCGCAATAACATAACGACAGATGAACATCCCATGGGCGTTTACCATCCGCACGCGGAATACCATCACATCAAGAAAGAGAACATAGGTCTTATCGAAGTAATGGGACTTGCGGTTCTCCCGGCAAGACTTAAGCACGAGATGGGACTTCTTGAAGATGCATTATTAACCGGCAAAGATATTCATGAGATCAGCGAGATCTCGAAGCATGCTGACTGGATCGATGAGTGGAGATCAGATTACGATCTCTCCTCTTCTGACAGCATCCGTGACGCCCTGCAAAAAGAGATCGGCAAAACATTTGCAAAGGTCCTCGAATGTGCAGGTGTCTACAAAAAAGATGAAGATTTTATGAGGTTCATCAATTCTTTATAAGTCCCTTTAGTGATATTTTATTTTGACCCGTATCTCACACTTAATATCAGATACGGCAGATTGGGGGATCTTATGAATAGAGACATGTCCGTTCCTTGCGAAGAAGGAATGCTTAACATCCGCGTTGGCGCGATCATCTTAAGAGACGGCAAGTTCCTTATGGTCGGAAACAACGGGCGGCCTGAGTATCTGTACTCTGTCGGTGGCAGGATCAAATTCGGCGAGACAGCTGAAGAAGCAGTCATAAGAGAAGTTCTCGAAGAGACCGGTTACGAGCTCGAGATAGACCGCCTGGGCTATGTCCACGAGAATTATTTCTACGGTGATGCCCCAACAAACTTCGGCAAGCTGATCTATGAGATCTCGTTCTTTTTCTACATGAAGGTTCCTGATGATTTCGAACCTGAATGCAGCAGTTCCACTGAAGATGACAGTGATGAATTCCTCCGATGGATCACGCCTGACGAACCTGTAAAGTACTTCCCTGAATTCTTCAGGCTTGAACTGAAAAATCCGACGGACAGCATCAAACACTTCATCACAGACGGAAGAAAATAAGCCTGCTTTTGCAACTTACTACTGTTTTTCGCTCCTCCAGACATATCCGGTCTTGATAACCGTTTCAATATGATAGCCGGCTTTACCGAGAGCTTTTCTGAGCTTCTTTATGTGTGTGTCGACAGTCCTGTCATAGCCTTCAAAATCAGAACACCAGGCAATATCAAGGATCTGGTCACGCGTAAGGACAATATCCTTGTGATCGATAAACATCAGAAGCAGATCATATTCCTTTGGCGCAAGATTTATTGTCTTTCCGTTCACGCTTACGAGGTGCCTTGCAGGATCTATGGTGCTCTCCTCAATGACAAGGCATCCGTTATTGGAAAGAAACCCGTGGTATCTGCTGATCAGGGCATTAACCTTCATGAGCAGGACCTTTGTGGAAAAAGGCTTTACAACATACTCATCAGCTCCGATCTCATAGCCGGAAACGATATCGCATTCATCACCTAAAGCCGTAAGAAAAATGATAGGCACATCGTACTTTGATCTTATGTGGCGGCATACTTCCTTGCCGTCTTTTCCGGGCATCATAATATCCAGGATGACCACGTCATACTTCTGCCTGTCCGCTAAGGAACAGGCATCATTTCCGTTATCAACCGCATCTATCTCAAATCCGTTTTTACGGAAGAAGACTTCAACGACTTCTCTTAATGTAACTTCATCTTCTGCAAGCAAAATCCGATACATTCTTTACTTCCCTTTTGAACCTTTCAGGCCGTTTCATGAGCAGGCATTGAGAACTTGAACTCAGTTCCATTATCGCCGCTCACGCAGCTGTAATCAGCCTTGTGGACATCCAGGATACTCTTTACGACCGAGAGTCCGACACCGCTGCTGCTCATTCTGTCGGTTCTGGACTGGTCTGTCGTATAGAAGATATCCCAGATCTTGTCCAGATCCTTTTTCTCTATCTTAGCACCATCATTGGTGATACTGAACTCTATTTTACGGCCGTTCCTGTTAAGACGGATCGTGATGATGTGATCGCAGTATTTGATCGCATTTGACATGAAGTTGCTTAATACCATATTCATCATTTCATGATCTGCAAATACCGTATACGGCTTTCCGTCATGATTAAACGCGATCGTGATATTTCTTTCACGGATCAGTTCACCATTTCTTCTGATAGTATCCTCAGTCAGTTCCTTCAGGTCAATTGCTTCGCGATTGATCTTATTGCTGCCTTCTTTTATCTTCGAGACATCGAGGAGCTTACCAACCATGTCAGACATGTGATCTACTTCGTTTACGATCCTTTTCGAATAATCTTTGCGGCGGTCGTCATCGAAATAATCCCAGTTCTCAACGGTTGCTTTTGTAACAGCCAGAGGAGTTTTTAATTCATGCGCAATGCCCCTTGTAAGCTTCTGGTTCCTGATCTCATAGTTCATCTGGTTTTTATAGAGCATGACAAACGAGATAACGATTACAGCCTCAAAGATGATCAATCCCAAGAGCATTAATATATAAGTCAGGGCATTATTCTTGAGCACGTTTGCAAAAGGTTTTCCCGCAATGCAGTAAGAGACATGAATATTCCCTTCTTTAGCCAGACAGATCAGCACCGAGGTAGAGGTAAAAATACCTTTTTGGGAATTAACACCGGAATATTTTTTATAAGTCTTTTCTCCTTCAATGCCTGCCTCATAAGCTATTTCGTTAAGCTTTTCAATTGCAGTATCGCCTTTGTGTATTCCCTGTTCAAAAGAATCCAGGATAACCTCGCCGCTGTTAACATCCGTTATCGAAGAATAAAAGCCCGTGCA
>JAEEGL015738460.1_pt1 | contig 17754 bp, 15 predicted proteins | sample 9134231 | NCBI WGS metagenome assembly JAEEGL01 (sample SAMN16246548, study PRJNA631951) | gut metagenome | biome: gut microbiome; feature: rumen; material: fiber-attached | host: Bos | place: Iran: Karaj | collected 2018-10 | reverse complement strand
GTAAACGAACTTTCAGGAATTATTCAACTGGACGAAAATTACGATTATGAAGATGCTTATGCTTCGTATCTGGAGCATAAATATGAATAAAGTTTTTGTAGATACAGACGTAATTCTTGATATGCTTGCACATCGCCTTCCGCACTTTCATTTTTCGGCTGTACTTTTCACTTTTGCCGAAATGAAAAAACTTGAGCTTTATACAAGTCCGCTGATTTTTGCAAATACCTTTTATATTCTCCGAAAACAGTTAGGAAATGAAGAAGCAAAAAAAGCGCTCCGAAAATTACGGGTCCTTGTTCATATAATAGATTCATCAGAAGCAGTTGTAGACAAAGCCCTCAATTCAGACTTTGTAGATTTTGAAGATGCCATCCAGTATTATACCTCGCAGGAAAATGGCATAAACATTCTTATAACCCGTAATCTGCGCGACTATAAAAATGCATCACTCATAGTACAAACTCCGGAAACTTTTCTTGTTACTAACGGGCTGATTTGATAATAAGAAGAATTAACTTACCACATCCCTCAAATGCCTGTCGTCATTCAAAAGTTCCAGCACAGGCATAGCCAGGCTGCCGGGGGTTTTGTCGAAGCGGAGGACGCTTATTCCTGTGTGGGAAAAGTGGCAGAGGGCGCACATGTAGGGGAAGGTCTGGTTCAGGGTGCGGGCAAGAAAGGCGGAGCTGGCTCCACCGTGGCAGAAAATTGCCAGAGTTCTCTGCCGGTCATCGGGCCGCTTGTTGCGGTAATAGAGGCCTTCGCGCACATAGCATAAGTCTGCCAGCCACTTATCTGCTTCTTCGCCAATTTTGTCTGCGTCGACAGTGGCGAAGTTTCCTTTGTAAACGGGATATTCGCGCCATTTTTCACTTTGCAGGTCATGGCCAGCAAGCATCAATTCGTCGGCGCCCTTCCAGGGATGCCATTTTTCTTCATATAGCTCGTCTTCGCGGCCGTAGCGGATCTCGCGGATAAAATCCAGAATATGGATATCTTTTATGCCTGAGGCTTTTGAAAAATATTCGGCGGTCTGCATAGCTCTTCCCTGAGGAGAAGAATAAATCTCATCTATTCCTTCGATTAATAGTCTCTGAGCTGCGGCTGCGGCCTGTTTGTGGCCAAGTTCGGTAAGGCAGTCTTTTTCGTAATTTGGGTCGCCGTGGCGGATAAGTATAATTCTCATAGTTATTCAGATTATATCATATTTTACATTTGTTTATATATTCTGAAGAAGTTTAGCTCCGGGGTGATTACATATATCGCCCGCATCAGGTAACTGGTGCGGGTATTTTTTTAACTTTTGAATTTCTATATTATTTTATGTTATAATAAACTCCAGAGGAAATTGATGATTTATAAAAAAAAATTATTTCTTGCAGCTTTACTATTTTTAATTGGCTTTTATGGATTTTCGCAAAATAATAAGACAGTTCCTGCAACTTCTGTAAATAACTATTCCAGGAAGCGTGAAGTTCTTAACTGGTATACATCTTTGGGCGCTATTCGAGCAAAATCTTCTGATGGAAATACTTTTCTTATAGAAATTGTATTTGGCTATAAAGTTGATGATGAAAAAGCAGAAGTGGAATTTGCACAGCGCACAATAGAAATAAAAGATTATTTAAGAAATTTCATGATGAAAAAAACTAAAAATGAAATTTTAAATCCAAAAAATGAAGAAAAACTGAGTAATGAAATTAAAAACGGAATTAATCAGGAAATTCTAAATCAAGCAACTATACGCGATGTGCTATTTTTACAAAAAGAAATAATTGAATAATAAGGTGGTTTTACAATGAAAATAATTTCGTGGAATGTGAATAGAATTCGCGCGGTTGAAAAAAAAGGTTTTAAGGAATGGCTTCTTGCGAGCGGTGCTGATGTTGTTTGTATTCAGGAAACTAAAGCTCATCCCGGACAGCTTGCGCCTGAACTCCTTTCACCGTCTGGAGAAGGCGTAGAATATAAATCATATTTTCACAGTGCAAAAAAGCCCGGTTATTCAGGAACAGCAATTTATTCCAAAACTGAACCGGACTCTGTAGAACCAATGGGCGACGAGCGTTTTGATGATGAAGGCCGTGTAACAATTGCTAAATTTGGTAAGCTTGCAGTAATTTCTGCATATTTCCCGAACAGTCAGGAAGCAGGAGCCCGCCTTGATTACAAGCTTGCATTCTGCGATGCAATGCTTAAAAAATGTGATGAACTTGTTGCCGCCGGTTTTGATATTGTTCTTTGCGGCGATTACAACATTGCACACAAACCAATAGATCTTGCAAATCCAAAAACAAATGAAGGAAATCCAGGTTATTTACCGGAAGAACGTGCGTGGATGGATACTTTTACTTCTGCAGGTTATGTTGATACTTTCCGTCATTTTTGCGCGGAACCAAAAATGTATACCTGGTGGAGTTACCGTTTTCATGCGCGCGAAAAGAATGTCGGCTGGCGTATTGATTACCAGTGCGTAAATCCTTCTTTTATAGACAAAGTAAAATCTTCAACAATTCTTGCAGACGTAATGGGTTCGGATCATTGTCCGATCCAGATTGAAATTTAGTTTGCGTAATTTTTGATATATTGTTCAACAGGAAGTTCAGCTCCTTTGTAATGAACGTAAAGTTCTTTTTGAACTATTGTTCCGTCCTTACCAACGTAAATTTCAAGCTCGGGTTCAAGTTCATCAAAATTTTTACTTCCCATTGCATCTAATGTAAGCGCGTAATCTTCCTGAAGATAATATTCATTTGCAGATTTATAAACATTTTTAAGTTTGTAATCCAGTTGAGCTTCAATTTTTTCAATATCATTTTTATTCAGATTCAGCTGAGCATAACGGCCTTTTAAAGAATCAAAAGGATCGTAAGCGGTGCAGCGGATTCTGAAAATTGTATTATTTTTTTCGGCGTAATGTTTTATTGCGGCAGGCCTTATGAACATTGCGCTTATCACTGCAAGCTGAAAAACAATCAGCAGTGAAATTGAAATTATTACTTTTTTAATCATTTCGTGCTCTCCTTTTTGTCATCATAATGTTCATTATGATTAATAAGATTCCCATTAAAATTAAGGTGATTCCCTGAACTGCAAGTCCGTAACCTGAAGTGAAGAATCTTATCATCAAAATAAGTCCAAAATAAACTGTGCTCAGATTTGCGATTTTTAATGAATCATTTTTATACGCAAGATAAAAATAATAAACGCAGAAAACCAAAAGCAGCGGGAACGTAATTGCAATAGACACTTTATCAGAAACTTTTGAGAGCAAAAGAATTGAAGGCGGAAAAGCAAAAATTGAAGGATTAAACAAAATCTTTTCTTTAATCAGATGAACCAAAAGATAAACTGCAGTTGCGCCTGAAACAATCATGTAAGATAAAATATAATAATTTAAGTACATTGAACGGTTATGTGATTCAAAATTTGGACTTATTGAGGTGAAATAAAAAATCAAAAATCCCGGAATCAGTGCTGATAAAACTTTGAGCAATTTTTTTCCTTTTGTCTGAGCATAAAAATGAATAAGAATTGTTACCAGCGTTACAAAGAACCAGAAACTTGCTGCTGTATTATCTAAGTAACTTGCATCTGAATGAGAAATGGCGTAATAAACTGTAGCGATAATCAGATTTGCAATGTAACTCTTTTTGTGGAAAACAAATAAGAAAATGCAGGCTGCGAGCATATTCAAAATTATTATAGTTTCTGATGTAACAGCCACAGCATTTTCTGTTTCTCTGCTTACAATTATTAATATAACTGAAATCATGAAATGATTTATTACAATGTCTAAGTTAGAAATGAAATTCTTAAAATCTTTTTTTGCAAAGATTGCGAAGTTTACAAGTCCAAAAATTGCCGCAGGAGCAAAAGTTGCAAGAATGTAATATGCAGGTTTTGATCTGATTATATAAGCGATGTAGTAATAATTATTTGCCATGATTGTAATTGTAAAAAGCAAGGCAAGACTGAGCATTCGTGAAATTATGAAAACTTTTTTTGTATTTGCGCCAAGCGTGAATTTTTCTTTCCACAAAAATAATCCGGAAATAAATAATGCAACTGTGCTGAGCATGAAAAAGATTTCTGAGAAATTTGCATTTGACTGCGAAAATGCGTAATAAACTATTGCGATAATCAGATTTGCAATGCAGCTCTTTTTGTTGAAAACAAAAAAGTAAATGCAGGCTGTGAGCATATTCAAAATCATTAGAGTTTTTGAGGTAATTGCAAGAACAGATCCTGTGCTTTTGCTTGTAATCAATAAAATAACTGCAGTTAAGAAAAGATTAATTACAATGTCTAAGTTTAAAATGAAATTTTTGAAATCTTTTTTTGCAAAGATTGCGAAGTTTACAAGTCCAAAAATTGCCGCAGGAGCAAAAGTTGCAAGAATGTATTTTGCAATTTTTGATCTGATTAAAAACTCGATGAAGTAAAAATCATTCAACATTTTTGTAATTGCAAATAGCAAGGCAAGACTGAGCATTCGTGAAATTACGAAAACTGTTTTTGTGCCTTCGCCAGGCGTGAATTTTTCTTTCCACAAAAACAATCCCGAAATAAATAATGCAACTGTGCTGAGCATGAAAAGAATTGTTATAAAATAATCTATTGAAGAAAATGGGTATGTAAAGTACAGAATTGAAAAAAGAACATAAAAAATGTATTCGAACTTTTCGATTCTGATTATGTAAATGCAGGACATTATAAGATTTAGCGCGGTGATAAATCCAAGAATAAATAAAATGTTGTCCTGGTAAGAAATGTCTGCGGTGCAGAATAAAACAGAAGTTATTGTAAGCGTGATGATAATATCAACATTTAATAAAAATGCCCTTAAATTTTTTGCAGAGAAAATTCCGAACAACACAAGCCCTGAAATTGCCAGTGGTGTAAATGTAAAGAAAGTGAATTTATCAATTCCGTTATTGTAGTACAAAACTGAATCTGAATGGTTTGCCATTATGTTTGTAATAAAAAGAATGATTACTGCAACAATTCTTATAATAATCAAAAAGTTTTTATTTTCTGAATTAATTTCAAATTTATTTTTCCACAAGAAAAGTCCTGTGATAAAAAACAGAAGCATGCAGACAAAATAGAAAATTGTGAAAATATCAGAACGCGAGACAAGTTCAAGTAATAAATAAATTCCTATTATTCCTGAATAAATTAAGAAAGTAAATTTTTCAAATTTTATTGAAACGATTAATGAATAAATGAACAGCATTGAAGAAATTATTTTTACTGCCAATTTAAGTACATCAATATTTTTTGAATTTGAAACAGCAATTAAAATTGTTATAAAAACTAAGATGACTGGAATGTCCAGAATTGAAAGGAATTTTTTCAAATCATTTTTAATATATTTTCCAAAAAGTACACAAGAAAAAATCACTTGCGGAATAAAACATAAAACAATGTTGTATGGAATTTTTGAACTTGCGGTAAAACCATAATTTCCAAAAAGTCCGCTCAGAAGTGTTATGAAAAATAAAATTCCCGTAACGGCTCTTGCGACAGGAATTATATAAATATTTTCTGATTTAGAAATGAATGTTTCTTTATATAAAGCTAATGTAAATAAGAAAACAAAAATTTCTGAAGTTAGGTACATCATACTTGGCGCATGTTCACAAACAAATGATTTAATAAAAATCAGAATTATGCAGGAAAGAAAAGCCCATGTGCGGTTTTGATTTTTCAAAAAACTGATTACAAATAAAACGCTTATGAAAATTAAAACAAGAGTTAGCGGCGAGGTGAAAATCAGATAACTTTTTAACGCATTTGTTTTTAATAAAATTTCTGAATTTTTTATGAACAAAGAATTCAAACCGAGAACAATTGGTGAAAGATAAATCAGATTGTCGAGTGAAATGTTTTCTTTGTTTTTAAATTTTTTGAAAAATGGAATTATAGCACCTTCGGTGAAGAATCCAAAAATTATAATTCCTATCATTATGATTTCGGCTGTGTTCAGTGGAAGAGAAACGTAAAAGCGTGGAATTGCATTTGTAAGTGAAATAAGGGTTGCGAGCGGGAGAAGTATAGCACCAATTTCGATTTTTCGTTTTTTCTGGAAAAATAAAAATGCCGCAGAAGAAAACGCAGTAACAATCAGCATAACTTTTACATTGTCCGGCACGTCGATGAGGATGAGCCGCAGGAGGAAGATTGCAATTCCCAGAATGAAAACAGGAATATATTTGAACGTTTTTTTTCTTGCAGGAAAATATAGTGATGCAATTAAAGGATAAACAAAAGCAAAAGATTTAGATTTCCAGCTAAAACATATAAAAATCAGCGTGAACAACATTGAAAGGAAGAAAGTTGTATGCGCGGAAAAAAGATAAGTTATAAGGATTGTCGAAACCGTCCATAACAGCATAAAAGTTGTTGAACTGATCTGGAACTTAAATATTTGTGAAACAAATGCAACAATTCCGCCAAACAAAAGTGCCCAGAATAAAGAGTAACTTTCGCGGATTTTTACAGATTCAGTGCGCCCGGTTTTTAGTAAGAATAAACCAACAGATTGTGTTGCAAGAAGAAGAAGAATTGCAGTTACGGCCTTAATCATTCGAGGAATTGCTGCCCAGTTGTATGCAATAAGCGAGATAATACCAAAAGAAATTAAAACACCGGCAATAACAGTAAGAATTACAGAAACTGAAAGTTTTGAAACTTTTTTATTTTTATGAACCTCAACCGGCTGAGTTATTTCAGGCTTAGGTTCGGGTTCAGACTTAGGGGCCGGGTCAGATATTTGAACAACAGGTTCCGGAGTATTTGCAGGAATTGTTAATTCACTGAACTCAGGTCTGAGAGATTTTTCTTCAACCTGCGGATTTTCAGCTTTTTCAAGTTCTTCGAGCCTGCGTAAATAATGAGCTTTAAGTGAATTAGCAACACGCCCGGAAATAATTCTGCCGCCAACCAGCTGTGGAATTTCACTGATAAACCATTCGATATACTTTTTGTCCATATAAATAGATTATAACATGTTTTAAAGTTAATCAAATTTAAATGAAGGGCAGTAGAAAAAAGGCGACAAGGATGTCGCCATTCAAAAAAAGAACGCAGGTCGGCAAGCATAGCTTGCCTCTGAGGCGGAACGTATGTAAAAAACTCGAACAACAAAAAAGGCGACAAGGATGTCGCCTGTGTATTTTAGGAAAAATAAATGTGCGAGCTTTTGCGAAGCAAAACTCGCCTAATTCAAATTGCCAGGAAGGCAATTTGAATTATTCCCATCCAAAAGTTGCCGGCGGCTTGTTTGTTGCGTCAAAATATAGTGCGTCTACAAACGGGAGCTCTGCAATTTTGTGAACTATTGTTTGCAGTAATTCTTTTGGCCACATTGCAAAACGTGCTGTCATTACGTCTTCGGAAATTACCGGGCGAAGAACAAATGTTGCGTGGTCCGGTGTGCTTGCGTATGGTAAATCAATTGTAAGGTGCTGGAAGATTTTATCGTACCAGCCGCTTGCGTGAAGTTCAGTTAAAACAATGTTGTCTACTTCTCGCAGCTGGTCTAAGCGGCGGCGATCGCAGTAGCCTTCCTGAATTTTCAAAGCGCTGTCTTCAAGGCCTGGGCGCTGGAAAAGTTTAATGCAGGTGCGGTTAATATATTTTGCCGCATTTGTGATAGTTGAAGAGCATGCTTCAATTTTTTCGCGTTTATCCGGGAAGTGGTAGAAACCACTGTGGCCAGTGGTGGTTTCGAGAGCCTCGACCACCGGTTCTTCTGCAAATGTTAAAAGTGCAGGGAAGCGGTAAGTTCTGAAGTCGCCCTGAACGCCAACTGAGCGTACTGGGAGAATACTTCGTTTAAGTCCGGCCTGGCATTTTTCGCAGAACATATCAAGTTTAATTTCTTCAAGTTCTTTCTGTGCAAGTTTGAGTTCTTCAGCATCTTTTGGATTTTCTTTTCCATCGTTACAAAGTACGTTGATAGAAAGTCCTGGACCCGGGAACGGATGGCGCATAACAAGTTCATCCGGGAGTCCAAGTTTTTTACCGATTGCTCGAACTTCGTCTTTATACAAATCGCGGATTGGTTCAATAATTAACCCCTTTGCAATAAGCTCCTGAATGCCTGCAACGCGGTTATGGTGTGTTTTAATTGTGTGAGAATTTTTTGTTCCGCCCGATTCAATAATATCAGGATACAAAGTTCCCTGCGCTAAAAGCCAGCTGTCATCAAGATTCTGTTTTGCAGTTACTTCGTTACGAACGGTAATAAAGTTTTCACCAACAGCCATTCGTTTTTTCTGAGGATCTGTAAGGCCTGCAATTGCCTTTAAGAAACTTTCGCTTGCGTCTTCAACGATAAAGTTAGTGAAGCCAAACTTGCGGTAAGCAGCTGCAACATTTGCCGATTCATTTTTACGCATAAAGCCGTTATCAATATGAAGACCAAGAACTCTGTCCTGACCAAGTGCTTTATTCAAAAGTGCAAAAGTGATTGTTGAATCAACGCCGCCGCTGAGAAACAAAAGAACGTTTCTGCCGTCTGCTTCTTTTTTAATATTTTCAAGAATTACATTTAATACAGTGTCCTGATCCCAGTTCTTTTCCATTCCGCAGTAATCTGCAAAGTTCTGGAAAATCTGATTTCCGCAAGGTGTATCTTTTACTTCACAATGGAACTGAAGACTAAAGCGGCGTTTTTCAAGATTCTGAGTTGCAGCAAAAGGACAATCCTTTGTGTTGCCGACCATTTCAAAACCATCGCCCATCTGGAAAACTGTATCCTGATGGCTCATCCAAACCTGCTGTTCACCTGTAATGCCTTTGAAAAGCGGACATTTAGAATCTGCACCGCCAACGCCATCTGCAAAGCGAAGAGTTGCAAAACCAAATTCTCCAACTTCACCTTTTCCAACTTTTCCGTTGTAACCGAGCTGAACAATGTAATGACCGTAGCAAAGTCCGAGAATTGGAATATTCAGATTTAATATTTCAGAATTGAATTCCGGGATTTTTTCATCATAAACCGAAGAAGGTCCGCCGGAAAAAACAATACCCTTTGCACCTTCAAGCGAAGCAACATCTGCAGAAGGAAGGGCAATTTCAGAATAGTAGCCGAGCATACGAAAACGCTTGGCAATCAAATGTGCATACTGTGAACCGAAGTCCAGGACAATGATTTTTTCTCTAGACATAAAATATCCTAAAAATATTAGCGAAGATAATTTTACGTCAGTATAGCGAGTTGCGGGGGAAAATGGAATATCAGAAGTATAGATTATATGATGCGAAGATTATCGTGATATCTCTGCCACCATTCTAATTCTTCGGCATTTGTTGATGCTTCGGCAGTTTTAAAATCCTGATCAATTATTGTAATAATCGGTTTTAAACGGATTACTGCATCTGCAATGCAAGGCTCAAAGTGGTGACCTTTTGATTTTTCAAAAACCTTCATTGCGTCTTCAACATTTATTGCTTCCTTATAAAGACGCTGACTTACAAGCGCGTCCAGAACATCTGCGGCGGCCATAATTCTTGCTGAAAGTGGAATTTCGAATCTGGAAATTCCTTCAGGATAACCGGAACCATCCCACTTTTCGTGATGGCTGTATGCCATTTCTATTGCAATTTTATTGAAATCACCATTTTCAATTTTAGGCAGGAATTCCAGAAGCTTTTTTCCTTCAGTCGGGTGACTCTTCATAATTTCGAATTCTTCCGGTGTAAATTTTCCGAGCTTATTTAAAACACCTTCCGGAACATGAAGCTTTCCAATATCGTGCAAAAATGCAGCAGTCGAAAGCAGTTTGATTCTTTCATCGGAAAGTTCTTCTACATAGTCGCCGCCGGCTACAAGTTCTCTACAGATAATTTCTACATATTTCTGTGTATGAATAACATGGCGGCCTGTAAACAAATCATGTGAACCAAGACACTGTGCAACAAAGTTAATAATTCTGTATTGAGTATCCAGAAGATTTTTATTTTTTTCTTCAAGCTCTTTGTTTAAAGAAACAATATATTCATTTCTATCCTGAAGCTTTATGTAAGAATAGTCGCGCTCTGTATTTGCTTTTACAAGATTCTGCAAAGTTCTATGAGTTCTGCGTGTCATAAAACCGGAAATAAGGAATACAAAAATGAATTCAACGGTAATTCCTATAGAATGAGAAATAAACCATTGCAGAGGAGTTTCCGGTGTTGTTGTATATACAATTGTCTGATTAATAGTTCTTGAGCGAATCCAGAAAACTCCCATCATAGAAAGATAGGTTATAACGCAGGTTATATTTGTAAGTTTTCTGTTATAGTAAAGACAGCTGATAAATGGCGCAAAACAATATGCAATAGAAATATTTATTACATTTTCTATGCCCAGAATGTTTACAAAAAATATACAGACAAGAATTTCCAGATACATGCAGACAATCTGAGCTTTTTTGTATTTATTCAGGATTAGAAAAATAGTTGAAAAACCTAAACAGTAAGCAAAAATAAAAATCGAATATATGTGCGGAACGACCCATAGTCCAATCAGGGTCATAACAACAAAAGTGACTGGAACAATTGCGGAACATAATATAATTTTAGCGACAATGCTGTTAATGTTTACAACATTCTCAGTAAAAAACGATTCATCGTTGGTCAGCAAGAAAAGAGCTCCTTTTTTTGATTAGTTAATTATCGGCAGATTATCGTAAAATCTGCATAGGAAGCTCTCCCTATTCTTCCAAAAGATTTCTTAATGCTTTAGCGGTATACTCCAAAGCCTTTGCTTCCGGCAGCGCATTTGTTAATGGAGGCAGCGGGCCGGAAGAAGCTGTAATCCAGAATCTGACATCGTCTGCCTGATGATCAGCTGTAGCACAGGATTTTTGAACAGGAGCAAGCCCGGTTGCTGTACTTATTATTGTCTGATCTGTGTTGCAGATTTTAGATATGAGTGAAAGTGTTTCTTCGGAATTGGAAAGCGGAATAATGCAGTATTCCTGCGCAGTAAACTTTCTCTGTGCATTTGCACTTACCGGAGGATAATAAATACTTCTGTAGCTTCCAATAACATCCGGATTAATTTTTCTGTGCGCACTTAATGAAGAAAGTATAATTCCACAAAGATTATAATCTGCATAGAATGTTGTATCGTTTGAATTCAAAGAAAAAACAGGACTTGTAATTACGCCGTTCTGTTTGCTCATCATTCGTCTTAACTGGAAAATTGCTTCCTGAGCTCCTTTATCTTCTTTTAATAATCTGTCAATTTCTTTTAAAGCATCGCTGCCGTTTGCCCTGTAATTCTTGAATGCTTTGTAAACAGAATCATAGAATGTTTCAAAGGCTTCATAATCTGCAAAAACTTCAATAAGCTGACCAAAGGTATTTAAAAGTTCTTCATCGTTTTTGTATGCAAAAATTACAGGCGTATCAAAAACAGTTTTTTCTTCAGTTGCAACCTGAATCAAATCGTTCCATAAATTTAATGATTTTACCGAAGTATTTTTATAAGCACCGTAATTAATATCTATCTGGCACATATCAAAAATGAATGGAATTCTTGAAATATTATTTCCGTCTCGGTTGATTGTAGAAATAACGGAAATCGGCATTCCGGAAAGATATTGTGAAGAAACCTTCTGCACAAGCTTATTTGATTCAGAAAATTCTTTAACGTCTTCATCTGTCTGTGCAAAAATCATGCTTACGTTTTTAAGGTCTTTCTTTAATTCTTTTGCCTGTTCCGAAAGGGGAATTGTATCTTCTATGACTATGTAATTTATAGTTGTATTTTCGTTTTGAGAAATTATATATTTTGTTATTTCTTCCTGAATTTCCTGAGGAATATTATAAAAAGCTATTTCCAAAGTCTTGTTTTTATTTTTATGACAGGCTGTAAAAATACATGCGAAAATGCTGAATATAAAAAAGATTACAAAATATTTAATTTTCTTCATATAAAAAGCGTACTCGAATTTTGTGCAATAATCAAGATTTCAAGTTATAATATTAGATATGAAAAACAAATTCAGATTTTCTATACTTGCCGTAAAACTTCTTTTGGGAGCAGTTTTGTTCGGCGGATTGATGTGTGTTTTAAACAGTTATGTCGGCTATAAAGAATTCATGAAGGAGCTTGAACTTGTTTATGGAAATGTTACAGAGCAGATTGCGCGGACCGGAGCTTCCTATATTAACGCAGATAAAATTCCATATTGGCTGGAAAATGGAACAGACGAAGATTGGGAAGAAACAAATGAAAAACTGGATAATCTTACCAACACGGCAGAACTCGCTTATATTTATGTAACTACAATTGATCCGGATTATAAATCACGAACCTACGTTTTTGATACTGTAAATAAGCTTTCGCTTGAAGCAGGAAGTACAGTTATTCCGTTTGGAAAAGTCAGTTCACTGGAAAAAAAGGAACCGGAATATATTCAGAACCTTCGTGATATTATGGAAAAGAAGGAAAGACAGAGCTGGTTTGTTTATAAAAAAGAAGAAGGCGGCCACGTTACAACTGCAATTCCGCTTATAGATTCTTCGGGAAAAGTGAATTCCATGATAGGAATTGTAAAGCCTATGTATGAAATAAAAGAATACAAGCGCACATTCCTTCATTCAATTTTAATAGCTGCAGTTATTTTTACAATTATTTTTACGGTCCTTTATGCAATTTTCCTCGTACTTAAAATTATTCATCCGATTGTTTTGATTACAGACGAAACTTCGCATTTTGCCGAACATCATGGAGAACTTTCCGGACTGTTAAAGAAAATCAAAAACAAAGATGAAATTGGAACGCTTTCTAAATCTGTAGAAAAAATGAGCATAGATATGAACCGTTATATTCAGGATCTTACTCATGCAACTGCAGAAAAGGAAAGGCTTGGCGCGGAATTGAATGTTGCAACACAAATTCAGGCAGATATGCTTCCGCGTGTTTTCCCGCCGTATGAAAATCATGATGAAATTGAATTGTTTGCATTAATGGAGCCTGCAAAAGAAGTCGGCGGAGATTTTTATGATTTTTATATGATAGATGATACGCACTTTGCAGTAGTTGTTGGCGATGTAAGCGGAAAGGGAGTTCCTGCTGCGCTCTTTATGGTTATTACAAAAACACTTATTAAAGATACGGCACTTCATTCAATTTCTCCTGCAGATATTTTTAATGACGTAAATATGCTTTTGTGCGAAGGAAATGAATCCGGCTTATTTGTTACCTGCTGGCTTGGAATTCTGGATATTACAACAGGAGTTTTGACTTTTGCAAATGCAGGTCATACAGCACCAATAATTAATTTGAATAACAAAATTGAATATCTTTCTTCAAAACCAAATTTAATGCTTGCCGGAATGTCCGGAACAAAGTATCAGAATCATACAGTTCAGCTTCAAAAAGGCGACAGAATTTTTGTTTATACAGACGGCGTTACAGAAGCAACGAATTTTTCAAATGAACTATACGGCGAAAACAGACTTCTGGAAGTAATGCATAATATGCAGGGCTGCTCTTCTGAACAGATTGTAAAACGAGTAAAAAATGATATTCAGGCGTTTGTAGAAGATGCTCCGCAATTTGATGATATTACAATGCTCGAAATGATTTATAAAGGATAGAGAATGAATTTAGATTTGAAGATAGAAGCAAAGGATGAAAATCTCGAAGAATTAAATAATCATATTCACAAGCTTATATGCAAGGATTGCGATGAAAATACAGTTAATTTTATAGATTTAGCTGTGGAAGAAATTTTTGTGAATATCTGCCACTATGCCTATAAAGAAAGACCGGAAAAAACAGGCAATGTAGAAATTTCAATTTCGTATAATAATTCTGTTCTGGAAATTTCTTTTAGCGATAACGGAAAAGCATTTAATCCTTTACAAAAAAAAGATCCCGATCTTACGCTTTCTGCAGAAGAACGGGATATTGGCGGCCTTGGAATTTTCCTGACCAAAAAATATATGGACAATGTAGAATATGAATATCAGAACGGAAGAAACGTTTTGAGAATTAAGAAAACTATTCTATAGAAAGAATTCCATCCATTCCGGTAGCTTCAAGAACCTGGCGGCAGAAAGAAGAAGGTGATTTTAAAATCATTTTTCCGCCTACAGGAAGCATAAGTTTGTGTGCAAGAAGAATTACTCTTAAACCTGCACTTGAAACGTATTCAACTCCGGCAAGATTTAAATAAAGAGTCTGTGCATCCTGAGCAACCTGTTTAAGTTTGTTTTCAAGTTCAGGAGCGGAATTTGTATCTAATCTACCCTGTACAATAAGTTCAACAGAAGTAGAAGTTTTATTTTCTGTAATAGTCATATTTATATTTTCTCACGATAAAAAGGATTTTGCAAGTGTTTGCAAGTATTTGTAAACTTTGAACCAGCCGGATGCATCAGATTGTCTGACTTACTTCGCTTCTGCAGATTCTGAAGCCCAGACTGCTGCTCTTTCCGTTTGGTGCACTTCCGCTTCGATAGAAAACAGTACACTGCTGAGGATCATCAAGCCAGCTTCCGCCACGTTTTACATGCATTTCGCCCATTGTAGGTCCGTGAGGATTTGTCTGTGAACCTGAAGCAAGTGTTACGCTGTAATAATCCCAGCACCATTCAGCAACATTTCCGCACATGTCATAAAGCTTTAGGGAATTTGGTTCCTTAGTTGCTACATTGTGTGTTGTTATTCCGCTGTTTTCGCCATACCACGCAACAGCATTAATGTTTGAACTTCCGGAATAAATGTTTGTATTTAAAGATTTTCCTTCTCTTGCAGCAAATTCCCATTCAGCTTCTGTAGGAAGCCGGAAGCCGTTTGCTGTAAAATTACATACAATTCGTTTCCATACAGGGCTTGTAGCTTCGAATTTACTTAAATCTGTTGTTGGGCCAATGCTGTAACATGGAGTAAGGCCGCTCATTGCGCTTAAAGTATTGCAGTAAATAATTGCTTCGCACCAGTTAACGCATTCAACAGGGCGGTCATCGCCGACTAATTTTGAAGGATTTCTTCCCATTACATAAGAGAATTGTTTTTGTGTAATAAGGCATTCGCTCATATGGAAGCTTACAAGAGTAACAAGTCCGTTTGAACCGCCTCCCATAACAAACTGGCCTCCAGGAACAAGAACCATTTTTGGAGTTTTTCCAAGCTGAACTTTTGGAACATCCTGAACCTGCTGATTTTCGCCTTCAGTTTTAATTACTTTTACAGGAAGTCCGCACTGCGAACAGAATTTATCAACAGCACTTAATGTGTTACCGCATTCGGTGCAGGAACGGCAAACTTCAAGTACGCCTACAGGGAAACCGCATTTAAAACAGAATTTTGCTTCATCTGGAAGTTGAGTATTACATTTAACACATTTATTCATATTTTCTCCTTAACCCCTGTGGCAGCCAGAAAACCGGCGTCTGAGTAAAAAAGTTATGATACATTAAGTATAACACAGGTTTTTAAATGTTGCGAGTTGAAAAAAAAACTGTTATAATTTTACTGTGAAGTTTAGAAAATTAGACGAGGGAAGAGAATATACTTCTAATGTTGTCTACGAAAAACATGTAACCGAGTATATGAACAAAGTAAAATTTGGTCTTTGCTGTTCCATGATTTTCGTTTTTTTTACCGAAGTTTTCATGTTTCTTTTTATAAAATATGGAGACATTTCTTCTTCTGACGGAACTCTTTTTATTCCAAGCCGCTGGATTCCCGATTTTGCATATTTCCGCCGTCACTTGCTTTTACCGAATCTAATTAACTGGACTTTATTTTTTTCACTTTTAAGCATTTATAAAAGAGTAAGCTTTTACTGGAAAAAAATAATAATCTGTTCACTTTATATTTTAGTAACTACAGTATACAGTTTTGGTCACTGGGGATTCATATATCTTTCCATTATTTATTTAATTCCCGTAATTGTAACCTGTCCGCTTGGAAAAAAAGCTAATACTTATGTTTTCATAATCTGCGGAATTTTACAGATTATATATGCGCTTTATCACTTTTGTTTGATTCATTCAATGTATAATTTTTTAATTCTTGCAATGAATCTTGCGGCTCTGGTTGCAACTTATTTTCTCTGCTTTTGTATTTTTAATGCATTTACGAATCTTACTCTGGCAGTTCAGAAATACGCAACGCTCAGCACAGAATTAAAAGTAAAGGTTGGACATGATGCTCTTACCGGAGCTTACAGCAAGCGTGCACTTTTTGAACTTGGTGAAAGCATTCAAAAATATAAATCAATTGCATTTATAGATTTGGATAACTTTAAGGAAGTGAATGATACTTTAAGCCACGCAGTTGGAGATGAAATCCTTAAGACTTTGGTAAATACCTTCAAAAACCAGGGCCAATTGCTTTACCGTTATGGCGGCGATGAATTTATAGCTTTTAGTGCCGGAGAACCTGAAGAATTTGAAAAAATAATTAAAAATGCAAAAGATGAATTTGTGAATATTTGTGCAAAAGATTTTTCTGCTAAAACTACATTTTCTGCCGGAATCGTTCCAATCCTGAACAATAAAAATATTGAAACACTTCTCAATGCTGCAGATAAAATAATGTATACCGTAAAAAACAGCGGAAAAAATGATGTTGCAATCGGGAAGTAAAAAGAAAACTGCTTATGAATGTACATATTTTAGAAATGCCGCTGGATTTTGGCGCAAGCAGACATGGTTCAGATATGGGACCATCTGCAATTCGTCTGGCTGGAATTAAAGAAAAACTTGAATCGCTTGGTCATAAAACTTTTGAACATACTGATATTTTTAAGGCTGCCTCACAGGAATACGAAGAGCCTGGTAATCCAAAAGCAAGATATTTAAAGCCTATAAAGGCAGCCTGCGAAAAGCTTGCTGCTGAGGTAGAGCAGATTACTGCCGCCGGAGATTTTCCGCTTGTTCTTGGTGGAGACCATTCCATAGTGCTTGGTTCTGTTGCCGGTGTAAGTGCAACTGCAAAAAAACAGGGAAAAACTGTAGGTGTTCTTTATGTTGATGCACACGGCGATTTTAATACATACGAAACTACACCAAGCGGAAACATTCATGGAGAATGTTTAGCGGCTTCTGCAGGTTTTGGACTTCCTGAACTTACTGATTTGTATTTTGAAGGGCAGAAAATAGACCCAAAAAATATTTGTTTTGTAGGAACCCGCGATTTAGACCCCGGCGAAAAAAAGCTTATGAAGGAAGCCGGCGTTACAGTTTTTACAATGAGTGACATTGACTGCATAGGTTTTGCAGGAGTTGTTCGTCAGGTACTCGCCTTCTTTAAAAAAGTAGATATTATTCACGTAAGCTTTGATATGGACGTACTTGATCCAATGTTTGCTCCGGGAACAGGAATTCCGCTTCCTGGAGGAATGACAAACCGCGAAGCACTTCTTTTGATGGAAGAAATTGCTACGACAGGAAAAGTCCGTTCTGCAGAAATTGTAGAAGTGAACCCGATTCTCGACGTTCGTAATCAGACTGCAATTCTTGCAGTTAGTCTTGCGGCACGCCTTCTGGGTGAAAAGCTGTATTAACTTACACTATATTTTTTTTCTTGCCTTTAAAGCCTTTTTCTTATTATCTTTAAAGTTAATTCTATAAAAAAGAAAGAGGCTTCGTTTTAAAATGGCAAAATATGAATTCCAGACAGAAGTAAATCAGCTTCTCAAACTTATTATTCATTCACTTTATTCTAATAAAGACATTTTCCTCCGCGAAATCGTTTCTAACGGTTCTGATGCGCTGGATAAATTAAAG
>JAEEGL012902972.1_pt1 | contig 17754 bp, 17 predicted proteins | sample 9134231 | NCBI WGS metagenome assembly JAEEGL01 (sample SAMN16246548, study PRJNA631951) | gut metagenome | biome: gut microbiome; feature: rumen; material: fiber-attached | host: Bos | place: Iran: Karaj | collected 2018-10 | reverse complement strand
GAGTGATGGCACGAATTTTGGGTCTACTGCGAACCCCGGAATCGGTTCGCAGTTCGGTCAAACAAAATTCTTAGCCATTCACTCGGCTTCGCTGGCGAAAAATAAGGTTGTCAAAAGAACTAAAGTATAATTGCAAATGGCTGGCGAAAAAGAGGGATTCAAAGAGCTTATAAAGCAAAAAGAGACGGATAATGAAGAGTGTGTTTTTTAAGCCGGAGCTGCTTGCGCCGGGAGGAGATCTGAGTAAAGCGTTGACGGCGCTGAAGTACGGGGCGGATGCTGTGTACATCGGCGGCGAGGAGTTTGGTCTGCGTGCTGCGGCCGGAAACTTCACTTCCGGGGATATTGACGCCCTGCTTGCGTTCGCACACCCCGCCGGGAAAAAAGTATACGTGACGCTCAACATACTGCCGCGGACGAAGGAATTGACGCCGATGGCGGAATACGCCCAGAAACTGTACGAAAAAGGCGTCGACGGCGTGATCGTAGCGGATATCGGGGCCCTTCTGGCGATCCGGAGCGCGGTTCCGGACCTCCCTGTGCATATAAGCACGCAGGCCAACACACTTAATGCCGAAACGTGCCGGTTCTGGGCGTCGCTCGGCGCTACCAGGGTAAACCTGGCCCGCGAACTGTCGCTTGAAGAAATAGAAGAAATCAGCCGTACCCTGGGATCGTCCGGAAACGCGCAAAACGCTCCGGAGCTGGAAATTTTCGTGCACGGGGCAATGTGCATGGCTTATTCCGGCCGCTGCATGCTGAGCGACTATATGACGGGCAGGAGTTCCAACCGCGGCGAATGCGCCCAGCCCTGCCGCTGGCAATACACTCCGACCGAACCGTATTTATTGACCGCCGAAATGACCGAGGAAAAGCGACCGGGTCAGTATTTCGGCATCGAAGAGACCGAACGCGGCACATTCCTGTTCAATTCACGCGACCTTTGCCTCCTTCCTTACCTTCACGAACTGATCAAAGCCGGGGCAAGCGCCCTTAAGATCGAAGGCAGGATGAAAAGCGAATATTATGTTGGCGTCACCGTAAGAGCGTACAGGATCGCGATCGACCGCGTATACGGATCACTTGCCTCGGGCGGCAGCGGTATCCTCGACGAAGATCTCCTGGCCGAACTGATGAACGAGGTCTCGAGCGTAAGCCACCGCGAATATTCGGACGGATTTTTCCACAAAGGCCGCGGCGAACAGGTCTACGGCACGTCGTCATACGTTCGGACGACAACTTTCGCCGGTATTGTTACCGGCTGCGACGCCGTATCTGATCATACGGACAATTATCTGATCACCTTATCTCAGCGCGGCAATTTCGGGATCGGGGACAGACTTCAGTTCGTCCAGCCCGACGGTCCGGTGATCGACACCTGCCCGGCGTCAATGTTTGATATTGACGGGATCTCTATCGACCGCGCGCCGCACCCGTGCATGACCGTCCGCTTCCACTCCCCTTGTCCCGTGTCCGTAGGGTCAATGCTCCGCAAGCTGAACTGAAAACAGCATATCCCCTGCTCCGGCTCTTTTCCGGCTCTGCTCCCGAATGATTGACTAAAATATCTCTTTATTATATAATAAAGGGTAATAATTCTGCGTTTTAACGCAGCAGACCGCATGCGCAAAAACACAATGATCGCGCGTGCTTCCAAGGAGAAACATGGCAGAGTATCATTTGGGTTCGTTCAAGTCTATAAATGCTTTCGTGCAGGATAAGCTGGCATCCTTCCGTCAGATGGGATACAGTTTTGAAACGCTTTTCGCCCTCATGTTCCGCGAAGAAGAAAACGTACTCTATGAACAGAGCGAGGGGTACCGCATACGGAAAACGACGTATGGCGAGGCTAAGCGCCACATACTGGAGCGTGCACAAAAACTGAGACGGTTAACGCCGGAACTCGGGCAGGACGACGTGATCGGACTTTATATGGAAAACAGTCTTGACTGGATAGAACTATTCTGGACGATCATTGCCGCCGGATACAGACCGCTGCTGATGAACACACGCCTTGCCCGCCCGCTGCTGGAAGACGCGATGAGATCCGCAAACTGCCGCGCCGTCATCGGAAGCGTTGACAATACCAGTTTCTCCTGCCCTGTTATTGACCCTGACGCGATCTGCACCGGAGATGATACCGCCGCCGGTACGACCGGCCTGAAAAGTTTCGGTACCGAACTGCTGGTGATGTCATCCGGCACGACTGAAAACGTTAAGGTCTGTGCGTACGGCGCGGAAGAGTTTTATTATCAGATCGCTGACAGCTTCGAGATCATCCGCACCTGCCCTACGTTAAAAAAGCACTATAACGGCGAGCTCAAACTGCTCACGTTCCTCCCCTTTTATCACGTTTTTGGCCTGATCGCTATGTATATATGGTTCGCGTTCTTCTCCAGGACGTTCGTCCACCTCCCGGATATGGCGCCCCAGACGATCGTAAACACGATCAAGAGGCATAAGGTCACGCACATTTTCGCCGTACCGCTGTTCTGGGAGAAAGTATACGAGCAGGCAATGCGCGGCATCCGCGACCGTGGAGAAAAGACCGTCCGGAAATTTGAGCGAGGCATGAAGCTTTGGAAGAAACTCCCCCACCCGCTGGACAAGGCATTTTCGCGCATCGCTTTCGGCGAGGTCAGGGACAATCTCTTCGGCGACAGCATTCAGTTTATGATAACTGGCGGAAGTTTTATTGACAGCGCAGTGCCGGAATTCTTCAACTGCATCGGCTACAGGCTGGCCAACGGCTACGGCATGACCGAGATAGGCATCACTTCGGTCGAACTCAGTCCGAAAAAGAAATATCTTCTGGGCGGGAGCATCGGAAGCCCGATGTCCAACGCCGAATATATGATAAACGAAAGCGGAGAGCTGCTCGTCCGCGGAAAAGTCATTGCCAGATACGTGATCTCCGGCGGTGAAAAACGCGAACGTGAGGGGTGGTACGATACACGCGACCTCGCGGAATGCGAAGACGGCCATTACCGCCTGCTTGGAAGACGCGACGATCTTATCATCGGCTCCGGAGGTGAAAATCTCAATCCGAACCTGATCGAGCCGCTCCTGAAAACAGCCGGAGCGGAACTTTGCCTGATCCCGGTGAGCGATAACGGACATATCAGCCCCGTCCTGCTGGCAGGAGTAAACCGCCACCTTCCCGCCGAAAAGCTCGAAGCGATACGCGCCGAACTGACGGAAAAGATCCACGCCGCCGGACTCGCCGGGACGATCTCAAAAGTGGTGCTCACAGGAGAAGAACTGAAAAAGACCGACGAGTTCAAATTAAACCGCATAAGGCTGTCAAGAGATTTTTCCTCCGGAAAGATCGCTCCGCTGGATACCTCATCAAAGCACGGCCAATCGGAAACAGACGAACTTGTCCGCCACATCTGCGAACTGTTTTCCGCCTTCACGAAACGGCCGGAAGAAGAAATATCGGAAGAATCCGATTTCTTTATTGACCTCGGCGGGACAAGCATCGACTACTTTGCCCTGCTTACCCGCCTGAGAGATGAATACAGCGCCGCGTTCCCGATCGATCTGAACTTCCACACGCCCGGTCAGGTCGCTGCGTATATCCGGGAAGACGCGGGAGGTAAAAGCGTCAGATGATCACCTTCTGGAACTGGTTCGTAAAAATAACAGCGTGGCCGGTGCAGTTTTTCTGCTTCCGCACCAAGGTAAAATACGAAGACAAAAGCGTTCAGGGAAGGCGCATCAAAGGTCCGGCGATCATTATGTCGAACCACACGTCGGTGTTCGATTACGCCGTTTACCTGTTCGTGTTCTGGTCAAGGACGCTGCGTTTCCAGATGGCGGAGATCCTTTACACCAGACCGATGCTTGGGCGGCTTCTCAGGCACCTGGGCGGTATTAAAGTCGATCGCGACGCACACGACTTCGGGTTTATTGACCGCTCGCTGACCGTGCTCGATAAAGGCGGGATCGTAGGCGTGTTCCCGGAGAGCCGCCTGCCTCTGCCCGGCGAAGAACGGCCGCTCGAATTCAAGATAAGCGCCGCGTACCTGGCGCTCATGTCAGGCGTAAAGATCATACCGGTATATACGAACGGCTCGTATTTTCAGAAAAAACGTGCCCGCGTGGTGATCGGAAAGCCGCTGTACGCCGCTGATCTTACAGATGAAGGTGCAGATGATAATCAGAATCTGCTGCTCGTTTCCGCCCGGCTGCGGGAGAAAATAATAGAATTGGGGAAATTGCTCGATGAATGAAGAACACCCTAAAAAGAATAAATTGTTTTCTCTGAAGTACCTCGTTTACGACTTTGTAAAAGTGACGGCTGCGTTACCGGGGCTTATCTGGCTCAGGCCCTCATGGAAATACGAGAATAAAGAGGCGAAGAAGCGTATACGCGGCGGGGCTGTCGTGATAGCTAACCACATCGGATATTTCGACCCGATATACATTATGATGACCATCTGGTACCGCCGCCACCACTTCGTGTGCGGAAAAGAGTTCTTCGAGAGCGGCGCGCGCTGGTGGTTCAAGCAGTTCCTGTGCATACCTGTTGACAGACAGAATTTCAGCCTGGGTTCACTGCGGGAGATCTCCGACGAACTCAAAGCGGGGTCGCTCGTACCGATCTTCCCGGAAGGACACATTAACGACGGCAGCGGAGAGATCGCTGCGTTCAAGTCCGGGATGGTACTGATGGCGCTCCAGGGCAAGGCCCCGATCGTGCCGGTGTATATCAAGCCTAGAGCGCACTGGTACAGCCGCGTTAAGATGGTGATAGGAAAACCGGTCGATATTATTGCCCGCTACGGCGCAAGACCGACGATGCGTCAGATCGATGAGATCTCCGCAGAACTTCAGCAGAAAGAAAAAGAACTGGAACAGATCGCTTATAAATGAGCACAAATATAAGGGGGGAATTGTATCATGCAGACACAAACAAGAGAACTTTTCCGCAAATACACCGATCCGGATACGTTCAGCCGGATAGTGGAATTCGGCACCGTTTCCGAGATGTGGGAACATTGCCTGGCTGAGTGGCCGGAAAATATTGCTATCTCGGACAACGGCAATACGTATTCTTTTGCTAAACTTGAGGAAGACGCCGCCGGTTTCCGTACGCTTTTAGGTGATTGTCCCGAAGGCACCAGAGTAGCGATATTCGCCGCAAATTCGTACGATTTCGTAAAGGCGTATCTTGCCGTCGTCACGATGGGCTGCACCGCGGCCATATTCCCGGCGCACCTGCCTGCCGAGGCCGTATTCGGCTGCTGCATGATGTTCGGCATCTCCAAACTCGTGTACCAGCCTGATTTCGCTGAACGTCTGGAGCTCGTAAAACAGCGCAGACCGGACATCGCTCTTATCAGTGCCGACGCGCTTTCGGATGAAAAGACTCCTTTGCGTCAATGCTCTCCTAAGACTCCCTGTGCGATCGTCTTTACCGGCGGTACCACGGGCAAGAGCAAAGGCGCCCTTCTTTCGAACGACGCGGTGATGCAGGGTACGGTCAACGGCTGCTACGGTACGCCCGAGGTTTTCTCGCAGCGGTACCTGCTGGTATTGCCCCTGTCGCACGTGTTCGGCCTGATCCGCAACCTGATGACGTCGCTCTACACCGGAAGCACGCTGTTCATCTGCCGCAATAACAAAGACATGTTCCGCGATATTGCCGTCTTCCGCCCCACCATCATGGTAATGGTACCTGCGCTGGCTGAAATGGCATTGACGCTTTCCAGAAAATTCCGCCGCAACATGCTGGGCGACGATCTTAAATGCATCATCTGCGGTGCCGCACCCGTATCTCCGTACCTCATCGCCGAATACGATAAGATCGGCATTAAACTGCTTCCCGGATACGGCCTGACCGAATCTGCGAACCTCGTCTCGGGCAATCCCGAAAGTCTTGCAAAACCCGATTCAGTGGGCATCCCCTTCCCCAATCAGGAACTCAAGATCGTTGAAGGCGAGCTCTGGCTCAAGGGGCGCAATATGATGGACGGTTACGTCGGCGTCAATGAGCCGGGTGCGTATGATGACGGCTGGTTCAAGACGGGCGATCTGGTCCGTTTCGACGAGGACGGATATCTTTACATCACCGGACGTATTAAGGAGATCATTATCCTGCCCAACGGCGAGAACGTATCCCCCGCCGAGGTCGAGCTCCACTTCAACGCGCTTCCGTTCATTCAGGATTCGCAGGTTTTTGAAAGCCGCAGCGATCTTGGCGAACCGATACTGGCGCTGGAGGTAGTGCTCCGTGCGACCGAACTTACCGATATGTCAGACGAAGAAAGAAAAGCATACGCGACGGCCGAACTGGAGAAGGTAAACCGCACTCTTCCCGGATTCCAGCAGGTCAGCCGCATAACCATCCGCGACACTGATTTCCAGCGTTCGCCGGCAATGAAGATAGTGAGGTATAAATATGGTTCTGACAAGAACTGAGATCATCGACCGGCTGAAAGATATCCTTCTTACGGCTGATGAACGCAAACGCGACGTCATAGCGGGATGCACCGAAGCATCAAATCTCGTGGCAGATCTGGGCTTCTCTTCCGTGAGCATGCTCTATATGGTGATCGCGATCGAAGAAGAGTTCGGCATCCGCTTCGGAAACGTAGGCGCATCCGACTTCACGACACTGGGCGACGTTGTCGACTACATCGAGGCAAGACTCAAATGAAGTGGTCCCCTTCCGATTGCAGCCCCGGAGATATGGTGCGAGTCAGGATCGGTTCGGTCTACCACTACGGCATATTCGTGTCTGACGAAGAGGTCATCGCATTCGGGATGCCCCCTCTGCCGAAATACGCCGAAGATCCGAACCGTTTCATCGTATGCTCCACCGATGCAGACGTATTCTGCGCCGGGCAGATAATCGAAGTAGGGATCATGGACAGAAAAGAACGCAAAAAGCGTTTCCCCCCTGAAGAAACCGTCAGGCGGGCAAGGGCGCGTCTGGGCGAAGACGGATATCACCTTATCCGCAACAATTGCGAACACTTCGCGTACGAATGCGTTTTCGGCGAGCGCCGCAGCCTTCAGGAAGAGGCGGTATTCCGCATGTGGGACCAGCGCAAGGTCTGCAACGTCTATCTGATGCGGTCAGACAGCGAATACGTCAGCGAATACGGCAGCACGGCGAACGATACGCTACCGCCCGAACGGCTGGACGAGGTCAATGTATGTACCGATCCCGAGCTGCGGCGGTCAAGGCTCGCAGACTGGGCGCTGCTCAGGATAGCGTCTAAACACTGCTTTTCGATCGATCCCGACAGCCTGCAGTTTAAAAAGGACAAGAACGGCGCATGGACTTGCGACAGATTTTTCTTCTCTTTCTCGCACGCAGACGGATCCGTGTGCGTCGCGGTCTCCAACGCCCCGGTCGGAGTCGATATGGAAACGGTAACCGGCATCGAACGCCGTTTCGACGGATCTGCACTGCAAAAACTCCGCAAACACGCCTTCTCCGCCGAAGAACAGAAGCACTGGCCTGAAGGGCCTGAAGGATTCATCACCTGCTGGACCAGAAAGGAAGCAATGTTCAAATGTTCCGGGAAGAAAACCTTCCGCCCGGAAAAATACGATTCACTTACGATGCAGGGCGTCACCTGCGAAATAAAGGAGGAAAACAGACCCGTTTTATCCGTATGCGGCCAGAACGCCGCAAGCCCGCACATATATCTGACCGACGGAAAACAGTTCCGCCAGGCCGAATGGTGCGATCCGGGAAAGGTCTGTTAAGACAAAATGCTGTGGAAAATTCTCCTCGCGATCATAGGCGCGTACCTGGTCTTTATAATCGGGCCTGCGGTCGTCGCGAGCTTCACGATCTTCAGAGAGAAGCCCGGTGTCAGCTTTGATAAGCTGATCGAACCGGGTGGAACTTTCCACGCATACGCGCAGATAATGTGCTCCGCAAAAGAGAGATTGACCGCCCTGCCCCGAAAAAGCGTCTCGTGCACGACGTATGACGGCCTCACGCTCGGCGCAGATTACTACGATCTCGGAAAAGAACGGACGGCAATATTTGTCCACGGCTACCGCTCCGACCCTATGGCTAACTTCGCGGTCCAGGCAGACGTTTTTGCACGCCGCGGGTATAATCTGCTGATCGTAAGCCAGCGCGGTGACGGATCGGGCGCGCACGTTCCGACGTCAATGGGGCTTAAAGAGCAGTTTGACGTGATCCGCTGGATCGACTGGGTGCTTAAACAGCCCGGCGTCGAACACACGGTCGTTTACGGGATGTCAATGGGCGGCGCAACGCTGGCATACGCTTCGGATAAGCTTGACCCCGCCGTAACAGACGCGATCGTGATCGACTGCGGATACGGCTCGCCCTATGAACAGATCATGGACGACTGCCGTAAGCGCCACCTGCCCGGGCCGCTCCTGCTCCCTGTCGTAAGGCTGATCTCAAAAGCACGCTTCAAGATCGATATCAGGCAGCGAACGGAAGACTCTCTTAAAAACGCTGCTGTTCCATGTTACTTTCTGCACGGCACCAATGATAAAAAAGTACCGTTTGTCCGAGGCAGAAACTGCTTCGAGGCATGCACCTCACGCAAAGCGTTTTTCGCGGCAGAAGGCGCGGACCACACGGAAGCATTTCTGATCGACCCCGCCAGAGCGGAAGAAGAATTATTCAGATTTATCCAACCATCGGAAATAAAGGAGGAAAACTAAAAATGAACAAGTTTGCTATCATGGCAGATGCCACGTGCGACCTGAGCAAAGACTTTCAGGAACAGTACGACATTAAAGTACTGCCGGGCCACGTCGTTCTTCCGGATAAGACGGAAGTGACAGCCTATCCCGACTGGGCCATCATGCCGAGAGAAGAATTTTATGCCGACCTTAAAAAACATCCTACGGACTACGCCACGTCTCCTCCGAACTCGCAGGAGTTCGCCAACGCGATGGAGGAATTCGCCAAAACCGGAACAGACGTGCTTGTAATAACGATATCCAGCGCCATCAGCGGTGCGTTTGGCTTCGCATGCTCAGGCATGAAACAGGTACTCGAAAAATACCCCGAAGCAAAAATACACTGCGTTGACTCCATGCGATACGGGCCGGGATTCGGTCTAATGACGGTACTTGCCGCACGCTTAAGAGACGAGGGCAGGACGATGGAGGAAGTGGCACAGTGGCTGGAGGACAATAAAAACCGTTTCCACCAGGCGGGCTGGCTGGACGATCTCACGTTCGTGGCAAGGAAGGGCCGTTTGACCAACGCCAAGGCTTTCTTCGGCACTCTGGCTGGCATCAAGCCCATCGGCGAATTCGACTACAACGGTCTTACCACCGTCATCGGTAAAGCAAAGGGAGCGAAAGCGGCGTATGCAGCGCTACTCGAATACATTGACAAGACGATCGAGGACCCGGAGAGCCAGACGATCTTCATCGCTCAGACGAGCCGTCTTCCGCAGGCGGAAAAATACAAAGAACTGCTCCAGGAGCGCTTCCACCCGAAAGAGATATTCATCAACGACGTACACCCGTTCTGCGGCGTAAACGTCGGTCCGGGGCTCATGGCGGCATACTACATCGGTAAACCGATCTCCTCAGATCTGTCCGAAGAGAAGGCGATCCTCGAAAAAGCACTTGCAGGAAGCAACTAACGTCGTGTATTATTAAGCCGATCATCTCAATAATGCTTTACCGTTAAGCCGGAAGGAGAAACAAGATGAAAAAACTGACTAAGAAGTGGCAGATGTTCTTTTACGCTATCGGAGGTATGGGCGTAAACATGCTCAACCTGATGGTAAACTCGTATTTATGCTCAGCGCTGATCGCCAGCGGATTCAAGGAAGACGCCATTGCGAACCAGACGTTCCTCGGGATAGACCTCGTTATCCCGGCGGTATGGGCGATATTCGGAGTCGTCGCTAAAATAATTGACGGCATCATCGACGTGCCAATGGCTTCGCTTACCGATAACCTCAAGACGAGGTTCGGACGCCGCCGCCCCGCGCTCGTGATAGGACTCATCCCGATGATCGCGGCATACGTACTCTTTACGCTTGTCACCCCGAACCCCGGCGGAATGACGCTGCTCAACACTATCTTCTACGGTATCGTGCTGTGCGTATTTTACACTTTCTACACGCTTACGATGGTCACGTACTACGCGACGTTCACCGAGATCGTCGAGAAGCAGGAAGAGCGCAACTACATTTCCAACGTTAAATCCGTATGCGACATCGTATATTTCATTCTCGGATACGTTGTCGTCCGTATGCTGCTAAACGGCATGAACATCCGCATCGTGTCGATGATCGTGCTGCCTATCGTGCTGACGATGCTCATCCCGCTTTTCATGATCAAGGAGAATTCGACGAAAGACGGCGTCGTTACAGACGAAGACGGTCAGAAGTCGGAAACGGTGAATCTGTTCAAATCTATCGCGTTTACGTTCAAAAACAAAAGCTATATACTGTGGATGATCGTGTACTCATTCATGACGTTCGGCGTTCAGCTGTTCCTCTCGGGCATCAATGAATATTTCTCGGTATCAGGAATGAGTATGATATTCGTCATGATGGCGTCGTTCGCGCCGGTTCCGTTCACGCTTCTTCTCTACAATAAACTCACAAGAGACCGCGGATTCGGATTCTCGTACCGCTACATCCTGATCATATTCGCCGTCGGTATGCTTGGCATGTTCGGAGTTTCGATGCTCCAGGCAGGCACGCTCAAAACGATCCTCTCGATCGTGACCGGCGTCATATCCTCGTTCGGGATCGGGGCAATGTTCTCCGTTGCCTACTCTGTACCGGCCGAACTGGCGGCAGAGGAAGAGAAAAAGACAGGCATCTCCAATGCGGCAATGTATTTCGCCGTCCAGGGCCTGTTCGCCGGCGTTGCCTCCGGTATAGGCGGTCAGGCGATGCTCACGCTGCTCAAGACGCAGAAGATCGTCCAATATATGACACCGATATGCGCCGCGGCCGTTCTGCTGGCATTCGCGCTTACGTTCATGCTCCCGAAGTCTATCCAGAATATGGGAAGGAAAAATAAAGAACTCAAAAAATAACACCGCACTCTGACGCGGCGTGCACGTTCGCGCCGCGGATTTCAGAAGAAAGTGACTCTGCAATATGTCTTATAAACAGATAAACGGAATACTGCTGGAACAAATGCTCAGAAACGGCCTCGCAAACCTGCGCATGCAGGAGGATGAGATAAACCGTTTAAACGTCTTCCCCGTCCCCGACGGAGATACAGGTACGAATATGGTCAAGACTCTCGAGCATGGTCTTGAGCACGCTTCAAGCAATACTGAAGTGGGTTTTTACACCAAATTCCTGTCCGAAGGTATGCTGCTCGGCGCCAGGGGCAATTCCGGCGTTATTCTTTCGCAGTTTTTCAGCGGCCTGGCTCAGTCGCTTTCGCGAGAAAGTCTGATCGGGCCGGGCGAACTTCGTTCCGCACTGGTAAAGGGCTACCGCGAAGCGTACAGCGCGGTGATAAGGCCTGTGGAAGGCACGATCCTGACCGTCGCGCGCGAAGGTATCGAAAATATACGGGCACAGATAACACGCTCGACACCTGTTGACGCCATCCTGCAGGCATACGTAGCGGAGATGCGAAAAGCGCTGTCAATGACGCCGGAGCAGCTGTCTGTACTGAAAGAGGCCGGAGTCGTTGACAGCGGCGCCGCCGGATTTATTCTGATATTCGAGGGCATGGTCAAGTTCCTGCAGGGAGAGATTATTGACGACCACGCCGCGCTGCACAGTGAATCGCTTTTGCAGAAAGGGCCCGATCTGAGTCTTTTCGATGAAAACAGTTCGTTTACAGACGGATATTGCATGGAATTTATACTGCAGCTTATGAATTCGCCTAAGTACAAGCAGAATTTCAAGCAGAAGTCGTACATTGACGCGCTTCAGATGCTTGGTAATTCGATCGTTTGCGTTCAGGACAGAAAGCGCGTAAAAGTGCATATCCACACGCTCACGCCGTCGATCATCATCGATCTTTCGCAGAAATACGGCGAGTTTCTGACGTTTAAACTGGAAAATATGCAGGTGCAGCATAACGAGCGCGATATTAAGGTCGCGGTGCGGGAGCATAAGCAGCTCTCTGTCGTGGCGGTCGTCAACGGCGCCGGTATGCGTTCGCTTTTCAAAGGACTTGGCGCGGATCACGTGATCGACGGCGGGCCGACAATGAACACTTCGTCGCAGGAGTTCGTTGACGCATTCAATTCGCTGGACGCAGACGCGATCGTTGTCCTTCCGAACAATAAAAACGTTATCCTTGCCGCCGAACAGGCTGCCGCGCTCGTGCCGGGCAAGAACGTTACCGTGCTTCCGACCGCCAGCTTCGTGGAAGGTTATTTCGCGATCGCGATGGATATACCGGACGAGGCGGACGTCGACAGGCGCATACATCAGATGCGTTCCGGGATCGGAGGCGTTAATACGGTCAGCGAGGCTACGGCTTCACGCGCGTATTCCAGCCGCGGAATAAGCTGCGAAGAAGGCGAAGAGATCGCGTTTCTGAACGGAGAACTTGCATGCTCCGGAAGCGACTGGAAAGACGCTGTCACGGAAGCGATCGGGATGATAGAAGATATTGACGACCGCGAGACGATGATCGCTCTGAGAGGTGCAGGTGTGCCGGCGGAATACGAGGACGAACTTCGCGAGGAATTATCCGAACGGTATCCGATGCTGGAAACGTCGTTCGTTGACGCCGGGCAGGAAATATATCACTGGGTCATCGGTATCATGTGAGGTGCTTATGCTTTGGTTCTGGATCGTTTTAGCAGCGCTTTTCCTGTTTGTGATCGCTCCGACGTTCATACTCGCCTGGGTGCTATACACTACTCTCCTTCGCCGCAACAAGCCCGGTAAATGGGGCCGTACGTGCAGTTTCCCCGAAGACGAGGAATACGTGCGGATGTACAATATCGGCCTGGATTGGGGCAAGGAATACGCGTCTTTTAAGCAGGACGTCGAGATCGTCAGCGACGGGCTTCGGATGGTCGGTGAATATTTTGATTTCGGAGGTTCGTCCGCGGTACTGATAATCGCAGGCAGGACCGAAAGCCTGCTGTATTCATATTATTTCGCGGAACCTTTTCGCAAGGCGGGGCGAAACATTTTGGTGATCGATAACCGCGCACACGGATTGTCCGAGGGCAAGGTCAGTTCGCTGGGATACCGCGAATACCGCGACCTTATCGAATGGTGCAGGCTGCTGCACGACAGGTTCGGCAACGAGCGCGTTCTGCTCCACGGCATCTGCATCGGGTCGTCAACGGCATTGTTCGCTCTTACCAGTCCCGATTGTCCAGATTACGTCGAAGGCATGATCGGAGAGGGTATGTATTACAGCTTCTACCGCTCGTTTGATCAGCATATGAAAGCGGACAGGCCGGACAAGATGCGTTTCCCCGTCATGCAGGAGGTAATGGTCTGGATCAGGCTTTGTTCCGGGGCCAACGTCGTTACCGACGGTCCTTTTAAGCGCATCGGTCTTCTGAAAAAGCCTATATTGTTTCTACACAGCCGCCAGGATCAGTATTCTACCCCCGATCAGGTCGAATACCTTTTCGAACACTGCACGGCGCCTAAGAAGATCGTATGGTTCGACCGGGGCGCACATTCACGCATCCGGATAAACGACACCGAAGGATACGACAAGGAAGTAACTCAGTTTGTGGAAGAACTTGACACAGGGTCCTTTTTGATGCTAAAATCATAATGCTCGGAGAAGGGATCGGAACATATAAACTTTTAATAATTGACCCCGGCCGGGCGCGGAAAATAACACAGACCGTGAAACCGGTTTGAATCACGAAAGGAATTAAAGAAAATGAAAACTTGTCCTACTTGCGGAGCTCAACTGGCAGACAGCGTTAAATTCTGCGCAAACTGCGGAACCAAACTTGAAGACATGGCTGCACCTCAGGTCGAGAGCCAGGTTTTACCGACCATCAATGCGACTCAGACGACCGCTGCACCTCAGCCCAATATCCTGGTATTAGGCATCCTGAGCCTGGTATTCGGCGGCATCGTCGGAATCATTCTCGGAGCCATCGGACGTAAAAAAGGTAAAGAGTATATGGCAGCCGGCGGAACGCTCACAGGAACTGCAAAGGTCGGTTTTATCCTTGCTAAAGCCGGAATCATTGTGGGCATCATTACCACCATCGTGTACGCGATCGTCTTTATCGTTTACATTGGAGCCTTTATTGGTCTCGCCAACAACGGCGCTTTTGAAAACTTATTTTATTAATTGCTGAACTCCCGGGCCGCGAGGCCTGATACGCCGGCAGAGCGGAACTAACACCGCAGATTCAGTGATAGAACAGGCGTGACGCGATGCCGGCGGCGTCACGCTTTTTATTTCAAAAGATCACATCTTCTGCGGCCAGTATCGCTGTCGCAGCACGTATTTTTATTGGGGGTAAACGGTGATGCCGGAGCGTGCGGAACGGTCCCGCCACAGTTTTTCGGTAAAGAAGCTCCTGCTGATCGCAGGGGTAGTATTATTGTCGTTCTGCATCATCTCCATCATCGCCTCCGCAATTATTTTCCGCATTCTTTTCCCGCGTCAGACGGGCGTCTCCAGATTCCACTACTCATACGATGAATTGTCGTCCCCTCTCCCGCGCACAGGGTTCAGGTTCCGTTCGGGCAGAAACGAGCTACAGGGCTGGAAGTACGACGCCGCCGATCCGAAAGGAATGATCGTTGTCGTAAACGGCATCGGTTCCGGCGCGGACGAGCATCTGGCCGAGATCATTTATTTTGTTGACAACGGCTGGTCGGTCATCACGTGGGATGCCACCGGCGTGGGCAACAGCGGCGGAAACCGCACCGTAGGCCTTCAGCAGATCCGCTCCGATCTCGAAGCATTCCTTTCATATTATAAAACCGAAAAAAACGAGATCGACCCACGCGACCTGCCTGTGATGATATACAGTCACAGCGCCGGAGCTTACGCCGCGGCAATGAGCATAAATGCTCAGGATCTTATCCGTGCAGCGGTCTGCATCTCCGGATTTGATCGGCCGGTCGAACTTATGCTATACCACGCAAAAGAACGCGTAGGACTTCTTGCAAGCATTGAAAGTCCGTTTTTGCGGCTCGAAAATCTGTTTCTGTTCGGAACTTCCTCTAACGATTCAGCACGCGAAGCGCTGAAAAAAGCTGCGATCCCCGTGCTCGTTGTCAACGGCGATTCGGACGATCTGGTGCCGTGGGAGTTCAGCCTTGCCCGCGACCATGACAGCTACCGTAACCCTTCCATACGCTGCATACGTATCACCTCCGAATTCAGGAACGAACACTCTGCCCCGTGGCTCTCCGACGTTTCCGCAGAGTATCTGTTCAACAATATAAACGGCGGTAATGCCCCGGTAGATAAGGCCAGAGCAAGCATACTCAACGTCGATTTTATGCAGTCGATAATCGCCTTTTACCAGGAAGTCATTTCATAACATTTAAACTGATATCAGTAGGATCCTTTAATATTTTCCGCTGGATTCCATGGCCGGTTAATGGTATAATATTTACAAGCAGCTAAGCGCTGAAAAAGCGCTAAACATAAAGGAGGTTTTTCTATGAAGAAATTTGTTTGTTCCATCTGCGGATACGTTTACGAAGGAGACGAAGCACCCGAGCGTTGCCCGCAGTGCAAAGCTCCGGCATCTAAATTCAACGAAGTTGCTACCGACGAGCGCGTATGGGCTTGCGAGCACGAAGTAGGAATTGCAAAAGGCCTTGACGAGAGAGTCGTAGCTGATCTTAGAAATAATTTTAACGGTGAGTGCAGCGAGGTAGGTATGTATCTTGCAATGTCGAGAGTCGCTTTCCGCGAAGGTTATCCGGAGATCGGTCTGTACTGGGAAAAAGCTGCATTCGAAGAGGCTGAACACGCTGCAAAGTTCGCGGAACTGCTGGGCGAAGTTGTCACCGACAGCACGAAAAAGAACCTCGAAATGCGCGTAGACGCTGAGTGCGGCGCGACCGAGGGAAAACTCGCTCTGGCTAAACTGGCTAAGCAGCTCGGATACGACGCTATCCACGACACCGTTCACGAGATGGCGAAGGACGAGGCCCGTCACGGTAAAGCGTTCGAAGGCCTGCTCAAACGTTATTTCAACTGAATTTCGTTTCTGCTGCTGCGGAAACATTTCACCGAGATAAAATTCGAGGAGGATGATTTTATGGATAAGTACGTATGCCCCTGCGGCTATGAATACGACCCCGAGATCGGCGATCCGGATAACGGCGTTGCCCCCGGCACCCCGTGGGAAGACGTACCGGAGGATTGGGTCTGCCCCGTATGCGGTCTTTCAAAGGAAGATTTTGAAAAGGCTTAAGATCGAACGGATCTGATCGATAACAAGTATTAAAAGGCTGCTTAGCTCCTTGCTTGCGCAAGACAGAAAAGCAGCCCTTTTTATGCGTATTTCGGCATATATTATATTTACTTATTTATCAACGTTTATCAGCGCTTCCGCCGGAATTCTCCTCACCGTGTTCCTGCTTATCCAGCAGCGCCTGCTTGCGCGGAGGAATAGGCTTCTCGGTGATCTCACCCGCTTTATCGAGCGCGATCTTAGTGAGCAGCGGTCCGACAAGTTCGTACACGAGTACCGCGAACAACGCGATGTTGCGGATTATCAGTCCAGACTCGCCGAGAGACATTGCCGTCATCGACATCCCGAGAGCAACGCCTGCCTGTGGCAGAAGCGTTATGCCAAGGTATTTCTGAACGGTAGGCTCGCACCTTACCATACGCGACGAAAAAGCTGCGCCGAAGATCTTACCCGCAGATCTTACGAGCACGAAAACGATACCGATCAGTACGACGGTCCAGGATTTGAACACCTTCAGTTCCATTCCGGCGCCCGACAACACAAAGAACAGCACCATTATCGGTCCTGTCCAGCGGTCGAGTCTGTCCATCAGCTCGTCCGAGAAGTCGCAGTAGTTGCAGAAAACGGTACCGACCATCATGCACACAAGCAGCGACGAAAAACCGATCGTTACAGGTCCAATGTGGATAGTAAGTTTTGAAAGCGCGACAGCCAGAAAAACGTAGCAGACCGAGATCGACAGTCTCTTCGATCTCGAGTGGAAAAAGCGCTCGGTAAACGTGAAAACGGCCCCGATAAGCGCGCCAAGCAGCAGCGATGCCACGACCTCGATGATAGGGTCAATAATTACTGAAAATACGTCTACGGTGCCGTTCTCGAGCGCTCGTGCGATACCGAACGATACGGCAAAAACGATAAGTCCGACCACGTCGTCGAGGGCAACGACAGGCAGCAGTATCTTGGTGACCGGGCCGGAGGTTTTATACTGTTTAACGATCATCAGCGTTGCCGCCGGAGCGGTGGCGGTGGCGATCGCACCGAGCGTGATAGCGACGCTGAGCGTAAGCGTTTCAGGCATCAGGAAGTGCAGGCCTATTAGTGCGGCATCCACCAGCACACACGCAGATAGCGCCTGGAACAACGCCACGACGATAGCCTGCTTCCCCAGCTTCTTTATATCTTCCTTTTTAAATTCATTGCCCATCGTGAGCGCGATGAAACCCAGCGCGACATCAGAAATTATCGAGTACCGCGACACGTCCTCCGCACTCAGGAATCCCAGCCCCGGAACGCCTAAGCGACCCAGAACGTACGGGCCTACGATCAATCCGGCGACAAGATATGCCGTTACTGCAGGCAGGTTTCCGAGTTTCGTCAGTCGTGACAGCATCAGTCCCGCCAGCAGGGCAATTGACAGTGACAAT
>JAEEGL011004657.1_pt1 | contig 17754 bp, 17 predicted proteins | sample 9134231 | NCBI WGS metagenome assembly JAEEGL01 (sample SAMN16246548, study PRJNA631951) | gut metagenome | biome: gut microbiome; feature: rumen; material: fiber-attached | host: Bos | place: Iran: Karaj | collected 2018-10 | reverse complement strand
GCGGGTCCGGGCAGAGCCCGGTTTTCGGGTCAAGGGACTGGTCCCTTGCAGGTTCTAAGGGCAGCGCCCTTTGCCCTCGGAGAGCTTTGGGGTTATCGATACGTTTCGGGATTTGATTCCAAGCGCCTCACTTCACCTTTCGTTCAAAAGCAGAGGAGTCAGCCTCTGCTTTATTAAAGATATTAATGGAGAATACATCTCTTCTCTTGAGATGGTAAACACACTTTTTGATGGCAAGCTTCAAACGGTCAATTCTATGAAGTACCATCTAGAGCACTAAAGGAATGTGGTGTTTTCTTCAAATATCATTATTTACGTCATACCTATCCTTTTTATCAATCTTTTCTTGGGAAAAACTGATTTTAGCACCTGCTAAGAATTTTTTTGCTTTCTCCTCTAGAATATATTCTTGCAGTTCTTTATCATTCTTGCTTAAATTACAATCTATCCTAATCTCTTCGACTTAAAAATCATATTTATCGTTTCTGATTTTCACATATATCGGCCCGGTTTCAATGATAAAATGCTGTTCACAAATGGATTTTCTATGTACAGGCTCGTAGTGGTTCGAAGTAGGGTCTAAACACTACCCAAATGGTAACATTTGCGCATATATCCTCGATTTTTGACAAACATAATGCCATCAAATGTGATATCATGGCGGAAACAAGTTCTGTATTGTATTGGATATAAGAGAAAAGGAGAAGGTTACATGGGAGCATATTTATTTGTACATTTTAAGGAGAAGTTTACGCCTGACGGGGAACAGGTGTATTTCGGGGTATCAAAAGACGGCTTTAACTGGGAGCAGGTCAATGGCGGGATGCCCATCCTGGAGAGTAAGCTGGGGGAAAAGGGCGTCAGAGATTTTACCATAACAAGAAAGAAGGACAACACCTTTGTTATTCTGGCAACAGACCTCTGTCTTGCCAACAATTTTGCCACAAAATATAAGGGAAGCTGGAACTGTGTGAACAGAGAAGGCAGTAAATTCCTTTCAAAATGGGAGTCGGCGGACCTTGTAAACTGGTCAGAGCAGGAATTGGTAAAAGTAGTGGATGAAAACTATGGCTGTGCCTGGGCTCCGGATATTATCTACGATGAAGAAGCCGGGGATTACATGGTTCACTGGTCGTCAAGATATCCTGCGGATTCCGACAATTATATGGCTATTTTTTATGCCAAGACAAAGGATTTCAAGACTTTCTCAGCACCCAAGAAGCTTTGCGACAAATCGGATACCGGGATCATTGATTCCAATATAGTCTATGAAGATGGTTATTACTACCGCTTTGTTAAGAGCGATTTTAATCCTGAACATATCATTCTCGAAAGAGGAAAGTCCCTTACAGGAACCTACGAGAGGATGCCGGCTTTTGATGTAGAAATGGATAAGCTGGAAGAGGGCAAGTATGAAGCACCTACCTGCTATAAACTTCCGGATGGCAGCTGGTGTCTTATGCTGGATTTCTACGGCTGTGAGAAGGACAAGCAGGGATACGTTCCTTTTGTGGCAAAAGATATTTCTACAGGAAGCTTCATCCGTTCCGACAAATCCTTCAGCTTCCCGTATGGATTTAAGCACGGAACAGTGCTGCCTATTACCGACGAGGAGTACGATAGGATCAAGAACTCTTTTGTTAAATAATCTTAAAATCAATTGATTGAAATGTTTATAAAATTAACAACCATCAACGTTTTTATGATATAATTTTGGTAGGTGTATAGAGTTAGCATAGGGGGATACAATGCGATTTCGTACGAAACTCTTAATTACATCATTGGCGATAGTTGTTATTCCGATAATTTTAGCAGTTGGAACTTATCTGGCAATAGGCCGATATCTTATATACGATCAACAGGTTCAGGAAATTTCAGGTGATATTGATTACAGAATGGTCTCGGATCCCAGTGAGACCTTCTCGGATATGGCAGATGAGATAAGCCAGGACATAGCTCTGGCAATGCTTATAAATCCCTTTATTCTTGAAGATAAAAGTTATTTGGAGAACATCGACAGCAGAATTGCTTCCAAATACTCCTTTCTTTTGGTAAAAAAAGGAGATGACGTATATTATGTGGAAAATGAGGACCGGGCTCGGGAGGTGTTTTCGGAGTTGCCGGGATTCGGCACCAGTGTTAAGGGAATTTATTACACCGCCTCCAAGCATCTGGTGAAGCAGATTGATTTTTATTTTTCCACAGGTGAAAAGGGATGTCTTTATATTATTTCCGGTATAAAGACAGCGCTTTCCGGATCGCTCATAATTTATATGAGTATTGCCATAATTGTTATTCTTCTTTTAACAAGCGTACTTTTGACGACCTGGATCGGAAACAGTATTTTCAAGCCTATTGATGAACTCAATATTGCGATGCAGCATATCAAGGACGGCAATTTTGATTATATGCTTCCCACGGATGTCAAGGAGAAGGGCGAGATTGGAGCCATGTACCGCAACTATGAGGACATGAGACTCAGGTTAAAAGAGTCGGCGGATGAGAAGATAGAACGAGAGAAGCAGAATAAAGAGCTCATCAGTAATATTTCACACGACCTTAAAACGCCTATCACTGCTATCAAGGGTTATTCCCAGGGACTTCTGGAAGGAGTTGCTGCCAATCCCGAGAAGCAGATGAAATATGTCAGGATCATTTATAATAAAGCTAACGATATGAACAACCTTATAAATGAGCTGACACTTTATTCAAGCATCGACAACAACAGGATTCCATACAACTTTGTTAAGCTCAATGTGGGAGACTATTTTGGAGATTGCATTGAAGAAATCGGTGCTGATCTGGAGAGTAAGTCCATTAAACTTAATTACTCGAACCTGACTTCACCGCAAACGCAGATTGTAGCTGATCCCGAGCAGATAAAGCGAGTGGTCAACAACATAGTCAGCAACAGTGTTAAGTATCTTGAAAGAGATGACGGAACAGGGCAGATCGATATCAGGATACTGGATGAGATTGATTCCATCAGAGTAGAACTGGAAGATAACGGAAAAGGCATAGCCCAGCAGGATATTCCAAATATTTTCGACAGGTTCTACAGAACGGATGCCTCCAGAAATTCCAAGCAGGGCGGAAGCGGAATTGGTCTTTCTATAGTTAAAAAGATAATTGAAGATCATGGCGGATATATATGGGCTACCAGCCATGAGGGAGAAGGGACGTGCATGCACTTTGTACTCAGAAAGTACGTAGAATATGCAGACAACCCGGAAGCGGTTACGGTAGAACATGAAACACAATAAATACAGAAAGGCGAAAAGTGTATGAGTAGAATTCTTATTGTTGAGGATGAAGAGGCCATTGCTGACCTTGAAAAGGATTATCTGGAGCTCAGTGATTTTGAAGTAAAAATTGAAAACACAGGAGATGCCGGACTTGAAACAGCTCTGGCAGAGGAATTTGACCTGATCATTCTTGATCTCATGCTGCCGGGTATGGATGGCTTTGAGGTTTGTAAGCATATCAGGGAGAAAAAAGATGTGCCGATCCTCATGGTATCAGCCAAAAAAGATGATATCGACAAGATAAGAGGACTTGGACTTGGAGCAGATGACTATATCACCAAGCCCTTCAGCCCTTCAGAACTTGTTGCAAGAGTAAAGGCTCACATGGCAAGATATTCAAGACTTGTAGGCTCAGGACATGAGTCCAACGATTTTGTGGAGATCCGTGGTCTCAAGATTGATAAGACGGCCAGAAGAGTTTATGTTGACGATGAGGAAAAGAGCTTTACCACCAAGGAGTTTGATCTTCTTACATTCCTTGCCGAGAACCCCAATCATGTATTTACCAAGGAAGAGCTCTTCAGAAAGATCTGGAATATGGATTCCATCGGTGATATTGCTACAGTAACGGTTCATATCAAGAAAATCCGTGAGAAAATTGAATATGATACCTCAAATCCTCAGTATATTGAGACTATCTGGGGCGTAGGATATCGCTTCAAAGTATAAAAGGTTTGGAGATTGACCCCTATCTGGTGGATTAATACCATTAGATAGGGGTTTTTGGTGTCAGGACGAAAAATGGAAGAAATAAAAAATGTATATGAAGATGATGATATTCTGGTGTGTCATAAGCCTGCCGGAGTTGCAACTGAAGGTGCAAGAGTGGGAAGCATGGACCTTATAAGTGCAGCCAGAACATATCTTAAGAGAAAAAACAGAAATAATCCCCAAAAGCAGTCATACGTTGCCACCGTGCACCGCCTGGATCAGCCGGTGGAGGGTGTGGTGGTTCTGGCCAAGAGTAAGCGGGCGGCTAGTAATATCGCCCGCCAGATAAAGGAGCATAGGACTGATAAGTATTACTATGCCCTCTGCTATGGGAAACCTGATCAGGCAAGGGCACATCTTGTGAACTACCTGGTAAAAAAAGAGGATTCTTTAGCTGCGGTGGTTACAGAGAAAGAAAAGGAGAGTCTTTCCAATAATACCATCACAATGGAAAATGGCGAAAAGATCCGCATCGCCGATCAGGAAGTAAAAAGGGCTGAGCTTGAGTATGAGGTTATAGCAGGGGATGAGAAGGTGTCTCTTCTCAGGATCAAACTTCTGACAGGAAGATATCACCAGATAAGAGTTCAGTTATCGTATTTGGGTCATCCCATCATGGGTGAAAAGAAATACGGATCAAAGGAGTCGGTTAAACTTTCCGAGGAACTTGGAATAAACAGGATGTGTCTTGCAAGTTACAAATTTGCTCTGGACCATCCAAAGAACGGGAAAAGAATGGAATTTGAAATAGTTCCTTATAATACATTTATAAAGAAGTGGTTGGAATGAGTGAGAAACTGAATAATATTAGGAAGTTCTGGCTTATTATGCTGATTTTTTACCTTGCGGCGATATGTTGGATTCTTCCTGTCTATATGCAAAACGGCTACTATGAGCTGGGAGAAGCCAAGGCAAAATGCTACTGGATTATCAGCGGTGTCATGCTGCCTCTTTTTATTGTGACAGCGCTTATACTGGTCAAAAACAGATCATCAAAATTAAGTTTACGCAGAGAAAAGCCCGTAAGTGAAGTTTTTCTAATAGCGATGGTATTTTCAAATATGCTATCGCTTCTTTTTGCTGTGGATAAAAAGACTGCGGTTTTGGGAATTGAAGGGTGGAGAACAGGATTTATTACCATACTTCTGATGCTTTCCTACAGTCTTTTTTTCAGCTGGATTTCCATGGGGAAGAGCAAAGTGATCATCATTTTTGCACTAATTTTGCCCTTTTTGGTATTTACCTTAAGCATTCTCAACCGCTTCGGAGTATATCCTGTTGAAATATACGGACAGAACAATTCTTTCCTTGCGACAATAGGAAATATTAATTGGTTTTCCGGATACCTGGCTGTTTTTGTTCCCATAGGAATAGGAATAATGCATAGTACAAAGCCCTTTGGAAAATGGTTTTTCTTAAGCGGCATATACACCTTGGCTGGCCTTATGGCAACTATGCTTCAGGGAAGCGATGGAGCAGTGCTGTTTCTGATTGCTGTTTACGGATATCTTTTGTGGGATGCCTTTGGCGAGGACTTCAGAGAGACCTTCAAGAAATTTTTGATTCAGACAGGTGTTTTGGGACTTTCCATGGCAATCTGCGAAGTACTTCTGAAAATATATGGGAACAGCTATACCTATGATGAGAATATTCTTTTTAACCTTTGCCGCAATCACGCGGGAGTCATCATCATAGCGGTGTCATTCTTTTTATACAGGCTTGAGTGCTTTCTGGATGAAGTCAAGGTGCCATTCAACGCCGGATTATACAGAAAGATACTTGCGGTGATTGCGGGAATAAGCCTTATAGCTGCCGGAGTGTGGGCGGTATTATCGTTTGATGACAGCTTCGGAAACGGTAGGGGAATCATTTGGAGGATGTCCTTTGATATGTTCATGGGTCTGTCTCCCTGGCAAAAGATGGTGGGAGTGGGACAGAACTGCTTCTATCCCTATGCTCTTAGTGATCCCATGTGGTCCATGTCCTTTGAAAATATTTTCGGCTCGGATATCCTGACAAATGCGCACTGCGAGGTTCTTACCCTGATGATTGAGGAAGGGCTTCTTGGAGCTACGGTGCATGTGGGCCTGTTTACATCTGTTATCTATAGCCTTTCCAGGATAAAAGAAAAGGAGCGCATAGCAGTTGTCTACGCACTCCCGATAATATCTTATTTTGTTTTCGGTCTTGTATCTTTTTCCCAGGTAACATCCACACCCTATGCGTTTTTGTGCATTGGAATGGCTATTGCTTTCCTAAAAAAAGTATCAGGTTAATTCAGGAATCTTTATGGAATCGTCCAGTTCATGGAAGAATGTTCTGGTCTCAACGATTCCGTAAAGAGCTTCTTTATATTCGAACAGGAAACGTTCGTTTATGTTTTCCTTGCCGTACATGCTGACGCGGCCGTTGTAGGCATTAAGGATGGAAACATAGCGTTTGTCCTGGTCGAATTTTTTTATAATTTCGTCCTTTCTGCGACGGGGGTGCCTGGACGCAAATTTTCTTATATCAATCTGAAGATCTCCGGGAATTTCCTTCTCACGCTCATGAACTGAATGCAGTAATCTGTCATAGGTTTCTTCATCAATCTTTTCAAAATTGTCAACAAATTCAAGGCAGCATGCACCGTCAGGCAGAAGCAGACGAACTCTGTCTTCGCCGTAAACATCCTCGACCTCGGCTACTACTTCCGGAACCAGTGGTTTGTTGTTGTAGTCCAAAATAATGACTTTGTCTCCCTTTTTGTACATGGCAACCTCCCCGTTATTTTGTCAAGTTTCTTATATATTCATTATATCATGTATGGAGGGCTAATAAAAAATAAACAATAAAAAGATTATTTCTTTAAAGTTATTTTTAGGTTTCGCTTTTAGAATGACACCATAAGGTAAACAAAAACAGGCAGACAAAGGAAAGGAAATAACTAATGGCAGGCTTTAAGGATGTTTTTGAAAGAATTGAAGTGAAATATCTGTTGGATGATCTGCAGTACACAGAACTGATGAAGAAGCTGGAGAATATGGCAGCTGTCGATAGCTACGGTAAGACATCCATCTTAAATATATATTTTGATACACCGGATTATAAGCTGATTAAAAAATCACTTGAAAAGCCCGTGTACAAAGAGAAGTTAAGGCTTAGAACTTATGGGGTTCCCGAGGATGACAGTAATGCCTTTATAGAGATAAAGAAAAAATATAAGGGTGTTGTCTACAAAAGGCGGATATCGATGTCATACAAAGAGGCGCTGGCTTATCTCACAGATGGCAAGGAGCCGGCAAAGAGGTCACAGATTTCCGATGAGATAGATTACTTTTTGCATTACTACAAGGGAATCAGACCTGCGATGGCAATATCCTATGACCGCATAGCCATGGCAGGAATAAAAGATCCGAATCTAAGAATTACCTTTGATACAAATATCAGATGGAGAACGGACAGTCTAAGCCTTAAAAACGGAAATAAGGGAAAAGATATTCTTTTACCGGGACAGCATCTTATGGAACTTAAGATAGCAGGTGCAATGTCTACTGAACTTGCGCATATTCTGGATGAATTAAATATCAGACAGACTTCATTTTCCAAGTACGGAAAGGGATATGTTGATTACATGTACGGCGAAGAACAAAGCTCAGCAGTGGTTAATCCTAAGGTGGCTATGTTCCGCAAAGCAGTATAAATCACAGAGAAATTACAACATAAGAAAAAGGAGAAAAATATGACAGATTTACTTTTTGGAACAATAATGGCAAGCGGCTATGTGACAGGAGGAGCATTCTTAATAGCAACAGTATGCTCCCTGATTATCGGTATTTTCATCGCCTTTATGTATACAATAAAAAATAATTACTCAAAGAGCTATATAATCACCCTTGCGCTTTTGCCCGCAATCGTTCAGATGGTGATTATGCTGGTAAACGGCAATATCGGAGCAGGTGTGGCCGTAGCAGGTGCGTTCTCACTGGTAAGATTTCGTTCCGCTCCGGGAACAGGTAAGGAAATAACAAGTATTTTTCTTGCCATGGCAGTAGGACTTGCAACAGGAATGGGATATATAGGAATAGCAGCAATATTCGCGGTAATAATAACTCTTGCAAATCTGATTCTTTCTAATGCTCACTTTGGTGACAATGTGGAAGAGGTAAAGACGCTCAAGATTGAAGTTCCGGAAAGTCTTGATTTTGAAGGAATTTTTGATGATATTTTGGAAAAATACACCACAAAGGCAGAGCTTACAGAGGTAAAGACATCGGGAATGGGAAGTCTGTACAAGCTAAATTATAGGGTAACTATGAGAGTTAAAGCTTCCACAAAGGGTATGATCGATGAAATAAGACAGAGAAACGGCAACCTGGAAATATCCTGTTCAAGACCTGTGGCTGTTCACAGCGAGGAATTATAAAAATATAAAACGCAGTACCTTTTTTTCAGAGGTACTGCGTTATTTTAGTTTTTAGCCTGAAGATTCTTGGGAAGTGTCTTGGGAAGAGTAACAATAAAGCGTATTATACGGTCACCGTCTTTGGCGGCTTTTATATTGCCTCCGTGGGACATGGCAATGGCTCTGGCCACAGAGAGTCCGATTCCGAAGCCTCCTGTTTCCCGGCTTCTTGAGGAATCAGCTCGGTAGAATCTGTCGAATAAACGGTCCAGATTTCCCTCAGGCATCGTATCGCAGGAGTTTGATACCTCCAGTACGATATTTTTATCCTTGGTCAGAGTAAGATGAACGAATCCGTTTTCGGAGGAATACTTCATGGCGTTGTCCAGAAGAAGTGAAGTCAATTGATTTATTGAATTTCTGTCTCCGGTCAGATGGATTCCTTCTGCAATATCGGTCTGATATTGTTTTTTCTTTGCTTCGGCAATGGCCTGGAATGATTCAGCAGTCTCTTTGACAGAAGCACTGAGATCAAAATCGGAATAAACAATGTGCATACTTTCTTCGTCCATGCGGGAGAGAGTAAGCATATTTTTTACCAGGGAGTTGAGACGCTTTACCTGATTGCGAATACTGGTGGTCCATTCGGTTTTGCCCGACTCGAGCTCAAGTACATCTACATTGGCGGATATAACAGCAAGAGGAGTCTTTAATTCGTGTCCGGCGTCGGTGATAAAGCGTTTTTGCTTTTCCAGTGATTCCACCACCGGGGCAACTGCCTGTCCGGAAAAGATGAACACCAGAATGAACATGGCAATCAGTGCAAAAGCGCCGATCATGAGGGACTGGAAAAGGAGTGTGTAGGCATTCAGGATTCCCAGGGTAAGGTCTACAAAAATAATCAGGAAGGTACCGTCTTCTTTTTGCACCTTTTTAAATCTGTAGGAATGGTAAATGCCCTTTTCTTTTCCTCCTTCAAAGACTGCCTGGGCATATTGTCTGGCATGTTCTTCCGCTACGGCTGCTATATGAAGAATATTGACTTCGGTTATGTTGCCCTCCGAATCGATCCTGACAAAAAAATACCTGGACTGATAGGGCATCTCGGCACTTCGTGTATTATTAAGTCTGTCCAGCGTGAATGGATCCTGAGGATTAAAGGAGTTATTGTCAAATTTTCTGGAACGTTTATCTTCCTGTCCGTTCTTGTCCATCATTCCGGGGAAAAAACCATCGTTGTCAATCAGCATGGCAAGGAGATTATCCGTATCACGAAGAGTGTGATTTAAGTTTACTATGTTGATGACGGCGATCATTATTACCAGAATGACTAAAAGGGACAGAGTTGCGGTGATAACAAATTTTTTTCGAAGTTTTTTTACCATGGGAACTCCTAAATTAAGCTGTTTCGTGAATGGAATATCCAACTCCTCGCGAAGCCTTTATCTCGCAGGTTGCATCCAAAGAAGCCAGTTTTTTGCGGAGATTGGATATATATACCCAGACTACGTTGACATCTGCTTCACCTTCCGGCCAGATGCGGTCCATGAAGTTGTCCACTGAGATAACTCTTCCCGGAGAAGTCATGAGCATTTCCAGCATCTGGAATTCCTTGCCGGAGAGCCTTATCTTTTCATGGTCTGGAGTCGAAAGCTCATAGCCTGCGCGGTCAAGAGTGAGATTTCCGCAGGATAGGTTTGCCTGAGTGAAATTGGACTTTCTCCTTAACATGGCGCGGACTCTGGCCAGCAGCTCTCCCATATCGAAGGGCTTTGGCAGATAGTCGTCTGCGCCCAAATCAAGGCCTTTTATTCTGTCATCAATTTCAGTCTTGGCAGTCAGGAAAAGAACCGGTGTGGAAAGGCCTTTTTCTCTTATCTTTTTCAACACTTCCATGCCGTCAAGTCCTGGCATCATGATATCAAGTATTATTCCGTCGTAGTCCCCCGTGAGAGCATAATCCAGGGCATCAGTGCCGTTATATACGGCATCAACCGTATAATTGCTGTGCTTTAATATAGCCACAAGCGCATTTGATAATTCTACTTCGTCATCTGCTAAAAGAAGTCTCATAACATATTCCTTTTCCTAGAGTACTTATTTTCAGTTAATTACATTGTATCACAGGGTATTTTTTCACAAACACAAATTTATGTATAAATTATGAACATTTTCGAAGAAATTTAGACATTTTGAGTCCATATTTGAGCACTATAATATTTAGGTAACATGAATTCGGGGGTTCATTTTTGTTTATGAAAAAGGATAATTTTTTTGTATCCAAACCGGTAATAATAGCGCTGGTCTTTTGTGTTCTGTTTAATCTTGCCGCATGGTTCAGTGCGGCTTTTTCTGACTTTTATGTAGAGAATATTTTTCCTGTTATTACAAAGGGGTACGGATGCCTCACCAGCCTTGTGAATTTCTCTGTGGGAGAAGTGCTTTTGGTAATTCTGGTGATCTATATTTTTTGTACTGTTTTGTTTATAGTGGCACATACGATTTTTATGGTTGTCAGGAAATTCTTTTCCCGTGGATCGGAAACGTCTTTGGCTGCCCGCTTTTTTAATCGGGGTTCAGACCTTTTATTTCGGGTTACGCCGGTATTGTTGGCAGTTACCTGTGTTGTGATGTCACTTAACTGTTTTGTGCTGTATCATTGTTCCAAGCTAGAGCTATATCCTGACAAGGAAGAGGAAGAGTATAATCTTGAAAAGCTTGCTGAGCTTAGGGACTTTATTGTAAAAAAATGTAATGAGCTTTCGGTGAAGGTTCCCCATGATGAGAACGGAAATGTAATGTTTGAAGGGGATATGGCGGAGACTGCAAACAAGTCCATGGCGGCGCTTGCAGGGGATTATCCGAGGCTTGGAGGTTTTTATGTTACTCCCAAGGCCCTGTATTTTTCGGATTTCATGTGTCAGCAGTATATGCAGGGGTACTATTTTCCGTTTTCCATGGAAGCCAATTACAATGACACCATGAATATGCTGAACAAGCCGTTTACCATGTGCCATGAACTGGCCCACACCCACGGATATATCTATGAGGATGAAGCAAATTTCTTTGGCTTTTTGGCTTGTATCAATTCGGAGGACATTGTATTTCAATACAGCGGGTACCTCGGGGTTCTTAATTATGTAAACAACGATTTTTATAGAGCGGTTAGCAAGGAGGAATACAATTCGCATGTTAAGATTTCAGCCAGAGTAAAGTATGATAATACCTTTCTTTCACAGGAAGGCTGGCAGGAGGTAGAAAAAAAGGCAGTCATCAAAACAGAGACAGTCAAGAAAGCTGCAGACAAATTTATAGATACAAATCTGAAGGTCAACGGTGTGGCCGCCGGGAAAGTCAGCTACAGTCATGTAGTGGGGCTAATAATGGATTATTATTTTAAAGGCCAGATGCTTTGTGTTAATGTAACCCGTACAGAAAACTGTGCGGGTTTTTTTTGACACAAAAAGCACTATATAATACTATATAGCTTGAACTATGGGAGGCACAGTGCGATGATCAAACGAATCAGATCAATATGTTTTATGTCAATTATGATGATAATGCTGGCAGGATGCCGGCCGTCGGCAGAAAAGATCAGCGAGGCAGAGAATGCCAGAAACGAGATGGTTAAGGCCAGGGAAGCTGCGGAGGAGACGTATCTTGATATAACGGATTCTTCAAAGCGGGGAAAGCTGGATGAACTTTATGCCAGGGCAGCGGAGATTGAAGCGGTGGATTTTTCTCAAATGAATGATAAGAAGATTGATGAATATCTTCCCACCATTACGGAGGTTACTGAGAGCTATAACGATATTCAGGGCTATCTTGACGGAACACTTAAATCGGAGAATGCTGCAAATGAAGAGGCTGCCAAAAATATCCAGATAGATGCCTATGCCATTAACAAAACCGGAATGAATCTTACGCAGCTGGTTTTACATGATGTGACTTTAGATACATTTTCCGATAATCTTATTGGCGAAGGAGTGGTTCTGAACTCCGGCTATACACTTATGGGAATTGAGCTGGAAATACGAACAGAAAGCAGCAGATGGGAATTTCTGGTAAAAGATGAAAATGGTACGCCCTATACTCTGATATGCGATGATCTTCTTGAGCATGCGAAAGAAGGCGTTTCGTTGACTCTGGAGTACGATGAAAAGACCGATACCGGAAGGGCTGTTTTTGGCAATTACGTCAGAACAGCCGGGGAAGTTGCGGCAGATGAAGCTTCCTCCGGTGAAGAGGCCTCAACAGCAGCCACTTCTGAATAATGTAAAATTTGATTATAATTAATATTTTTGTGCAAAACACACAAAAACTTGTTGAAATATTAAGATAAAATGCATAAATTACTTCGTGACATTATTTTTTTCTGAGTATATAATCTTATCTCGTACTGAGGCAATTGGCATGCATGATATTTGCAAGTTGCACGTTTTTAGAAGAGGAGATTATATTATGAAGAAGAATATCGTAACATTACTTTCAGTTTTAACACTTTCAGTAGCTGTTCTTGCTGGTTGCGGAGAGGCAGCAGTAGAAGAGACAGCTGTTGAGGAGACATCTGTAGAGGCTTCAGTAGAAGCTACTGTAGAAGAAGTTGTAGAAGAGGCTGTAGAGGCAGTTGAGGCTGCAACAGAGGCTTCATCTGTAGAAGAGGCTGTAGAGGCTGCATCAGATGCTTCATCTGTAGAGGAAGCTACTGAGGATGCTTCAGTTGACGCTTCAGCAGAGGCTTCAGTTGAGGAAGCTGCTACAGAAGCTACATCAGCTAATAACTAATTCAATTAGATTTTTTATATTAAATAATAATCAATTGCTTTAGTCAGTACATTAAAAAGGCCCTCACATCCTTGTGGTGTGGGGGCCTTCGTTTATGTTTTTTATATATCTTTATTTTGGCATTCCCTGCAGATACCAAGGATTTCCAACTGATGTCCTGTTATCTGGAAATCAGGCAGGGCATTTGTTACTGTTTCGGAAATATCGTGAAGGGGACAGGTCTTTATGGGGAGCTTTTTGTGGCATTTAATGCATACGGCATAGTGCTTATGGGTGCTCTTTTTTAGTTCATAGACGGCATTGTCCTCGGTAGAAAGAACAGACTTTATTACAATACCTGCCTTTTCAAAAGCCAAAAGATTCCTGTACACGGTGGAAAAAGCGTATTTTTCCTGAGGCTGATCTTCGTTTAACTGCCGGAATATCTCTGCGGCAGACAGCGGTGAATCGCTGTGATAGAGAACCAGGAATATGTCGATCCTCTGGTGAGTCTTTTTAAAGCCTTCCGGCCAGTTTTTTTCTATTATGTCATCATGAGATTCTGCGTGAATTTTACAACTCATTTGTATCCTCTTAATTTCAGATGGTGATCTTGAACAAGTCAAACAATAATCCAACAACGGTTCCGATTATAAAAAGTAAAAGTGCGATATTCACATTTTCTTTTTTGTTGTCATTTACTCTGAAAAGTACTAACAGACCGATTCCTGCGCCAACGAGAAGTCCTGACATCATGGTTCCCAGGGTGATCATCTCATCCAGATACAGCTCTGTGATGATTACTGATGCTGCGCAGTTAGGAATAAGACCGATGATGCCTGCAAGAACGTGGCTTATTACAGGGCTTGTCTTTAACAGGGCTGAAAGGTTCTCTTTTCCCACAAGTTCAATTACTGCGCCCAATATCAGGGTCAGGACCAGAACAAACAGGAATATGTGAATTGTGTGGACTAAAGCGGATTTTACAATGCCAAGGAAGCCCTCGTGCTCATCCTCGTCGCAGTGGCAGTGCTCTTTTTCACACAGCTCCTCAATTCTGACGGGATCATTGTCTGATCTGTTGTGGGCGCGGTGATAGGCGTGAACCACGAAATCAATGATGAAGCCTGCAATAATTCCGATCAGAGCCTTGATGCCGAGGATTTTTATAAGAGTAATGGCAGGAACGTGCTCTGAAATGAAAAGAGGTACCATTTCGTCGGAAGTTGAGAGGTAAATGGCAATGAGTGTTCCGAGAGTTATTACACGACCAGCATATAGGTTGGAGGCCGCAGCGGAAAAACCACACTGGGGGAATGCTCCGATAAGGCCGCCCCACAGAGGACCGAAGTACTCGGTTTTTTCTACTATAGCTGAGGTGAAGTCCTGGGTTTTGTGCTCTAGATATTCCATTATCAGATAGGTGATAAACAAAAAGGGGAGGATTTTCAGTGAATCCAGTAATGCGTCCAACACAATATCTAAGATGAGGTCCATAGTTTTTCTCCTTTTTTATGGATGAATCTGTGGTAAATGCAAATGCAAATCATTTGCATTTGGAAAAATGACAAAAAAATAAGCATTAAGCGGGTGATGGGAATCGAACCCACGTATCCAGCTTGGAAGGCTGGTGTTCTACCATTGAACTACACCCGCGTGGTGCTGACAAGTATATATTCTACCTACTTTTTTATAGTATGTCAAGCACTTTTATGATAAAATGTTGATGTTGCGCATTTTTGGCGCTTATAGCGATTGACACCGCTATTTTGCGGTGCTATGATAAATCCTACTGAATTAGTAGGATTTAAATTTGTTTCTTATATAGAAAGGGAAAAGAAATGTCAGAACAGTCTTTATTACAGGTTAAGGATTTATCCGTATCTATCGATAATGAGCTTCCTATTCTGCATAATATAAATTTGGATATTAAGCCGGGGGAGACTCATGTTCTAATGGGACCTAACGGCGCGGGTAAGTCCACACTGGGATATACTCTTATGGGTAATCCGCACTATAACGTAACTGATGGAAGTATCTTTTTCGAGAACGAGGATATAACAAGACTCTCATCAGATAAGAGAGCTAAGGCCGGAATGTTCCTGTCTTTCCAGAATCCTTATGAGGTTCCGGGCATTTCCCTCAGCAGTTTTATCAGAAACGCATATCATGCGCAGACAGGTGCCCCGGTTAAGCTTCTTGCTTTCCAGAAATCTCTTAAAGCAGCCATGGAGATTCTTTCTATGGACGAGTCCTATGCAGATAGAGATCTCAATGTTGGATTTTCCGGCGGTGAGAAAAAGAAGGCTGAGATTCTTCAGCTTCTTATGCTGAATCCCAAGTTTGCCATCCTTGATGAGACAGATTCAGGTCTGGATGTAGATGCAGTAAGAACTGTTTCCAAGGGAATTGAGGAGTATCAGAAAAAGAAGGACGGAGCTCTTCTTATTATTACACACAGCACAAAGATCCTGGAATCTCTCCATGTTGATTACACCCATGTTCTGGTTAAGGGCAGCATTGTTCACACCGGCGACGGAACTTTGGTAGATGAGATCAACGAGCACGGTTTTGAGAGATTCATGTGATTTTATGACCCTCCGTTACAACACTTTTGACAGTTACATCATGTTATGAAAGATTGTGGAAGCGCATCGCGCGAAACAAGAGGATAAAAATGAGTGAAAATAAGCAGGTTGTGGCTGATATAGACCACAGTTTATACGATTTTAAGGACGTTGAGAACGAGCAGGATTTCTATCGAATGAAGGAAGGTCTTACTGAGGAGACTGTTTTAAAGGTATCCGAAGAAAAGAACGATCCTGAATGGATGAGAGATTTCCGTTTGAAGTGTCTTAAGTTATATGAAGAAATAAAGATGCCTGACTGGGGTCCAAGTATTGAAGGCCTTGATATGGACAGGATTTCATCTTATGTTCGCCATAAGTCCGAAATGAAGGGAAAGTGGGAGGACGTTCCCGAGGATATCAAGAACACATTTGAGAGACTCGGAATTCCTCAGGCAGAGAGAGAATCCCTTGCGGGAGTAGGAGCTCAGTACGATTCAGAGCTGGTTTATCACAATGTCAAGGATGAGGTGGCACAGCAGGGCGTAATTTATACAGACCTTGAGAGCGCTCTTCACGGTGAGTATGCAGACATGATAAAAGAGCACTTTATGAAGCTGGTTCCGCCTACGGACCACAAGTTCGCGGCTCTTCACGGCGCGGTTTGGTCCGGTGGTTCTTTTGTCTATGTTCCCAAGGGAGTAAAGGTGGACATTCCGCTGCAGTCATACTTTAGATTAAATGCGGCAGGCGCAGGTCAGTTTGAGCATACCCTCATTATTGTTGACGAGGGTGCAGACCTTCACTTTATTGAAGGCTGCTCAGCTCCTAAATATAACGTGGCCAACCTTCATGCAGGCTGTGTTGAGCTCTATGTTGGAAAGAATGCGAGACTTCGCTATTCCACCATTGAGAACTGGTCCAAGAACATGTATAACCTCAACACTAAGAGAGCAGTTGTTGAAGAGAACGGTATCATGGAGTGGGTATCAGGCTCTTTTGGTTCCCATACATCTTATCTGTATCCTATGACTATTCTTAAGGGTGACGATTCCAAGATGGAGTTCACCGGAATTACTTTTGCAGGAAAAGGTCAGAATCTGGATACAGGAGCAAAAGTTGTTCATCAGGGAGTTGGTACTTCCTCACATATTTCCACAAAGTCGATATCCAAGGACGGTGGTATCGGAACCTACCGCAGCAGCGTAACAATTCAGAAGACAGCCAAGAAGGCAAAGGCTTCTGTTTCTTGCGATTCCCTTATGCTGGACAGCATTTCCAGAGCAGATACGATTCCGGCCATGGACATCCGTACAAATGATGCTGATGTTGGACATGAGGCCAAGATCGGAAGGATCAGTGACGAGGCAGTCTTTTATCTGATGTCCAGAGGAATCAGTGAAGAGGATGCCAAGGCCATGATCGTCAGCGGCTTTGCAAATCCCGTATCCAAGGAGCTTCCTTTGGAGTATGCGGTTGAGATGAATAACCTCATCAAGCTTGAGATGAGCGGGAATATGTAAGGTTGTGTGGTCAGAATCAATTGGAATTGATCTTATGATCATAGCAAAAAGGAGTATCTCGAATGAACAGAGATTTAAATATGAAGGTAAATGTACTGCCGGTTTTGACCTATAATTTCCTGCGTCTTAACGACAGTACTATAGATATTACAGGTATTAATATAGATAGTTTAGAGTCACCCAAGGCAGATGATGTGCCCCAGGGTGTGAGCTTTTCCGGTGGAGTTTCCTTTAAGGATGCCGGAGAGGTGTTCAGAGCTTTCAATGAGCGTATCAACGTTAACACCGGAGTTCCGGGAGATCCCAACGGAGATACCTCCGGAAGAGATTCTGGGCAGGCACTCAGGACCGGAATGGGTATCGATGTTGACAAGCTCATGATAGATGCTGATGCTAAGTGCGATGTTTATGTGGCTGAGGCGGGTGTTAAGGTAGAGAAGCCTATAGTTATCCGTTTTGACTGCGAGAATGGTTCAGGAAGACTTGCTTCTCAGGTTATT
>JAEEGL010776317.1_pt1 | contig 17754 bp, 13 predicted proteins | sample 9134231 | NCBI WGS metagenome assembly JAEEGL01 (sample SAMN16246548, study PRJNA631951) | gut metagenome | biome: gut microbiome; feature: rumen; material: fiber-attached | host: Bos | place: Iran: Karaj | collected 2018-10 | reverse complement strand
TTCATGTCCCTGCTGGGTGAAATGAACCGCTACGGCGAGGGTGGTCTCCTGGGCATAGGCGTAGAGGCAGACCTTGCCAACAGCGACCTGCAAGTGCTCTATGTAGGCCAGGGCGGCCTGGGCATGGGCGACCGTGACTACTACCTCAAGGCGGAGAACAAAGAGCTGTACGAAGGTTACAAGGCCTATCTGATAAAAGTGCTGGAACTCGCCGGTGTGGAGAACGCCCGCACCGCCGTGGACCAGGACCTCGTGATTGAAAACGAGATGGCGCCCATCTTCTGGAGCCGTGAGCAAAACCGCGACATGCAGGCCATTTACAATCCCATGTCCACGGACGAGATGCTGGCCCGCTGGCCCAACCTCCACTTGGACCGGCTCTTCGACGCCGCCGGCATTGCCCCGCAGGAAAAAGTGATTGTGGAGCAGCCCAGCTACCTGGACGGGCTCAACAACCTGTACAAGAACCTGCCGCTGGACCACTTCAAGTCCTATCTGCTGTGCCAGTTCGTGAGCGACCAGGCCAGCGCCCTCAGCGACGATTTCTACACCGCCCAGTGGGAGTTCTACTCGCACCAGATGGGTGGCGCCCAGGAACAGCAGCCCCGCTGGAAGCGCGCCATGAACGTACCCAACAGCCTGCTGGGAGAAGCCGTAGGTGAAATGTACGTGGAACGTTACTTCCCGGAGAGTTCCAAAAAGAAGATGGCCGCGCTGGTGGAAAACCTGCGCACCGCCCTGGGCGAGCACATCGACGCCCTGGAATGGATGAGCGACACCACCAAGGTACGCGCCCGCGAAAAACTGGCCGCCTTCACCGTGAAGATTGGCTATCCGGACAAATGGAAGGACTACAGCACCCTGGACATCAATCCGGAGAACACCTATTACGAAAATCTCCGCAATGCAAGTGCCTGGTATGTAAAAGATATCATGGACAAGCTGGGCAAGCCCACGGACAAGACCGAATGGGGTATGACTCCCCAGACGGTGAATGCCTACTACAATCCCACCACCAATGAGATTTGCTTCCCGGCTGCCATCCTCCAGAAGCCCTTCTTCGATCCCGAGGCCGATGAGCCCGTGAACTACGGCGGCATCGGCGTGGTCATCGGCCACGAAATGTCCCACGGCTTCGACGACCAGGGCTCTATGTTCGACGCCCACGGCAATATGGTAAACTGGTGGACGGAGGCCGACAAGGCCAAGTTCGACGCCCTGGGCAACAAGCTGGTGGCCCAGTTCGACGAGGTGGAGATCCTCCCCGGCGTACACGCCAACGGCCGGTACACCCTGGGTGAGAACATCGGAGACCACGGCGGCCTTTCCATCGCCTTCACCGCTATGGAGAACGCCACGGCCGGCAAGAAAGACCCGATGATCGACGGCTTCACCCGTGCCCAGCGCTTCTACCTGAGCTATGGCGCCATCTGGGCCCAGAACATCACGGACCAGGAGAAGGCCCGTCTCACCAATATAGACCCCCACTCCCTGGCTAAAAACCGCGTGAATGTGTCCGTGAGGAACTTCCAGAGCTTCTTCGACGCCTGGGATATCCACGAGGGAGACGCTATGTTCCGTCCTGAGGAAGAGCGCGTTCACATTTGGTAGCGGAGCGCTTCATATCGCGTAAACTCAAATTCCAAGGAAACGTGGCGGCGATAGCTATCGCCGTCAGTTTCTTTGTGATCATCGTGGCTGTGGCCGTCAGCTCCGGATTCCGGAATGAAATCCGGGAGGGAGTGGCGGCCATGACCGGCGATGTCAGCATCAGCCCCTTCCCGTCCGGGGCCGATGAACCCGAATCCCTTCCGGTGCACCTGGAGGAAGAATCGGCCATCCTTTCCCTTCCCGGGGTAAAGGACATCACGCCTGTGGTGGTAAGGGCGGGTATCGTTAAAAACGGAGACACCGTCCACGGGGTAATGGTCAAGGGTGTCCCTTCTACCGGCCGGGAAAGCCTGGAGGTTTCCATTCCCCAGCGTCTGAGCGAGATCCTGGGCCTTCAGGAAGGAGACGATTTAACCTCCTATTTTGTGGGAGAAAAACTTCGGGTGAGGAAGTTCCATATAGCGGAAGTCCACCGGGACCTCGTCGAACTGGACGACAACCTGCTGGTGTATGCCAATCTGGAAGATATGCAGCGCCTGTGCGGCTGGGGGGAGGACAGGGCTTCTTCCCTGGAGATACGGCTCTCTGAAAGTGCAGACCAGGAGCTCCTGGCCCTGGAGATAGGAACCCTGGCCGAAGACTATTACGTAAGTTCTTCCCGGAGAACTTATCCGCAGGTTTTTGACTGGCTCCATCTGCTGGATTTCAATGTCCTCATTATCCTCGTCCTGATGACGGTGGTGGCCGGTTTCAATATGGTGAGCGGCCTTCTGATCATGCTCCTGAGGAACATTTCCACCGTGGGCACCCTCAAAACCCTGGGGATGGACAACCGCTCCATCGGCCGCCTCTTTGTCCGCATCGGCGCCCGGGCAGTGTTAAAGGGAATGCTCATCGGCAATGCCGCCGCCCTCCTTTTCTGCCTTCTGCAGGGCACTACGCACCTCATTCCCCTGGACCCTGCCAATTACTTTGTGAGCTGGGTTCCGGTGAGGGTTCATCTTTTATGGATTCTGGGGGCCGATGCCGTCGCATTCCTCGGCATCCTTCTTCTTCTGTGGCTTCCTTCGCGGGTAATCGCCCGCATCGATCCCGCCCGCACGGTGAAGGCCGATTAGCGGGGGTACAGCTTGGTATAATACGCGTACGTATTGAGGACGTTCTCCACGTAGGACCGGGTGTGATGGCCTTCGGGGAGTTGCTCCTTGACAACGTCCCAGCGGGATGTGTCGAGGCCCTGCTCCTGGGTTTTGTCAATCAGCTGACCCACTTTTCCTTCTCCCATATTATAGGCTGCCAGGGCGAATTTGATGGCCTCGGTGGGGTCTGCCGCGTTGTCGGAGAACATATTCTGCAGCTTTTTGAGGTAGCGGGAGCCTACGGCAATATTGGCCGATGGATTGAGCAGCACTTCCTCCGGATAGCGTTTGCTGCGGATCTGCATCAGGCCCAGGGCTCCCTTGGAGGAGTTGGCGTCGTTGTGGAAGCGGGATTCGTTGTACACCACGGCGGCCAGAAGACGCCAGTCCCAGCCTATGCTGTCTGCGCTGTTGCGAAGGATGTTGTCGTATCGGCTGATGGAGGTGAGGCTCACCGTCTTTCCGGAGAAATACCGTTTCTGCATGCGGTTGAAACGGGCCGATGCCGTGAGCTCCGTAATCCACTGGTTGATGTGGCGGATGGCTTCCACCTCTTCATCCCGAACTGCCCAGACGCTGCCGTCGGCAAAGGCGCGGGAGGTGGCAAGACCCTCCAGCACGGAATCGGCAGGATCGTTGGCTACTACCAGATCCAGTTTCCCGGCCCTGAGGGAATCCAGGACGCTGAGGTCCCGGCAGAGGACTATGTCCACGTCCAGGGTCTTGTCCTGGGCGTATTTCTGAACCAGCGAGCGGTGGAATTCGGCATCCTGGGTGGGAATAGCGCAGCGGATGGTCCCTTCCGGCGGAGGTGCCAGAGAATTGCTGGCCCTTTCTACCGGAACCAGCAGAAGGAGCAGTGAAACCGCAGCGGCATATGCGAGAATTCTCCCGTCCATAGGCTATTTAGTTTCTTCCGCCGAACATTCCTCCGAGGCCGCCTGAAAGCCCGCCGCCTCCACTGCTTCCGGAGCGGGAACCGGCACCACCGCCGCCCATATTGGCGGCACTGGCACGCTCAGACAGGGTCTTCATCTTGCCCAGACGAGGATAGAACGGCCAGCTGATGCCAAACTTGAACATCGCCGGCGCCTGGATATAGTGGTGGGCCGTGAAATAATCCTTGGTTTCCATCGGCCAGCCTTTTCCTATGTTCTCTATCTTGACGAAGATGCAGCACTTCTTCCACTGCATGTTCACAAAGACGTCTATGATGGGAGCGTTTCCGTACAGTTCCTCTTTCTGAAGATGGAAGACGCCGGCCACGGGATTGTACGAAGGGGCGTTCCAGCGGGTGTTGTAGCGCACATTGGCGCCCAGCTGGAGCTGCAGCGTCTTGGGGTCTACTATATTGAACTGCACATACCAGCGCAGGTTGAGGGCCAGAAGAGGCAGGGGCAGCACCTCCGGGTTGGAAGAGAACTGCAGCAGGGCCGAGTTGTCCAGATGCATGGGCCCGAAGGCGAAATCCTTGGTAAGGGTGGCCGACAGCACACTCATCGGTGTTGTGTTTTGCCGGGCTACGGCCAGGGTATCGTAGTAGACATTGTTGGCCAGCAGGGCATAGCCCACCTGGGCCTTCAGTTTCCAGTAGGGAATATCCAGCTGGGCCCGGATGCGGGTGGTGGAAGTTTTGGCAAAGTTGTTCTCCCACTTGAAGTGGTTGGTGTAGAAATGCTGCTGGTAGAATTCCGGTTCCTGCAGGCGCGTCTCAAAGTGGGCGCTGAGGGAAATGGGGCTCTTAGGGGCCCGGTGGAAAGGGAAGAAATTAACCTTGGCGTTGGCCTTGACGTAGAAGTCTCCCACTTCGGTTCCGGCAAAATTCAGAAGACCGGTAGCGTCCCAACTGAGGTATCTTCCCAGCATGCCTTCCGCTCCGGCATACGCATAGAAACTGTTCCAGCGGTGGGTTCCGCTTTTGTACAGCACTTCATTGGGGGACTGGAGATAGAAGGTTTGGAAGCGGTTTCCCACGCCGCCCTCTATCTTGGAAACCAGGGCATCTTCCTTCCAGGGCTGGAAGCGCACGAAGATGCGGTTTTCCAGCCGCATGTTGCGGAGGGAATCCGCACTCTGGTTGGGGTTGATGTTGAACTGGTTGTTGAAAAACGCCTGCGTGGGGCTGTCTGTCTTGTCGAAATACCTCTTGTCGTAGGTGGTGAACTCCGAGGACGTGCCGATAAAGCCCGTGGTAATGTTGGTGTTAACCGTATCCGACTGAACCCAGGTGGTGTCCTTGCGATGGCGCAGTTTTTCTATGAAATCGAAGGGAATGCGGTAGCTCTGGTCCAGAAAGACCGTCCTTTTGCGGTACCGGCTGGAAGCGGCCGCCAGGTTGATGTCTATTTCCCTCACGTCCACCAGGGTATCCTTGATCCAGAAACTGTCCTGCATACCGCCGCTTTCCTGCCGGGTGCTCTTGTTGTAGATGAAGCCGGCGTGGGCCAGGTACTTTCTTCCCATGTAGTTGGCCCCCACGAAGTAAGTGTTGTTGGTGGTTTTCTCGTTCTTGAGAATGCCGGCGCCGCCGTATCTTTTCATTTCGGCCGCAACGTTGAGGGAGGGAAGGATGTTCTGTGTGGTGGTAACGCGGAAATTATCCGAGGCAAGGGTGCTGTTGGTGAACAGGTTGCCGTAATATTCCAGTTCTGTGTAAGGGGTTTTGGTATTGAACTGGGTAAGGTTGTCTGCGGTATAGGTCCAGCTTTCGATGGGCTGGTAGAAGGACGGGGCGTTTTCCGTTTCCCTTTCAAACCAGTTGTACTGCTGCACGGCCGATCCGGGCATTCCCAGCCAGGAGGCTCCCACGTCCTTTCTCATGAAAGGATAGTCGTAGAAGTGGTAGTTGGCGGTGGTGTCCCACTCAAACACTTCCATGCTGTTGTAAAGGCGGTTGTGCTTCCACGTAACCAGGCGCTTGTATAGCAGGGAATCCGGCAGGAAGGAGGTTTCCAGGATGCGGGGCGTGTTCTGGGTGATGCTGTCCTTGATGCGCTGGATACTGTCTTTGTGGTGGCGGACCGAATCCTGCCTGCGGCGGATGGCCGGAAGCTTGACGTTCTCGTAGGTCCACTTTTTCCTTTCGGCCTTGCTCATGGAGGCCCATTTCTTTTCCCAGGCGGCCTTGGCGGCAGCGGTGGAATCCAGCTTGAACAGGGAGTCTATCCGGGGCCAGATGGTGCTGTCTCCTTCGGCCTTCAGGGAATCTACCACCACCTTGTGGGTGTAGCTGTCCTTGGTGGCTACATACCACTGGTACAGGAACGGATTGGTGTACTGGAGGCTGTCCGGAACGCGCATCGTATCCCGGGCAAAGACGCGGGGAAGGGTGTCTTCTTCGGCTCCGAAGAGGAAAAATTCTTCTTCCTCCAGGGAATCCGGCTTGTGGAGAAGGGTTGTGTCCGGACGGGGCTGGGTTTTCACCGTGTCTGTCCGGTGGGCGGGGAAGTATGCGGACACGCGGGAGACCCTGGAGGCTTCCACCCCCACGGTCTGGTATGCAATGCTTCCCGCAACGGCGAGCGGGAGCACTATGCTTGTCCATAGCTTCGCCATAACTTGCAAATATACAAATTAAGCCGGAACTAGGCAAATACTGCCTTCCCGGCTTAATCCATGCTAACTAATTCTATGATAACTAAACGCTTGTTATTTCTGAAGAAAGAATGCCGGCAAAGCCCAGTACGCCCAGGACCACCAGGATGATGAGCCAGAGGACGAAGATCACCAGACCGGGTTTCCAGGAGGGGGACTGGAAACCGAAGATGAGCTGGATGCCGCCGTAGAGGATGCCCACGAAGGGGAGGATGATGGCGAGGGCCATCAGCACCACTATCCACGTGGTGTCCAGCATATTGTAAAAGACCGGAGCATACTCTGCGATTTCTTCCATGGCACGGGCGTAGGGCACACCGAACAACTCCGTTCCTTTCAGGCTGAGAACCGAGACGGAGGCAAGGCCCGAGGTGCCGGTGATGAGGAGAATGATGCCGATAAGGATCAGGAAAAATTTGCCGAACTTTTGGAAAAAGTCCGATTTGGCTACTTCCCTGGCAGCGTCTCCCATCTCGTGGATGCCGGCCTGCACGTTGCGGCGGATGTCATCGGCCGTAGAGCCTTCTCCGCTCATTGCCCAGCGGTCCTGGGCGGTGCGGGCGGCGGGCATGGCCACCCAGAGGATGCAGTAGAGCACGGGAACGGCGATGCTCCAGGCTTCTTCCCGGAAGCCGATGAAAAGGGAAATGATGGTGAGGATGGTGAAGCCCATGCGAAGCCAGGCGACGTCAATGTTGAAATACGTGGCCAGGCCGCTGCAGACACCGCCCAGACGTTTGTCCGAGAGGTCCCGGAAGAGTTTCTTCTGCCTTTTTTCGTAAGCGGCTTCCGAGGGTTCAGGGTCTTCGGCCTCTATGCGTTCCGGCCTTCCGATCACCTGGATGACGGCCTGGACGTGGCTTGCTGTTACCACGGCTCCGTTTCCGCACTTGTCCAGCAGAAGTTCGGCCACCCTTTCCTCAATCCCTTCCATGATTTCCTTGCCTCCCTGCTGGGGAAGATAATGGGCTTCCAGCTCCTTGAGATAGGCCTCCAGGGCTTCTGCTGCCGCTTTTTCCAGCGTGAATGCATATCCTCCAATGCTCACTTGTTCTGTCTGTGTCATACCTTATGCTCTTTTAAGGGTTTCAATGCTTTGGACCATTTCCTGCCAGGCGGCATCCATCTCGGCAAGCTGGGCGCGGCCCTTTTCGGTAATTACATAGTACTTGCGGGGCGGGCCCTGCGGGGATTCCTCCCAGCGGTAGCTCAGCAGCCCCTGGTTCTTCTGCCGGATCAGGAGTGGATACAGGGTTCCCTCCACCACCAGCATTCCCACGGCCTTGAGCTCTTCCAGGATGCTGGATGCATAGGCTTCCTTGCGGCTGAGAATACACAGGATGCAGTACTCCAGCACGCCTTTGCGCATTTGAGCGCGTACGTTGTCACTGCTGCTTTCCATACTTTACTTCTTATAGGTGGTGAATTTGGACATGTTTTCTGCCGTGGGGGCCAGGCCCCTCAGCTCGCATTTCTTGGCGGCGGTATCGGCCACCGGAACGGCAATCCAGAGGATGATGTATACCCAGAAGCCGGCGCTGCCGAAGATGAGGGCGGCCAGCATGATGATGCGGACCAGCACCACGTCTATGTCAAAATAGTAGGACAGGCCGGAGCATACGCCCGCGATTTTCTTCTCGTCCATGTCCCGGTACAGTTTGCGGGGATTGGAGGCCGGTTCCGAGGCGGAGGAGGAAGTGCCGAAACCGTCTTCCGCAGACCCGTCCGGCATTCCCAGGGTGGAGGCCACCCGGTTCACCAGGTCCAGGGAAACCACGCGGCCGCTTTCTCCCACTTCCCGGGAGAAGAGTTCTGCCAGGCGGCCCTCAATCTCGTCCATCACTTCCGTTTTCTGGCCCTCCGGGACGGTGAGCCGGGCTCTGAAGTGCTCCAGATAGCGTCCCAGACGTGCGTAAGCATCTTCTTCGAGGGTGTAATTGCGCCCTCCCAGAGAAACATTGACTACTTTTTTCATAGGTTATCGTTCGTTAAAAATATTTTCTGATGCAAAGATATAAATTATTTTTGGTACTTTGCAACACAAGGTACCAAAAAATGTAAAAATATTTTGCAAAATTAAGAAGGCTTACAGGTTTTCCCGAAGGGAAAGGCAGATGCGCCGGATGTCTTCGCCGGTAAGACTGGCCGACAGGGGAAGGGTGAGGACGCGTTCCGAAAGATTCTGCGCAATGGGTGTATTTCCTTTGAAAGAGCCTTCGTAGCACTCCAGACGGATGGTCAGAGGGTAGAAGTACTTCCGGCAGTGGATGTCTTTCCTGCCCAGGGCTTCGTGCACCTGGTCCCGCTGGGCGCGGGAGGAGAAAAGGACCGGACAGTACGCGTAGTTGGGCCGGGTTCCGGGGCGGGGCTCCAGGAAACGGACGGAGGAGGAGAGCTGCTCCCGGTAGGCCAGGGCGGCTTCTTTGCGGCGTTCCCGGTTTTCTTCCCAGTGGCGGAGATTGCACAGGCCCATCGCGGCCTGGAACTCGTTCATCTTGGCATTTCCTCCCACCTGGGGGCAGGATTCGTAGTCCCGGATGCCAAAATTGGTGAGGTCTTCCAGCCGCTGGCGAAGGGCCTTGTCGGAATAACAGACGGCGCCGCCCTCGATGGTGGAAAACACCTTGGTGGCGTGAAAACTGAGGATGGAAGCGTCTCCGTAACGCACCAGGGGCACGTCTTTGTACTGCACATCAAATGCGTGGGCCGCGTCGTAGAGGAGTTTGAGGCCGTGCCGGCGGGAGAGTTCCTCCAGCTTTTCCACCTGGCAGGGATGGCCGTAAACGTGGATGGGAAGGATGGCTACGGTACGTTCCGTAATCAGGGCTTCGGCCTTTTCCGGATCCAGGGTTCCGTCCTCCTCCAGCACATCGCAGAAGACGGGAACCAGCCCTTTTCTCACCAGGGCGTGGGTGGTGGAAACGAAGGTGAAGGGAGAGGTTATCACTTCTCCTCCCCGGGGCAGATCCATCGCTTCCAGCATTCCTTCCAGAGCCAGATGGCCGTTGGCGAAAAGGGTAAGGGGCCCCTGCAGGAGGGCTTCCAGTTTTTGCTGGAGCTGCTGGTGCTTCACGCCCATGTTGGTGATGAGGGCGCTATCCCACAGTTCCCTTATTTCGGCGCAGTATTCCTCAAAGGGAGGCAGGGAGGTGCGGGTTACAAAAATCTTTTCCATCGGCAAAGGGAAGCGAGGTTGACAAAATACTTGTGGAGGGTCTTTCCCAGGCGCTGCAAAAGGAGGGCCAGGTGGCGGGGCTTCAGAAGGGCTGCATAGTCTCTCCGGGCCAGAAGATCGCTGGTGTCGTTCCGGGTTATCCGCCAAAGGACGGCTCGGTGGAACCGGCCTTCTGTCCACCGGTCAAAGGCTTCCAGCTGCGCCTGTTCCGTTTTCCGGGCCTCCATCCGTGCCTGTCCCCGGTGGACGGCGCTCCAGGAACCCGGTGTCTGGTAGCGGTATACGGACATGCAGCGGGGAAGGTACAGAGCGCCTCCCCGCATACAGGTTTGCAGAAGGAGGGCCGTGTCGTTGAAAAGGATTTCCCGCGGGGGAGTCATCCTCAAATATACTTCCCTGCGGATAAGGAGGGAAGCGGTGGGAAGGCGCATCCCCCGGATAATCTTATCGGCCGGAATGAGGCCGCCCCAAAGGCAGGAGGGCATATAGCCGTGGAATTTCCCGTTTTGGGTAACCAGGGCGCCATGGGTGCAAAGGTCCACTTCGGGGTGTGCATCCAGGGCATCGGCCTGCAGCTGCAGTTTCAGAGGGTCTGTCCAGTAATCGTCTCCTTCGCAGAGGGCTACGTATTCTCCCCGGACAAGGGGGAAGCAGAAGGTGGGGCCGATAGCGACGCCCCTGGAATACTGGTTCTCCTTCTGAAAGACGGGCTTGATTATCTCCGGATAGCGCCGGGCGTATTCCCGGATGATATCGGCCGTTCCGTCCGTGGAGGCGTCGTCGTGCACGATCACTTCGAAGGAAAAGCGGGTTTTCTGGCTCACGAAGCCCTCCAGCGCGTCTTTGATATAGGACGCGTGGTTGTACGCAAGGCAGAGGACCGTTATTTTGGGGCTATCCATCCAGCAGGGTATATTGGTCCAGAAGGGCGTGCAGCTCCTCCCGGGAATGGTTCATGATGGCATCCAGCACCGACAGGGTTCCGGCTGCCTGGGCGTGGCTTTGAAAGAAGTTCAGGCAGATTCCCTGTCGGCGGAACTCTTCGCAGCTGTAAAGCTCCCGGCCGCCGATGGCGTTGATATATTGGTCGCTCTCCAGACGGTGGCAGAAATCGTAAATCCTCTCCTCCTTTTTCAGAAGGGCATTTCCTTCCAGGGAAGAAGTGCGGCCGATGGGGGTTTCGATGCCAAGATAGGCACACACTTCCCGGATGGACGCTTCCAGAAAGAGGGCAAGGTTTTTCTCCGGGCAGCTGAGAATGCGCTGGAAAAGCTCGTATCCCTGCTGAAAGAAAGGGGCCTTGTGGTAGGCCGTTTCCACCGTCCTCAGTTTTTTGTCCACCTGCAAGGGGGCCAGCTCCAGTTGGGAAATGAGTTTGTTCCGGCTCATCTGTTGCAGCTCCACCAGCAGGTAAATCTCCCTTTCTCCCATCCGGATGCGGTTTCTCGTGATCCAGCCGTGGCGGATGAAGGCATAGTCATCGGCCACCAGGAAGCGGTCTGCCGCGTGGATGAGCTGCCAGTAGGGAAAGTAGGGCAGGAAGTAGGGCTGGTTGGCGGCAAGGGTCATAGGACGTCGCATTGGGAGAGAATCTCCGGGCTGTCGGTATACAGGGGGAAGGCCTTGCGGTCGTCTCCCACATTGGTGACGGGAAGGCTGGAAAAGCGGAAGAAGCCGGACTCGAAGTAGCGGTCATTGACGCACAGCATCATCCCGCAGAGATAGTCTTTGAAACGGGTGCCTTCCCACTCGGTGTCAAAGGTGGGCTGGCCGATAAAAGGCTGGAACAGGCATCCTTCCACGCCCTGGTCCAGGCGCTGCTGCCACTGTTCCCGGGACACCAGCGGGCCGGCTACGAGGCCTTCGCTCTTTCCCAGGCGGAAGGGCTTCAGGATATACTTGTCCTTGTTTTCGTAAGCGTCGGAGGGCATCTGCAGGAAACTGGGGATGGCGTGGGAGCGAAGGAATGCGGTGTCTTCCTCGCTCAGGCAGGCCGATGTGAAGCGGTCCTCGAACCACAGGGCCAGAAAGCGCTTGTCGTGGATGAGGAAGGTGTTTCTCATTTCGCTCACCATCCCGGCGTCCATCATCGCTTCCAGGGTGTCCATCGAAAAGCCCAGCAGGTCCTTCTGGTTGAGGGCGTTCACCACAAAGGCATCCCGGCTCCACTCTTTCCTGCGGGCCTGGACTTCATCGGCCTCCAGCACTTCCACCTGAAGGCCGTTGGCCTCGTAGAAGCGCTTGTACAGGCGGATTTCGTTGGTCTTGTCTGCGCTTTTGAGAACGTACATCCGCTTTTTCTCTCCGGCGAGGGAGAGCATATAATCCATCATGGGGCCGAAGTCCGAGTGGAACGGTTCCGAAGGGAAGCGCTCCATGAAGGCGCGGGCGGCCTGCTCCCCGAACCAGCTCATAAAGATGCCGTGGGCAAAGAAGCGGGAGGTGATTTCGCACAGAAGGAGGTCCCTTTCCCGGGAAAGGATATAGTCTGGCCGATAGGTGCCGGCCCGGAAGGGCCTGAGCGCCTGTTTTTCCAGCAGTTCCCATTCCTTTTCGGAAAAACCCCAGTCCTGGACGAAGGAGGCATAGTGCCCCACGAAGTATTCTATGGCGGTGTACAGGACCCGGTGCAGGCGGCGCAGTTCCTCCTGCCGGCGGCCGTCAATGCCCACGGGGCGCTGATGGTACCAGTGGAGGTAATAGTCTTGAAGGTCCCGATACATGGAGGGGACTCTAGAACAGGTTTCTCTGGTAACCCAGGCACTGGAAACCGTTGCGGTTCACCAGCGGAATGGTTTCTTCCGAAAGCCCCAGCTGCATTCTGACCCAGTAGCAGATGCTGATGCTCATTCCCAGGGTGTCCGTGTAGGCCATCAGCCGCTGGATGTCTTCCAGGCTGCGTTTGCGGTCCGGTGCGGTGCGGCCGCGCTGTTTGCGGTGGTCTGCGTTGGAAGGAAGCAGGTAGTCCTCGTACAGCTGGCGCTCCAGGTTTTTGTCGAAGTGGCCCAGGTACTGACCCAGCATAGCCAGGTTCTCCATGCTGGCGGTGAGGAATTCCGGCTTGTAGTTGATGATGCCGGCCTCGGAGAGGGCGTTGAAAAAGCGCCGGATTTCGCTGTCCGTCAGGCAGGGAGGGAAGATGGGCTGCACCAGGGCCGAGTTGGCCGGGATGCCGGCCTCGCGGCACAGCTTGACGGCAGCGAGACGCTCCCCGATGGGGGCGGCGCAGGGCTCCAGAAGGTCTCTCAGGGCATCCGGCATAATGGAGACGCTGGTATTGAACTGCATCTTGTTTCCCAGTTTCCGGAAAAGATCCAGGATGCTTTCTCCCTCGTCTTCACATTGCAGGTGTTTGGCACCGGCCTTGGAGGCAATGAAAAGGCGTGCCTTGGATTCCGGGTTGCGGCGGAAGTGGTCTATGAACTCCCTCAGGATGCGGTGGGCGATGCCCGTCAGGAGGGTGGCCTCCTGGAAGGCTTCCGTCTTGGGGGAGAAGTAATAGTAGTGCTCCAGGTTCTTGCTGCCGGCGCCGTTGTGCTTTTCCAGCAGCTCCCGCACATACAGGTGATAGTTTTCGTGGGCCATAAGCGGCTGCTCGTGCACACCGTCCGAAACCAGACAGTACAGGCAGCCTACGCTGCAGCCCTTCACGGGGTTGATCTCGTAGGTGAGGGTGGGGCATCGGCCCGTATAATTGTGGATTTCGGGCTTTTCCTGGAGGGGGTCTATGGTATCCAGGAAATAGCGCTGCTCGGGGATGAGCTTGTGGGCCTTCAGGCGCTGCTCAAACACTTCCGAGCCTCTCCGGAGGCCTTCGAGGGTTTCGGGGGAGGGATCCACCGTTACTCCCAGTTCTTTCAGGTATGCCTGGTCCACCACGGCGGGGTGGAATTCTTCCATCTTGTACACCGATCCTTTGTGGGGATAAAAAGGGGTGAAATTGATAGCTTCCATTGATTTTAAGTCATATTGGGTCACAAAGATACAGAAATGTCGGCAAAAATCATTACATTTACGCGATTAGGTTATTAAACTATTTGATTATAGCGGAGTTTAGAGACTATGAGGAAGTTAATCTGGAGATTATCTGTTGCCGGGCTCTCCGTCATAATGATGCTTTCTGCCTGTACCAAGGCGGGGGATTTTATTTACGTGCCGGACCCTGATGAGCCTGTGGCCAGCAAGGCGCCCGTCGTCACTGTGATTTACGACCAGGACGCATTAGGAGACCGCTCCTACAACGATCTCATTTACCAGGGCGTGGAGGAGGCCGCGGCACAGCACGGCCTGCGCACGGTGCAAATGTCGCCCATCAGCTATGAGGAAGGCAGGGACTATCTGGAGAATATGTTCCGGACGGTCAAAAGCAGCACCGACACCATTCCCCACCTGTATATTGTAACTGCAGCCGGCTACGACGACTATATCCGCAAGAACAGTTCCGTCTTTGACAGCAATCCTTACGCAGATCTTCTGTACCTGGAAACGCCTGAGCCCCTGGAGAGCGGCGGTTCCACGCTGTACCTGCCCTACTACGGGGCTATGTATGAAGGCGGCGCCATCCAGCCCGTTTTAGATAATCTTGCCTCAGTTATCGTCTCCAACCCGGAAGACCAGACGGTGGTTGGGGCCGCCAAGGGGTTTGCAGACGGCTTCCTGGCAGACTACTACCAGGTAGAGAGCATTTTTGGAGGCGTGGAGAGAGTCCTCGACATTGTCTATCTGGCGGAACATGCCGGTGAGGGCTACAACATTGCAGACTCAACCGCCCTGCGCATCATGGACCAGTTCAATGGTACCCTTATCCCCATCTGCGGCGGTTCCGGCTACACCCTTACGTATTTCTGCGACGTCATCTTCAGGTATTATGTGGGAATTGACGTGGAAAGGTTCTCATACTGGTGCCATATGTCCATCTTCAAGCACATAGACCGCGCCGTAGCTCACTGCATCGGCCAATGGCTCTCACCCGAGGGGATGCCCAGACACCAGGTATTGGGCTTGAAGGAAGGCTACACCGGCGTGTCGCTCAATCTGGGTTATTATTCAACCTTTTATGACAGGTATATCTCCGAGGAAATGCGCCGGCAAATTCATGAGGATGCCATTAGAAAGGAGGAGGAGTATGAAAAGCGGTAAAAGATGGACACTGGGTCTATGGGCACTCTGCCTCATGCTACTGGCCGCCTGCTCCAAGGAGGCGGACCGGATTGTTATCCAGACGCAGCACCGATGGGTGGACAAGAAGGTGGCGGTGGTCTATCCCAACCGCAACGCTTTCACCAAGGCGCAGTTGGAGCGCACCGCCCAGTGGTTCCTGGACAATTTCCAGGATGCGCAGCTGGCCACCGACGTCTGCGTGCGCCTAAAGCTTGAATGGTACGACGAACTCACCGCCAATATGGAAGCCCTGAGTGAGAAACTGGCAAATGACACCAGCGTGGTGGCCATCGTGGGTCCCTTCAAGAGCGATAACCTGGACGTTTTTGCCCAGGCCTGCCAGCAGACCGAGAAGCCGCTCATCGCCCCCACGGCCACCAGCGAGGAAATCATCCGCCGCTATGCCGTGCCCACGCAGAGCGGCACGCGCAAAGTCCGTCCCTTCCTGTGGTCGCTCACAGAGAGCGACGTAGCTTTTACCGAGGTAATGATGACGGCCTATGCCACCTTGTCCCAAGAGTTCAGCTTTGTCAGACCTTGGTCTATGGTCTTCACGCCCGACAATGTCTATGGCAAGACCTTCTTCGACTGGGCCCCCTTCCAGGCCGATAACCTGGGCATCGTGATTACCGATAACCTGCAGTACCACACCACCGATGAACTGCTGAAGCAAATCGAGGCTTACCATTTTATGAAAACGCCCGGCATCTGGGAGTTCTTGTATTCCAACTTCTGTGTCCTCGAGACCATAGACCAGCTCTGTCAGGTGACCGCGTGGCGCCGCCAGTGCTACATCAAGTATATGGAGGTCAATGAGCGGGCAAGTATTCCCGACAGCACCCCCTATGACGACCCTATCTATGATGAATATGCCACCGAGATACAGGCCTACAGGCGTACGTATATTGCCCTGAGCGACTTTAGCCAGGAAGAAATCAACGCCCTCACAGAGCGGCAGCGTGCCATCCTTCAGGAATACGAGGGCTTCACGCCCTATGCAGACCCTACCACGGGCTTCGAACTCAGCTATGAGCGAAAGTTTGGCACCAAGCCCACCTTCGAGGAGTGCAAGTTCTACGATGGGCTCCTGCTCGCCGGCCTTGCCTGCCACAAGCTGGCCGTAGAGAACAAAGACAACTCGGCGCCGGAAGAGAATATGGAGCGAAACATCGCCTTCAACGAGGCTATTTACGAACTCACATTTCCCAATGCCGACGCCAGTATGAGCGCCACCATCTGGAATGCCACTGCGATGCAGCTCTACTTGCTCCAGCTTGATGGCGGCCAGGTGCCCCAGTTCCGGGGCGCCTCGGGCAATATTGCCTTCGATGCCGAGAGCTGTGCCGCTGCTGCCGGCACCACCTATGTGCACTGGCAAATCTACGACGGTCGGGTCAAGTTTCTCCGCTACTTCAGTTCCAAGGGCAACAACCGTATGGGTGAAGCCACCGTGGCCTGGAAATACCTCTACGACGAGAATGCCGAGCAGCAGCGCTTTGCCGAGCAGGCTCAGGACGAGGATGCCGGTATCGACTATGGCCCGCTGAAGGACCAGTACGCCCTGCTGGTCCACGGCAGCACCCGATTCAGTAATTACCGTCATCTTGCGGATGTGCTCAGCGTCTATCGGCAGCTGAGGCGTGGCGGCTTTGAAGACGATCATATCATCCTTATCGCAGACCGCTCTGTGGCCGATGACCCGGATAACCCCGAACCCGGCACGGTCCGCGCCACGGAGGATGGTCCGGACCTTATGGCGGGAGCCCAAATTGACTACGACGCAGCCACGCTTACGGCCGTCGACATAATGCAAATCCTGATGGGACAGAGCAGTGACAAGCTGCCGGTGGTGATCCCGCCCGATGGCGGCAACAACGTGTTCTTCTACTGGAGCGGACACGGCCGCAGCCAGAATAACGATGGTGCCGATGAATTCCAGTGGCGCGATACAGCCCCCCTCCAGGGTGTTACCGCCCAGATGTTAACCCAGACTGTCACGGCTATGCAGAGTGATAAGGCCTTCCGTAAGCTCCTCATTGTGGCCGAGCCTTGCTACGCCGAATGTGTAGTGAGAGACCTCGAAGGCATCCCCGGCGTGCTTGCTATGACCGGCGCCAACGCCCAGGAGCAGTCCTGGGCCGACAACTGGAACTCCACCGGCTGGTTCTGGATGAGTGACCGCTTCACGCAGAACTTCGTGACGGCCATCACCGAAAACCCGAATATCACCTATCGTGACCTTTTCCTCTACTGTGCCCAGCACACGCTGGGTTCCCACGCACGCGTGGTCAATGCCGCCCACTTCGGTAACCTGTACCATACGGGTCCGGCAGAGTTTATCAGGAAATAATCGGGGAATAAAAGATTTGCGAAGGACGGAGGGATTGGTTAAATTTGTAAAATTAAAGACAAACAGTATCAAAAATGGCAGAATTCAAATACGCACCTATGTTTCAGTTGGGCAAGGACACCACTGAATACTACAAGATTCCCGGTTCCGAAAAGCTGGTGAAAACCGCCCAGTTTGGAGACAAGACCATCCTGGAAGTCTCTCCGGAGGCCCTCACGCTGGTGGCCCAGCAGTCTTTCCACGACTGTCAGTTTATGCTTCGCCGTGCTCACAATGCACAGGTGGCGGCCATCCTGAAGGACCCTGAGGCTTCGGACAACGACAAGTATGTGGCCCTTCAGTTCCTCCGCAATGCAGAAACTTCCGTCAAGGGTGTGCTTCCCTTCTGCCAGGATACCGGCACCGCCATCATCCACGGTGAAAAGGGCCAGAGAGTCTGGACGGATTTTGAGGACGAAGAAGCCCTGAGCCTGGGCGTTTTCAATACGTATACCCAGGAGAACCTCCGCTACAGCCAGAATGCTCCCCTGGATATGTACAACGAGGTCAACACCAAGTGCAACCTCCCGGCCCAGATAGACATCGAGGCCACCCAGGGAGATGAATACCGTTTCATTATGGTAGCCAAGGGCGGCGGCAGCGCCAACAAGACGTACTTCTACCCTATGACCAAGGCCACCATCCAGAACGAAGGCACCCTCATCCCCTTCCTGGTGGAGAAGATG
>JAEEGL010293347.1_pt1 | contig 17754 bp, 14 predicted proteins | sample 9134231 | NCBI WGS metagenome assembly JAEEGL01 (sample SAMN16246548, study PRJNA631951) | gut metagenome | biome: gut microbiome; feature: rumen; material: fiber-attached | host: Bos | place: Iran: Karaj | collected 2018-10 | reverse complement strand
CCGCATCCGAACACCACGTCGCCCGGGAGACATATCGCCGCGTCCGCGCCGTCGCCCAGCCTTGCGGGAACGTTCATGCCCGTCATGACGAACTCCCTTATCGGGGTCGGATCTATGCCGCGGTAGTAGACCTGGACTTCAGGGATCTTCATCATCTGTTCGACGTCCCTGATACCGCCCCAGATAACTGCCCCGCCGCTGACAGTCCTGGTCCTGAGCGCAGTGGTAAGATTTCCCCCTACGAAAGTGCCCTTGAATATCTTGTCGAACATGTCGACTACTATTACGTCCCTCTCGCGAAGGCTGTCGAGGACCCACTGGTTCGGAGTGCCGCTGTATCCGAGGGATGCGGCCTCAGCCATCATGGCGGAATAGTAATCCGGCCGGGAGGGGGCGTAGACCGCGGTGACCGCGCGCCCTATCAGCTTTCTCGCAGGCTCCCCGCTGCCAGGGAACTCCGGATGAAGGGACTTGATGGCTATGAATTGATGCGTATATCCTTTGGTGTATAAAGGCTTCCAGATCTCTTCGAGCGTCAGCTCGGAAAGAGCGTCGAGATAACGGTCAGGGACCTTCGGCCGGCCGTCACCGGACCGTTCGCCCTTCCATTCCGGAGTGAGGGCCTCTATCTGTTCCCTTGTGCTGAATATCATTTTATCTCCTCCAGAAGCTTCTCCGTTCTCGCCATCACTTCCATGCAGCACCTGGAACTGTGGTACGGGCATTTGACGCGGCTCGCCTTCTCGCGGCCGACGCGCTTAGCCCTGGCCTGCTGATGAAGTATGTCAGCCGGGCCGCTGTATGTATAAGGTCCGACCGCGAACCATTCCCCGTACTTTCTGTCTACGAGGTTTTCATCAATGAATCTCCAGATGCCGCAGGCCGCGTCGAGGAACCTTTCTTCGCCGGAGAGCTGATAAGCGTTCACCAGAGCCGTAAGGGCCTCGGCCTGGTTCCACCAGACCTTGCAGCGGTTGAGGACACCGCTTTCATAGTGATAGTCGAACCACACTCCGCCGTATACAGGATCCGTGCCTTCCCGGACTATATGGTCCGCGATCGCGAGAGCTGTTTCCGAGGCTTGCGCCTTCAGTTCTTCGCCGCCCAGAAGCTCCGCGGCCCCGGTAAGAAGGTAAGAGAACTCGGCGTCATGCCCGTAGCAGATCTCGTCGTCGAGGCGGTTCCCCTCCATATCCATACCTGCCTTAAGGCAGCAGTGTTCCCTGTCATAGGCGCGTGTCATCAGGAACGAGAGCAGCTCGCGCAGCCTGTCCTTAACGCCTTCGTCGCCGGACGCCTGATACAGGGATATCATGGACTCGAACACGTGCAGCTGCGAATTGAGGAGAAGCGGCGTTCCGCCCGGGTTCATCCACCATATGGCGCCCAGCGGGTCGACTATCCAGTCACGGCCCGTCGTATCGATGTAGGCGCCGTCCGGGGTGCGCACATGATCCGTCAGCTTTCCGAACAGGAACATCGCCCTGTCAAGAGCCTCGCGCCTGCCGCGGGCAAGGTAATACTCGCTGAATGAATACACGAGGAAAGCCTGAGCGTAGGTCCGCTTTTCGAGTTCAAGCGGATACCCGTCGCTCGTGATGTCGAAATAGACGCCGCCGTACCGCTCGTCCCAGAACCTGCTGTTTATGAACTCGAAGCATCTGTCCGCAAGCTCCGCGTAACGTTCTTCGGACGTCAGCTTATATGCCTTGCTGAAGGTCCACAGTTCCCTGGTCATCAGTACCAGGGCTTTAGGATAGCTGTGATCGGGACTGAGATCTTCGTTTATCCTTCCGAGGAACCCGCCGTTTACGGAGTCCTCGGAATGATCCCTCCAGACCGGAAGTATGCATTCAAACAGGTTCCTGCGGACCGATTCTGAAAGGTATTTCAGTTTTTCTTCGTGTGGTTCCATATAAACCTCTATTTGTGTTTCAGCATCATGCCGCCGTCCACGACGACTGTCGCGCCGGTCATATATGAGAAGACGTCCGACGAGATCGCAGCCGCTACGCGGCCTATCTCTTCGGGAAGCCCGACACGGCCCATGGGTATCTTGCCGTTTACGGCCTTAAGCGTTTCAGCGTCGGCAAAGGCTGCGGCGTTCATCGCCGTATCGATGGCTCCGGGGGCTATGCTGTTGACCCTGACGCCGTATTCCGCGAGCTCTGACGCAAGGGCTTTCATCGCACCCTGAAGTCCAAACTTGGTAACGGAATACATGCCCTGCCCCGGATGGGAATTGAGCCCGTTGACCGAAGTGATGACCGTTATGACGCCGCTTTTCTGCGCGCGCATAAGCCTTGCGGCATGCTGCATGGCAAGGATCGCCCCGCGCAGGTTGGTCGCTATCAGCGCGTCGATATCTTCCGCCGCCGTGTCGCACAGACCGCTGTGGACCGTAAAGCCGGCGTTATTTATAAATATATCAAGTTTCCGTTCCGGACCATATCCGGAGAACAGTTCCTCGATGTCTGCGTCCGAGCTGACGTCGCACACCCTGACCTCACAGTTTCCGCCGGACGCTCTTATGAGCCCGGCAGTCTCCCCGAGCGCCGCGGCGCGCCTTCCGCAGAGAGTTACGAAAGCGCCGCTTCCGGCAAGAGCGAGAGCCGCGGCGCGTCCAATGCCGCTTCCCGCGCCCGTGACAAGTGCGTTCCTTCCGTCAAGGGAATACAGTTCACCAAGTATTTCAGACAAAGGCATCAGGCCTTCACCCCCTCTATGAGCCCCTTTAGATAGCCGTCCGCGAAAAGCCTTCCGAGAGCGGTATATCCTTTCGGTCCGCCCTGTTCGCCCGCCATAAGGGGAACATGATCCACCCTTACGGGGACGTCCTCCGGCAGCGCGGAATAGATCTTTACGGCTTCAGCCATATCGATGCTGCCGTCATCATGGAAGGTCTCGGTAAACCGCGCAGGCGTTCCCGTCACGTTCCTGAAATGTATGAAGAAGACTTTGTCTCCGAGATCCCTTACCACGTCCGCGGGACGCGCCCCCATCAAGTAAAAACAGGCCTGACACAGCGTTATCCCCAGATGATCCGAATCAGCCATATCAACAGCCCGTTTTATATTTTCATATGAGCACATGATCCTTGATACACTCCCAAGTTTAGAAAGCGGCGGATCATCCGGATGAAGGGCAAGTTTAAGACCGCAGCGCTCCGCTTCAGGGAGCGCTGCGTCTATAAAGTATCTGTAATTATCCCAAAGTCGAGCTTCGCTGATATTGTGTTCTTCAGGTATGTAGCTATTTAAATCAAAACCCGTAACAATAGCACCACCTCTGGACTTCTGCTCAAGATTCCGAGTCCAACCGACATGCGCCATAAAGTTAAAACACAGTACCTTTATGCCGTGTTCAGCCATTAACGGAATCGCTGCAAGAAGCTTTTCCAGACTTTCGTCGCGGAGCTCATCTCCGGTCTTGATATGATCATGAAGGCTATTCGGCAAGGGTTCAACGACAACAGGAGTAATACCGAATGATGTAAACCTGCGTGTCAGATCATCCCAATGAGTCCTGTTGGTAATATCAAACCCCGATTCCGGGAGCCTTATCACAGCATGGTCTATACCGCACTGCTTTGCATGATCCCAGCAAATATCGTGTTCACTTGTCAGATATTCTGTTATTAGCATTTTTATGCCGCTTAAGGCGCACCGAATATCAGATTCGGGATCCACAAAGTCAGGGCCGGAATAAAGGCTGTCAGCAGAATGCAGACCATCAGCTGCGCTATGAACATCAGTTCTTCCTTTATGAAGTCCTGAACACGCATCTTCAGCAGCGGTGCCACCAGATAGATAATTACGCCAAACGGCGGAGTTATTGCGCCTAATGAGCACAGCATCACAAGGAGCACGCCAAGATGAACAAGGTTGATCCCAAGTGACATGGCGACCGGAGCAATGATCGGCGCGATAACCATCATGGCACTCGTTCCGTCCATAAACATTCCAATCACAAGGAAGAGGACAATTACTCCCAGCATGAACACGTATCGGTTATTAGCATATGTAAGGAGGAAGACGCTTATCTTGCTCGGGATAGACTCCCAGCTAAGGAAGAAGCTAAGCACCGTTGCTGCGCACATCACGACCATTACAGTCGATGTTGAAAGGAACGATTCCTTCATTACATTGATGATGTATTTAGGCTTGAACTCTTTATAGATAAATGTTCCTACAAGAAATGCGTATACGCAGCACATAGCGCCGCCTTCTGTGGCATTAAAAACACCAAGCCTTATGCCTAGTATCAGGCCGAAAGGAAGAAACAGCGCCCAAAGGCCTTTACCGACTACAGGCATAGCTTCCTTGAACGTAGCGCGTTTTTCTCTTGAAGGAGGATACCCTCTCTTATGAGATAGATAGCCCACCAAAAGCATCATGGTAGCTGTCATAAGAAAGCCTGGAAGATATCCCGCGGCAAACATTCTGCCAACCGAAGTGTCTGTGCAGTAGGCATAAATGATCATTGCCATGCCTGGGGGAATAATGGTCGTTATCAGAGAAGATGCCGCTGTAACTGACGCACTGAACGGCTTATCATAGCCGCGTTTAAGCATTTCAGGCACAAGTATCTTGCACTGAAGAGAGGCATCCGCGGCGCAGCTTCCTGTCAGGCCGCCGTTCATGCAGCTCAGGAGCACGTTCACATGCCCCAGGCCTCCTACGAGATGGCCTACGAGCACATCCGCGACGTCCATCAGCCTCTTGGTGATGCCGGAATAGTTCATCAGAGCGCCGGCCGTGATGTAGAAAGGTATGGCCATCAGCGCGGTGGATTCCGTGCTGGCTATCATCTTTTGGACTATCATGTCCATCGGGATCGTGCCTGTCACCCAGAAATAAGGGATGCAGGCAAATATCATGGCATAGGCGGCAGGAGTGCCTATAACGAAAAGAACTGCCAGAAGTATGACCGTAAATGCTGCAATACTCATGTCTATACCTCCAGCGTAAGCTCTTCGTCGATGTGTTCAAAATCTGTCGCGAGCCCTGATCCACCCTGCTGAACAGCCTTGTAAAACTTATCTGGATACTTGATCGCCATGAACAGATATTGAATAGAGTAAATAGCCATCAAGCCAAAACCGACTACAGCAGAGATATATTTATATGCATATGGCATATGAAAATAATTAGTGACTTTATACCAGCCTTGATTTGTGATTATGATACTGAAGTATGTCATTACAGAACAGCCAGCGAACATCACCAGATATACCAATATCCTTAAAATCCTACCTTTTTCTTTTGGGAGTGCCGTCAAAAGAAAGTCCATCCCATAGTGCATATTGTAGCGGTATGCACAGCTCATTCCTATCATTATTGACCAGGTAAAAGACGTCAGGCTAATTTCCTGAGCCCAAGGAATAGAGAAATTTAAAAGATAGCGAGTGAAGACATTCACCGCCGTTATTGCTACCGTAACGAACAGACATGTACCGGCAAAGATCTCATCGATCTTTTTCAGGTATTTCAATATTCGTTGCATATTGAACTCCTTTATTCCGTCCGGCTGAAAAACAGCCGGACGGAGCATCAGTTAATATGGATTAAAGTTAATACTTAAATGTCGTGATTAGTTGTTGATGATTTCCTGAATAGTGTTAAACTGTGACTCAAGTCCGAGATCCTTGAACATGCTAGAAGCCTTGGTCTTGAACCCTTCAACATCAGGCCTGGTAACAGTCACGCCTTTTTCCTCAAACTTCTTGATATAATCTGCTTCATTGGTAAGAGAGTCCTCAGTAAACTTTTCGCCATACTTATGGAAGGCCTCGGTTACGATAGCCTGCTCTTCTGCAGTGAGCTCCTGGAAGATGGATTCAGACATGATGGCTACAGGAATGGATACAGTATTATAGGTCATAGCAAGGTAGTTGGAGACTTCATAGAGCGAAGAAGCATACAGCGTTGCGAGCGGAGCTTCAGCGAAATCTACCATACCCTGTCCAAGAGCATTGTATACTTCATTCCAGTTAGTGACGATCGGTGCGCAGTCAAGAGCCTTTGCGAAAGCTATAAGAGCCTGGCTGTCAGCGACCCTCATCTTAAGACCTTTGATATCATTTACAGAATTGATGGGGAATCCTGATATCATGTGACGATAACCGGAGAACCAGTTCCAGTCAAACAGGTGGATATTAGCCTTCTCAGCAACGAGCTTGCTCTGCTCAGCGTACCAGTCAGAGGCTGTGATCTTTGCGCTCTGAGAAGCATCGGTAAGAGCGTACTGGCAGTTCAGTACAGCAAGATCTGGAGCACTTGAGCTGAAGAAATCTGCGCCTGCAAAGGTAACAAGGTAGCCTCCGCGGCTTATCATCTCAGTGACGTCTGCGAGAGTTCCGAGCTCACCATTCGAATGAAGCTCCCAGGTAACGGATCCTTCAAGCTTCTCATTCAGTTCGTCGCACATCTCACCAGCGAAAATAGTGAGCGGGTCAGTGGCTGCCTGAGTACAGGAAACCTTGATAGTAATGGGATCGTGTGCCTTAGCCGGAGCTGCCGGCGCGCTCGAAGATCCCGAAGGCTGCGCGGGAGCGCTGGAGCCGCCTGAAGGCTGATTCTGGGCAGCGGGGGCCTGGGACTTTCCGCCGCAGGCGACAAGTCCGAAGACCATTACCAGAACGATAAGTACTGATAAAACTTTCTTCATTTTCTACTTCTCCTTTTCTTTAAACTATCTATCAAACGCGTAGTTTTTTACACGTTGTACGACCTAATTCTTTTTATCCGAATATGAACCCATCGTCGTCTTTCCGTCTATCTGACCATGGTCAGGGAAGATCGAGGTTCCCCTGAAAATTTCGAGAAGTTCCTCCTCAAGCTCAGGGTTGCGGGGCTTTTTAAGTGTTTCGAGATTTCGCTTCAGGCTCCGCGGGTTGCTCATTCCAACAAGAGTGCTTGCTGCCTCGTCCATATCCATTCCGAACAGGAAGGCCTGCTCGGGAAGCGACGTCCCTGCGGCTTCGCAGAGAACGTTTGCCTTTTTCACCGCTGCCCTTATGGGGTCGAGCATCTTCTTCGATCTCCAGTGCTGCAGGGTCTTGAGGTTCGACGTCAGCATGCCCATGTAGAGTATGGAGGCGTTTATAAGACCGATATCGCGTTCCTCGATGTACTTCGTGAAATAACCCCTGAGAGAAGTGTCGATCAGGTTATACCGGCAAAAGTTCAGCACCGTATCGATTAAGGAGGTGTGATCGAGAAGAAAGCTTAACGTGTCAAGGTACGTCCCCGTAATACCGATAAACCTGATCTTCCCCTCCTCTCTCAGCTTTTCGAGTTCCGGAACCGTTTCTTCGACTATGAACCGCAGATCCGGACAGTTATTTACGTCATGTATCTGATATACGTCTATATAGTCGGTCCCTATGCGCCTGAGACTGTTCTCAAGCTCAGTCCTGGTGCGCGCCGCATCGAAGACATATTCGTAAGAAGGCGCGCCGACAGCGCCGTGGTCATATCTGCCGCACTTGGTGTTAATGATCAGCCTGTCGCGTGGGATGCCCCTGATCGCCTTTCCAAGGCGGATCTCGGAGAGCCCCTCCGGCCCGTACGACGGAGCGGTGTCGAAATAGTTGATGCCTGCGTCCAGAGCCATTGCTACGAGCTCATTGCAATTTTCCTGCGTGGTGCCGCCGTACATATCGCCGAAGGCTCCGCAGCCGAAGCCCATGACCGGGACCTTTAATTCAGTTCTCCCTAAAGTTTTGTATCTCATCTGATCGTTTCGGATGCCACCAGATATTTTTTGTAGAGATCTTTGTCATATCCGAGAGCAAGGCCCGGGACGTCCACGGGATGTATGCAGCCGTCTACGACCTTCATTCCCGGCGCGACCTCGACGAAGAACTCGGAGATGAACTCCTGTATCGGATGCGTGGGAAGGAAGAATTCCGTCATCGGACAGTTTGGTATAGTTGCGCAGAGGCTTACATGCAGCTCCTGCACTCCGTGCGGGATGACCGGGAGGTTCCAGACCTGGGCCATCGCGCTTACCTTTTTCCACTCGGTGATCCCTCCGGTCCTCGTCACGTCGTTATTCAGGACCTTTACGCCGTGGCTTATAAGATCGTGGAAGCCGTATTTGGTGTTCTCGGTCTCGCCCGCGGCAAGAGGTATATTTGTCCTCCTTGAGAGTTCCTTCATCCCGTCCAGATCGTCAGGCGGAAGAGGTTCCTCGACGAAACCTATGCCCAGATCTCTTACACCGTCGCAGAAGCGTATCGCGTCGACTATGTTCCAGGCCTGATTCGCGTCGACCATTATGTCTATCGCGTCGCCGACGCATTCCCTTATGCGGCGCACGCGCTCGATATCCTTGCGTACGGGGAGCTTGCCGACCTTCATCTTTACCGCGGGGTAACCGCATTCGATATAGCCCTGTATCTGCTCGACAGCCTTTGAGATGTCCGCAGGATCGTCGCAGCTGTAATAACCCCCGCTCGCATATACCCTTATATCGCGGTGATCGTATCCGAGGAGCTTGTAAGTGGGAATACCCGCAGCCTTGCCGGCAAGATCCCAGAGAGCGGTATCGATGGCGGAAAGAGCTTTTATCATGGCGCCCTTGCGGCCGAACCTGGTCGTCCTCCTGAAGCACTCTTCCCAGATCGCCTCGCGGGCAAAGGGGTCCTTCCCTATGAGAAGAGGCGCCAGCGTCTTATCCATGCAATACTTGAGCACCAGCGGCTCACTGCCGTTAACGGCTCCGAGAGCGGTTATGAAACCCACCCCGCACAGGCCTTCGTCGGTAAAGACTTCTGCCAGGATGATATCCCTCTGGCTCTGCACGAGTGTGGCGTCCTGAACAGATTCAGATAAAGGCTTTGAAAGAAAGCTCGTTTTAATTTCTGTGATCTTCATAGCGCTTGACTCACCTCTTTGATTCAAGTATACAAAAAGCATAAACTGCTGCAATAAAATAAAAGCACGTATATGTTTCAAAACGTTTCAATTCCGTCAGTAATTATAAAGTGTAACAAAAAAGTAACACGGCCTCTGTTGACTTGATGATCAAAAACTAATAACATCAAAGTGGACGGAAAGGAGGCTTACATGCCCAGATTCAAAGCTGACATGCATCACAGCGAAAAAAGCCTGCGGAGACTGTCGAGGGTGCAGTTCAACTTTGAGTACGGATGGGTAAAAAGGCTTCTGCTGATCGTTTCCATAGCCTTCATAATCTATTTTATCTGGAACGACGGTTCCAAAGGCCTTATTCCACTCATCATCTCATGTTTCATGCTCAGCTGGGTCAACGCGCCCGCGAAAAGGAACGCGGACGCAGCTATAGAGTCCCTTCACGGAAAGTTCCCCGTCACGGATTATTATTTCTTCGATGACGGCATCCGTTACGGAGAAAGGGGAACGCGCAGCTCAGAGCTGATGGAGATGAACTACAGCGAGATCAGCAGGATCTCCGAAGACATTGCCTGGTTTTATGTCATGACAGGCAATCGGGGCATCTATATGATCGAAAAAGCCTCGCTGGGCGAGGGAAAATGGGCTGAATTCAAAAGCTTTATCGAAGACAGATGTGATATCTCCGTGCGCCGCGCAAACGGATTCAGCATGATAACAAAACGCGACGTCGACCGTTTTATCAGAAAGATCAGAGGTCAAAAATGAGTTACAGGATATTCCCGATCTCGCTCGGAACGAACAGCAAGATCGAAAAAAGCACGTTTCTTTACAGGAAAGACTGCGGGACCCGCATCACAGCTGCATATCCGGTATTCCTTGTCAGGAGCGCCGAACGGACCATACTGGTCGACAGCGGAGCTCCAAACCCTTCGCTTGCAGAAAAGCTGAGCTATCCGAAGCTGGAAAACGCCTCATATCTTTCCGAAGAGCTGAAAGCAAGGGGCTGCGCGTGCGAAGACATAGACGCCGTCATACTTACACACCTGCACTGGGATCACTGTTTCAATCTTGAGCTTTTCCCCGGGGCGGACGTTTACGTTCAGAAGACCGAACTGATGCACGCGGTCTGCCCTTCCCCATATGACAAATACATGTATGTCGCGACGCGCGAGGCGTCGCTCCCCGGCTGGATGACGGCCTTCCAGCGCATGAAGGTGATAGACGGAGACGCGGAGCTGTTCCCGGGCATCAGGTGCCTGCTCACGCCCGGCCATACGCCCGGACAGATGAGCGTGTTGATAGATACAGAAAAAGGACAGTACGTCATAGCGTCTGATCTGCTTCCGCTTTACGAGAACATCGAATGCGGCATTCCGAACGGGATATGCATCTCGTTCGCAGATTTCTACGAGAGCCTTGAAAAGCTCAAGCGTACCGGGGCGGAGATCATTCCCGGACATGACGTAAAGCTTACGGAGATCAGGGAGTTCGGCTGATGGGTATCATTCTTTTCGCCTGCGCGGACGAAGGGCTCACGCAGCAGGTAAAGGCGGTCGTCGGGAACGACGCGCCCAACACGGAGATCATCACTACAAACAGAGATTCCTTCGGCGACGACCTTAAAAAGATCGACAAGGAGATAACCGTGATCGTCAGCCGCGGAGGTCTCGGGCAGTTCATTTCGAAGAACTATCACTATCATGTCGTCTATATGAGAATATCTCTCATCGACATGTTCGCGCACATACTTGCTCTGAAAAACGAAGGCGCTGAACATATCGCCATCATCGGGACGGACGCGTGGCTCGAAGTGGTAAACGACAACAGCGACGAAAAACTGCTGGGCTGCAAGATTTTTTCCGTAGGCAGCCGCGAGAAACAGGTACAGCTGATGAGGGAGCTCCCTTCCATGGGCTTTGACGCGCTGATCACGGGCGCGTCTGACATGAAGCTGGCAGAATCATTGGGGCTGAAGTGCAAGCCCCTGTTTACTTCCGCGAACTCGGTCGCGAGGGCATACGAAGAGGCTAAATTCATATCTAACGTTATAAAATCTGAACAGCTGCGTACAAAACAGGTCAGGACCCTGCTCGATTCCGCGGAAGACGCCCTGGTCATGCTCGGCAACTCATCCATCTCGTACGCGAACGCAGGTGCGAAGAAGCTCTTCGGCACCGATTTTTCCTACGAACGCATGCAGGATTACCTGCATATGCACAATGTAACGACGATGATCGACGATAACCCGATGCTGGTGAATTCAACGACATATTCGCTCGACGACAACAGCTTCGGTTCCATCCTTTCATTCAAATACGCGGCGGCGATACACCGTTCCGAACAGATACTGAGGAATGCCCAGACCAAAGGCTTCATCGCAAGGCACAGCTTTGACAGCATCATAAGCGAATCGAACACGATGAAGCGCTGCATCGAGTCCGCCAAGCAGTATGCGGCATGCGATTCCAACATACTGATAACCGGAGAGACCGGAACCGGCAAGGAGCTCTTCGCGCAAAGCCTGCACAACGCCAGCATGCGCAAGGACATGCCCTTCGTTTCGATCAACTGCGCGTCTATACCTGCAGATATACTCGAAGGAGAGCTGTTCGGGAGGGCCGAGCAGTCGTCCGGGGTCAGGAGGCCAGGGAAATACGGTCTGTTCGAGCTTGCCCACGGGGGGACCCTGTTTCTCGACGAGATAAGCAGCATGCCCCTGCCCATGCAGGCAAGGCTGCTAAGGGTTTTGCAGGAAAAGGAGCTCTTCAGGATAGGCGACGAGAAAGTGATCCCCGTAGACGTAAGGATCATCTGCTCGACTAACCGGGACCTGCCCGAATGCATCAGCAAAGGAACGTTCCGGGCCGACCTTTATTACAGGATTAACGTTCTCGAGCTTGACATACCGAGCCTGCGCGCACGCAAAGCCGATATAGGCGGCCTGTTCAAATACTTTATCAACATGTACGGGAACCGTTACAAATTCCCCGTGCGGATACAGGACAGGGACTGCATAAAGCTGCTCGAAGACTATAGCTGGCCTGGCAACGTGCGCGAGCTGAAGAATATCGCAGAAAGAAGCGTACTGCTCTGTCACAGCGGAGTGATCACGAAGGACTTCCTCGCAGATCTGCTCGTGTCAGAAAACAGCTACATAAGCGCGAGAAACTCCGAGCTCAACCCGAAGAAACACAGAAAGCCCGACCGTGAGGAGCTGGAAAGACTGCTCCAGGTCTATTCCAAAAAAGACATATGCGCCATGCTCGGCATCAGCAGGACGACCCTATGGCGCATGGAGAGCGAATTGTAGACAAACTAAAACGGAGAGCCCCGGCGGGACCCTCCGTTTTTTCTGTCTGTCTATTTTTTAAACACCCAGTACTTCTGCACCACGAAGCTCAGGAAAGCGAGCACCACGTCGACTATGAGCTTGAAGACGGTCTGGATGAAGCCCGTCCGGCCGGCGACGGTAGTGATCGCAGTCACGCAGAGCCACGAGAGCAGCATCTGCACTATCGCAAGAGCCACGTAGCGCGGGAAGGACTGCTTCACCGAGCTGCGGCTCCTGAAGACCACGTTCCGGTTGATCGTGAAATTGGCTGTCGCCGAGATCACCCTCGCGACCGCGGTCGAGAAGAAGATGCGCGAAGCGTTAGCGAGCCCTTTGAGGACGACCTGGTTCAGCAGCGTGAAGATGCCAAGGTCGAGCAGAGTGCAGAGCAGGGACGAGGCCAGTTGCCTGGGGAACTGCGACTTGCCGAAAAGATTCGCGTATATCTTGAAAGAATCTTTAACAACGTTGAAATGAGAGTGCTCGTTCGAACCGTCGTAGATGGTGCGGATGGGCACTTCGCTTATACCCATGCCGCTCTCGCTGGCGTAGATGAGCATGTTCATCTCGTACTCGAAGCGCTCGCCGCTGATCTCGTCGCAGAAGCGCGTAAGCCACGCCGCGGGGACCGCGCGCAGGCCTGTCTGGGTATCGCTGCACCTCGTTCCGAAGAGCACGCGGAAGAAGAACGACGTGAGGCGGTTGCCGACCCCGTTGTGCCAGGGCACGTCCTTGTTGGAACGCGAGAAATCGCGCACTCCGAGGACGAGCTCGCCTTTTCCGGCGCGCAGAGCGTCTGCGAGCTTGACGGCATCCTCAGGCTTGTGCTGCCCGTCGCCGTCAATGGTGATGGCCCCGATAACTTCCGGCATGTTTTCCGCAACGTAAGCAAAGCCGGTCTTGAGAGCCCTGCCCTTGCCCTTGTTGACTTCGTGCACGAGGCGCACGCACTCCGGATGCTTTTCGCAGACCTCGTCGAAAACCTTCTTGTGCTCGGCGTCGCTGCCGTCGTCCACGAGGACTATCTTCGTAAAGCCTGCCTCCGCCATGCCGTCGGCTACGCCGGCGAGCTGGTGGTTGGGGTCGAGTGATGGAATTATAATCGCGATATCATTGATCATTGCTGAATACGTGTCTGTAGTAATCGGTATACAGGACCTCGGTCGAGACCGTGAACTTGTTCTTCACTATGGCGGTGATCCTGTCGATGTAGCTCTGTTCGGGCTCCGCGCCGCCCTCGCGCGGGCGCGAGGTTCCGTCGTTCGCGTTGAAATAGACCTTGTCGGTCACGAAGCTGCGGTCCGCGAGTATCGCGACGTGCTCGGAATCCGAGAAGATATCGGTACCCATGAGCAGGCGCGAATCATACTCGTAGCCGAGCAGGTTGAGCATGGTCGGCAGTATGTCGAGCTCGCAGCAGGTGGTGTCGACTTCTATGGGGCCTTCCATCGAAGGGCTCCAGATCATCAGGACGCCCTTGTACTGGTTGAACTCCTTCTCGAAGCTGTCCGCCTGCAGGTCTTTGCCGGCAAGCTCTGAGAGCGGGCCGAGGCCGAGCGCGTAGGGGTAATGGTCGGGCAGCACCACGAAGACCGTGTTGTCGAGGACGCCTGCCTTGTCGAACTCGTCGACCATGTATTCCACGGCCTTTTCGAGCTCCTGGTTGCACGACACGTAGGCGCGGGCCGGTGAACTCATCTCGAGCCCGTCCGAGACCTCCTTGTTGATGCGCGCTATGCGGTTGGAGTCGAAGCGGTAATACATGTGGCCGCTGAAGGTCAGGAAGTACGCCCCGAAGCGGCTTATCTCGCCGTTTTCGTCCGGCTGCAGTATCATCGGCACGGCCTGCTTCACCATCTCGAGGTCGGAGGTCGGCCAGTCGTCGGTGCGGCTGAGGCCGGCTCCCATGAAGCTCATGTCGTAACCGAAGTTGGCGTGGGTCTTGTTGCGGCCGTAGTAATTGCCCCAGTAATAGTGGAAGCCAAGGCTGCGCACCCCGTCAGCCTTCAGCACGTTGCCGAGGCAGAACGGCAGCAGGTTCTCCTTGGAGGACGTGCAGCTGTTGAAATCGTAGAACTTGTCCCAGCCCTTGCCGAGCAGCGAGGTGTCCGGCAGAAGGCCGGTGATGAGCGTATACTCCGAATTGCTCGTGTTGTCGTCTATCGTTCCGAAATAGTCCTTGAAAACGAAGCCCTCGTGCGCCATCTTGTAGAGCATCGGGGTCCGTTCCGCGTCGAGCAGATAGGGCGAATACGATTCGCAGAGCAGGACGACCACGTTGTAGTCCTTGAACATTCCGGTGTATTCGTTCTTCTTCGTCGGGATCCTTCCCGCGAAGTACGCGTCGAGAGCCTTGAGGCGCTCGTCGTCCGTGGAGCCCGACAGAGCCGCGAAATCGATATCCATGATATTCGGCTGGTAAACGACCGGAGCCGGAACGTCGATCGCACCGTCCGTTGCTGCGGTCTGCACGGGAGCGGGTTCAACAGGCGGTTCTTCAGGCGGGAGCTCCGCGACCAGCTTGCCTGTGCCTGTCCCGAAGAACAGTCCCTTGAGCTCGAGCCTGGTCGAGGTGAGCATGCCGAAATCCTTCTGGCTCATGGAGAGCACGAATGTGTCGTGATAGATGTCGTAGGGCGAATAGCTGCCCGTGCCCGCGAGCGGCAGGGCAAGCACGGTGCCGGTCTGAAGAGCCACAACGAGGACGGTCCAAAGAAGCATGGTCTTCAGCGAATTGCCTCCGAAAGCCGGGCCTCTGTCGGGCCTGCGCTTCGCCTTGTGTCTCGCGGTACGCGAAGCGGCGTTTTCCTCAGCGGGAGCTTCGGGCTCATTCTTTACGGCCTTCCCCGCCCTCTTAGCATCAGCCTTTTCGCGCTTTCCGATCACGATGAGACCGATAAGCGGCATCAGCAGGGCGAGCAGGAAATACCAGCACTCCGAGGTCCCGATCAGGGTCTCGGTCGAATAGGTCGAGATCGCGTCCCCTCCCATGCTGTACTGCGTCACGGAGAGGAAGCTCAGGAATATGTGCTGATAAATGAGATTCACCGCGTAGAACACGAAGATGATCACTGTCAGCACGTAGGCGCAGACCCTTGCAGCCTTCTGCCTGAAGAGGCAGCAGATAAGGGCAAAGGCCCCGGCGGCGGCGAGCACGAAGCCGTAGAAGAACGGCGTCAGGCCCTCAAAGCTGCCGAAGGCGCTTATCCTGAATATGGATTCCGAAAGGAAAAGTGTTACTGCAAAATAGATGAAATAAAACAGCATTTTACGCTATGATCGCCTCTATACCCTCGGGAAAGCCTTTGCGAGGAAGATCACGAGAGCCGCGGACCTTGCCAGGCCGAGAACGCCGCATACGTACGCGAGAACGGTCGAGGGCATGCCGTTTAAATTGCTGAGCACGGAGCAGAGCATGAGCAGCAGCGAACCGAGGATGTAAACGATCCAGAGCTTGCTCCCGAGAGTGACGGTGTCCTTTTCCCCGTTCTCCGCGAGGAACTTGAGGCTGGTGGTCATCAGGTAATAAGCAGCGATGATCTGGAACAGATTGCTCAGGATCACCGATACTATGCCGAGCAGGGTCGCGATCGAGGGGATCAGCATGTTGAGCACGGCGACGACCAGGCCTGTCGCAAGCGATATGATCGAATACAGCAGAGCTTTTTTATATCCCTGGGCGTCCCTGCCGGCCTTAGCGAGGCCGATGACCTCAAGGATCATGGCGACAAAGGCTGTGATCGACAGCACGCTGAAGAGCCAGGCGGTGAGGCCGAGCTCGGGAGCGCTCGGGTCGATATCAAGATCGACGTTCGGAGCCACGAAATTAATGCAGCTTCCGAGAAGGAAAAGTATCTCCGCAAAGAATACGGTCCTGAGCCCTGAACGGGCGTTAAGATGTTCTGTCATTTCTATCTCCTCTTTTTTAGATCATATATGGTCTGTCGTTAGTCTCGTCGTCGTCGATGTCGAGCTCCTGGCTGACCCCCGCGTCGGCGGATTCCGCGTCTATTACCTTGCGGAACTGGGTCTCGTACAGCTCGCGGTAGACGCCGCCCTTGGCGAGCAGATCTTCATGGGTCCCCTGCTCCGCGATGACGCCGTCCTTGACGACGAGTATCCTGTCGGCCTTCAGTATGGTCGACAGCCTGTGGGCTATGACTATGCTCGTGCGGCCCTGCATCAGCACCTCGAGCGCGTCCTGTATCGAGTTCTCGGAGATCGAATCGAGGGCCGAGGTGGCCTCGTCGAGTATCAGTATCTCGGGGTCCTTGAGTATCACGCGCGCTATCGAGAGCCTCTGCTTTTCGCCTCCGGAAAGCTTGAGCCCGCGGTTGCCCACCGGGCTGAGGTAGCCTTCGGGCTGCGATACGACGAAATCGTGGATGTTGGCCGTCCTGCAGGCAGCCTCTATCTCCTCGTCTGTCGCGTCGTCTTTGGCGTAGAGCAGATTGTCCTTTATCGTGCCGTTGAACAGGTAACTGTCCTGGGTCACGACGCCTATGCGCCCGCGCAGGTAAGGCAGGTCGAAGTCGCGCACGTCCGTGCCGCCTATCGTCACCCTTCCGCCCGTGGTGTCGTAGAGCCTCGGGATCAGGTTGACGAGGGTCGATTTGCCGGAGCCCGAAGGGCCGACCACGGCGTACATCTTCCCGCCGGGGACGGTGAAGTTGATGTCGTGAAGGAGCGGGATCTCCGGGTCGTAGGAGAAGCTCACGTGATCGAAGCAGATGTCCTTGTTGCCCACGTCAGGCTTTTCGCCGTTCTCGGGCGAGACTATCGGATTCTGCATATCGAAGTAATCGAATATGCGTGTAAACAGCGCGAGCGACCTCGTGAAGTCGACGCTGATGTTCATCAGCGATTCGACCGGCCTGTAGAGCCTGTTGATGAGGGCTACGGTCGCTGTCACGGTACCTACGGTGAGGGCGGGGTCCATCTTCGAGATTATCAGATAGCCGCCCGCGAAGTAGATCAGCAGCGGCCCTATCTGAGTGAACAGGCCCATCGCCACGCGGAACCACTGTCCGCTGCGGGCCTCCTTGAGGCTGAGCTGCGTGAGCTCCTCGTTCAGATCTACGAAACGGTCATATTCCTTCTCTTCCTTGGTGAAGAGCTTAACGAGCAGTGAGCCGCTGACGCTCAGGGTCTCGTTTATCACCTGGTTCATCTCGTCGCTCTTCTCCTGGCGCTTCGAAAGTAGCTGCCAGCGGGTGCGGCCGGCGGACCTTGTCGGAAGCACCAGCAGAGGTATCACGAGTATGCCTACTATCGCGAGCTGCCAGCTCATGCTGAAGAGCGCCACGAGAGTTGTCACGACGGTCGCGATGTTGCTGACTATGCTGGTCAGGGTCCCCGAGATGACGCTGCTCACGCCGCTTATGTCGGTGTTCATGCGGGTGATTATATCGCCCTGTTTCTCGGAGGTGTAGAACGAATGCGGCATGTATTCCAGATGGTGATACATCTGGTTGCGCATGTCGAAGATTATACGCTGCGATATCCAGGTGTTTATGTAGTTTTCAAGCACGCCCACGAGCT
>JAEEGL010872345.1_pt1 | contig 17755 bp, 17 predicted proteins | sample 9134231 | NCBI WGS metagenome assembly JAEEGL01 (sample SAMN16246548, study PRJNA631951) | gut metagenome | biome: gut microbiome; feature: rumen; material: fiber-attached | host: Bos | place: Iran: Karaj | collected 2018-10 | reverse complement strand
GTACTCCTTTCTAGCGTGAAAGGCGCAGCGATCACCGCATTTTCGATTGAAGGTTCTACTCACGAATTTACTGCTATCCCTGGCATTCGCGAGGATGTAGTAGATATCATGCTTAACCTCAAAAACATTCGTTTTAAGGTACACACTGATAATCCAGTAGAGCTCACTCTCGAAATCAAGGGTTCTGAGCAATCATCTGAAAAAGATGGTGAGAAACGTGTAGTCGCTGGTGACATCAAACTTCCTTCCGAAGTTGAAGTTGCTAACCCAAATCAGGTTATCTGCCATATTGATGATCCAAAATTTGTCCTCAAAATGCATTTTGTAGTAGAGACCGGTAGAGGTTATCTTACTATCGAAAAGAGCTCCGAAGAGCGTGTACACTCTGATATGATTGCGATTGATGCAGTGTTCACTCCAGTTCTTAGAGTTCGCTATAAAGTAGAAAATACGCGTGTTGGGCAAGATACTAACCTTCAGCAACTCAATCTCACCATTGAGACTGATGGTACTATCACCCCAGAAGACGCATTTGAAGAAGCAGCTGCGATTCTTGTCAACCAATTTACTGCTCTTGCTGGTAAGACTAGACTAGAATCTACTCCTGCACCTGGCAGCAAAGAAGAGGAAGAAGATGCTGGCCTCTCTATGCCTATCGAAGAACTCGATCTTTCTGCTAGAACTGCTAACGCACTTATAAACAATGATATTAAGACTATTCGTGACCTCGTGATGTTGTCTGAGAATGATCTTAAAGATCTTAAAGGTTTTGGGTCGAAGGCGTTAGACGAAGTTAAAGAAAAGTTAACGGAGTTAAATATTTAATATGCATCGTCATAGCTATAAAGGCCGCAAATTCGGCCGCGAGACCGATCAGAGACTTGCTCTCACTCGTGGACTAATTTGCGCTCTATTCGAGAACCAGTCCATCACGACTACTCTCGCTCGTGCGAAGGAGATTCGCCGTGAAGCTGAGAAACTAGTTACGATGGCTAGAAAAGGTGGGCTATCAAACCGCAGAATCGTAATCGCTAGATTAAATAGCGTATCTTGCGGCAATCTACTCGTAGATGTAGTTGCTCCACAAGTTAAACGTGATTCTGGATATCTCAAAATTGAACGTGCCGGTTATCGTAAAGGCGACAACGCTGAGATGGGCACTATCAGTTTTGTAGATGAAATTGACTATAGTAAAGCTGAAAAACCGGAAAAGAAAGTAGAAAAGAAGCCTGCAGCTAAACCAGCTGCAAAAAAGCCAGCTGCTACTAAGAAACCGGCTAAAAAGGAGGATAAATAATGAAAACTTATTCTCAAAAAGCTTCAGAAATTAACCGTGAATGGTGGCTTATCGATGCATCTACGATGCCTCTCGGTAAACTCGCTGTTATTATCGCTGATAAATTGATGGGTAAAAGCAAAGTTACCTATACCCCACATATCGATAACGGTGACTATGTAGTTGTAATCAACGCTAAAAATATCGTGGTAACCGGCGATAAAATGTTGCAAAAGAAGTATTATCACCATAGTGGTTTCCCAGGTGGTCTTAGAGAACTTCGCCTTGAAGAAGTAATCGAAAAAGATCCATCAAAGGCCATTGAAGCAGCTGTTAAAGGTATGCTTCCAAAGAATAAATTATCTGCTGAGAGAATGAAGAGACTTCGTGTCTTTGATGGTGCTGAGCACGATCATACAGCACAAAACCCAAAGGAGATTAAATAATGGCTGATAAGAAATATGTTTACGGTCTTGGCCGTCGTAAAGCTTCTACTGCTACAGTTAGACTTTACAAAGGTAAAGGCGAAATTACCATCAACGGTAAACCAGCTCTAGATTATCTATCTGGTAACAAAACCTATCTTGCAGAAATTACTGATCCACTAGCAATCGCTGAAAAGCAAAAAGATTATGATATCACAATCTTAGCTAAAGGTGGTGGCTTGGCTGGTCAGGTCGATGCTATCAAGCTCGCAATCTCTAAAGCTTTGGTACTTGAAGCTCCAGATCTTCGCCCAATGCTTAAGAAGGCCGGCATGATGAAGCGTGATCCACGTGAGAAAGAACGTAAAAAGTACGGTCTTCGCTCGGCTAGGAAGAAAGAGCAGTTTAGCAAACGTTAAAACTTGTTTGACCGCTTTACGCAAGAACAAAAAGGCCCGCTTATGCGGGTCTTTTTGTGATATAATGTTAAAAAAGGAGGTCTAATGTCTAAGTTTGATGAACAGTATATTGATTTATGCCGGCGAATTTTGGCCAGCGGTGAGAAAGTTCAGAACTACAAAAAGACCGATTCTAGAAGTTCTAAGGTTGCGAATGCAATTCCAGATCATGCTGCACAAGGCGCACAGGAAGTAAGAACGATTCGTTTACCACATCAGGTGATGCAATTTGATTTATCGGAAGAATTTCCAATTCTGACCTCTAAAAAAGTGAGTTTTAAGACCGCTACTCTTGAGATGCTTTGGATTTATCAGCAGGCCTCTAATGATGTACGTTGGCTACACGATCGCGGGATCAAGATTTGGAATGAATGGGAGATTGCCGAAGACGGCACCTATATGGGGCGCAATATTAATAAAATCTTCAAAGAACGCCATCCAAATGAGCCAGAAGAGGATTTTGCGCATACTATCGGCACTGCTTACGGTTGGATCGTAAATCGTTATCATTTGATTGAGAATTTGATTGAGACGCTCAAAAATAATCCAGGGAATCGCCGGATGGTTTTGTCGCTCTGGCAAAATGAATGGCTAGAGACGGCGGCACTTCCTTCTTGCGTTTGGAATTCCCAGTGGAATTTGATTGATGGTAAACTTAATATTTTGGTAACTTCGCGTTCTACCGATACGCCACTCGGGTTACCATTTAATATCTCGCAGTATGCGGTGCTTTGTTATATGGTAGCGCAATGTATTGGGGCAAAACCAGGCCAATTTACTTTTATTACCAATGACGCGCATATTTATGAAAATCAAGTGGATGGCATCAAAGAACAGATTGCACGCTACGAAAAAGCGGTAAAAGACGGTACTTTGCCGCCAGCACCAAAGCTTTGGCTTAACCCAGAGATTAAAGATTTCTATAAGTTCGACAGTTCCAAAGAGCTCAAAGATATCAAACTATTAAATTACGAGAACTTAGGCTCGATTAAGATGCCAATTACGGAGTAAAAATGTTTAGCATCATCGCGGCAATTGGGAAAAACAGAGAACTAGGCAAAGACGGCAAGCTGATTTTTCATATCAAGGAAGATATGGCCTTTTTCCGTGAGACTACAACCGGGCATAAAGTAATTATGGGACGTAAAACTTGGGAAAGCTTGCCAGGGAAATTACCTGGGCGAGTGAATATTGTGGTTACTAGTCAGGAATTTGACGGTCCAGATGAGATTATACATAATCTAGATGAGTTTATCGCGAAGAATAAAAACACTGATGAAGAGATTTTTATAATTGGCGGTGGCGCGATTTATGAAAAATTTTTGCCGTTGGCGAAGAAGATGTATCTAACAGAGGTTGATGCGTCAGTTGAAGCGGATATTTATTTCCCAGAGTTCGATCAAAATGAGTTTAAAAAACAGTTAATAAAGGAAGGAAAGGAAAATGATCTAACTTTTGCCATTTCTTTGTATCAACGTTAATTTTAAGGAGAAGAAATGAAAGATTTTGTATTTGATTTAATTGAGCAGGAGAAAAATAGGCAAAAAGAAGGTCTAGAGTTAATTCCGAGCGAAAATTATGTTTCTGCCGACGTACTAAAGGCAATGGGCTCGATTTTGACCAATAAATATTCTGAGGGCTACCCGTCCTTTGAAGGGATTGCCGAATGGGATGAATCTAAGATTGCCGAGGAAATTTTACCAAATTACCGTTATTACGGTGGACAAAAGAATGTTGATAGAATTGAGAGATTGGCTATCGATAGGGCTTGTAGACTATTTCACGCAGATCACGCTAATGTGCAACCACATTCGGGTGCACAGGCTAATACAGCGGTGTATTTCGCCTGGTGCGAGCCTGGTGATACTATTCTCGGTATGTCACTTCCGGCTGGTGGCCATCTTACTCATGGTGCGCCGGTGACTTTGTCTGCCCACATCTATAATTTTGTAGGTTATGGTGTAGATAAAGATGGTGATATCGACTACGAGGATTTAGAGAAAAAGGCACTTGAAAACGACCCAAAGATTATTTTGGTCGGTTATTCTGCTTTCATGAAGACTCCGGATTTTGCAAGAGTTGCTAAAATTCGCGACGCAGCAGAGAAGAAATTCGGTCACGAGATTTTACTAATGGCAGATATGGCTCATGTAGCAGGGTTGATTGCTGGTGGCGTACATCCAAATCCACTTGATTTTGGTTTCAATGTAATGACCACTACCACGCATAAAACTTTACGTGGTCCACGTGGTGGTTTGATTATGACTCGTGGCAACGTGGCCTCTCCTCTCTCAAAGCCAGAGAAAAAACTTGAGAACATTCCAATCTTGATTGATCGGGCGGTATTTCCGGGTTCTCAAGGCGGCCCACTTGAACATATTATTGCAGCAAAAGCTGTGGCCTTCGGCGAGGCTTTGAAACCAGAATTTAAAAAATATGCTGAGCAGATTGTGAAAAATGCTAAGGTATTAGCGGAAGAATTAAAGGCGCTTGGATTTGTTCTCCAAGGTGATGGCACGGAGAATCATTTAGTATTAGTAGACTGTGTTTCTAGCTTTGGCTTTGATGGTAAAACCTATGAAAGAGCGCTAGATATGGTGGGGCTTACTTTGAATGCTAATGCACTTGCGACCGATAAAGGTGGCGCTTTCCGCCCGTCAGGAGTAAGATTAGGCACACCGGCAATTACAACCAGAGGCTTTAAGGAACCGGAAATGAAGAAATTAGCTAATTGGATGGGCCAGGTAGCTGAGATCTGTAAAGATGCTGGTACAGAGAAGAATCTTGACAAATATAGCGAAAAATTGAATAAAATTGCGGAAGAAGTCAGGGCGCTTGCTTTGAAATTCCCAGTACCAGGGATTTAGTGGTATAATATAGGTGTGGGGGACCTATTTGGGGCATTAGCTCAGTTGATAGAGCGCAGCATTCGCATTGCTGAGGTCGCGGGTTTGACTCCCGCATGCTCCACCATTTTTTGTTTAAGAAAAAGGCCGGCGTAATGCCGGCCTTTCCTGGGGAATAAAAGGGGGTTTATTTGGGTCCGAACATCCTGTCTCCGGCATCGCCAAGTCCAGGAACGATATAGCCATATCTGTTAAGCCCCTCATCGAGGTGCGCGAGATAGATTTCTACATCCGGATGATGTAACTGAATAAAATCTACACCCCTCGGGGCACCGACGATTGACATCAAAGTGATCTTCTTCTTACATCCGATAGCTCTAAGTCTGCCAATTGCGTAGCCAGCCGAGCCTCCGGTGGCAAGCATTGGATCAAGTACAAAGATCTCTTTCTTTTCGATGTCGTCGGGCATTTCCCACATATACATTGTGGGTTCGAGCGTCTCTTCGTTTCGAGAAATGCCGCATTTTCCATGAAGAGCACACGGCATCAGTTCGCATAACCCCTCTTCCATGCCAAGGCCAGCCCGAAGAATCGGAACAAGAGCAATACTTTCTCTCTTGACTCTTCCACCTAAGGTCCTGCAAATAGGGGTTGTGATATTGACCTCTTCAAGAGGCAGGTTGGCGAATGCTTCCGCTGCTAATAGCTTGGTAATATTTCGCACCAGACCCCTGAATTCTTCGTCCGACGTCCTTACGTCGCGCAACATATTCACTTGATTCGTGATGATTGAGTTATCATTGAATACATGTGTTTTTGCGGACAACGTTACTTTTGGATAAGGGACGATTACGTCTATTCGATCATCTTTTTTGCCCATTAAACCACCTCCTTAAACTACCAAAAACCCACCTTTTTCTACTCTTATTATAGCACATTTTTGCCTTTTTTGCAATAGCAGAATGGTCTTTTTATTGACGTAAAGTGATATATATGATATAATATAGACATATAACTTGGGAGTTATATATGAAGAATTATCTGTTAGTTCTGTTGTCGGTTTTTGCACTTGGTTTTTTGATTAATAATTATGCTCCCGAGCCACAAAAAGAATATAATTTAGAGCCAATCTCTGAACAAAGGGAGGCTTATGAAGATATTAAACTCCCAGAAAAAGCACTTGTTAGTGAAATTAATATTGAAAATGTGACTGAAAAGGCAGAGATTACCGCTCCTGCTGCCAGTTATGCTGCTCCCAGGGCGGCTTCTAGGCCTAGTGGCTATGTAGTCACTAAGAACACCTCTCAACTCGTAGCGAAGCCTAGCTATCAGGATATTTATCGTACCCGCAAGTTGGTTTATGCGCATAATTCCGCTAGTCTTTTTGGTAATCTTAAGTATCTTCGCGTCGGTTCTACTTTTAATCTCGTGGAAAGTGGTATCGTAACTACTTATAGAGTAGCAGCCGTGAAACATTTTATGAAGACTACTGATGGTGGTGATCTTGGTGAATGTGATGCTAACTGGCAGAATTGTACCGGTCGCTGGATGTCTACGATTGTAAATTATGCATTCAACCATGATGTGGCTTTGATGACTTGTCACGGAGGGGCTGGAACTCCGTATAGACTCATTATTCTTGCTGATAAACTCTAAATATGTTATAATATGAATATTGCTCTACAAAAGGGAGGTGGTTTTATTGAGCAAGCTATTTAAGATTTCTGGAAGTTTTAGACAAAATGGGCTCTGGACAAGGCCGGACCCGGCATTCATCGGAGAGATTGTTATGACTGACGATCATATGTTTTGTGGATATTGTGATGAACTCTACGAAGAAGCACACACTGCAAGCGATAAGATTCGTTATCTGATTGGTAGTTTTATCGATCACAAGAATAATGATCAGGGTATTGAATTTTACAAGATGTCTAACGATGCTCGGCATTTACCACTACTTTATCGCATCGAGAACCTCGCTACTGGAGGCGATGGAGCTTGGTATTCATGTATGGCCGATAGGGGAACTTGCTGTTTTTTAACCCAAGGTGATGCTAAAATCTCTCTCGAAGAGAAACCTTATAGCAAAAAAGCCTTGGAGCGGGTAAAAGCTCGTTTCTGTGAAGTAAATAAAGATTTCTATTGGAATCATTACCTGATTGATACTCTATCCGAAACTTCTTGAAATCCGAAACCCGGGCATTTTGCCCGGGTTTTTAGCATGATAAATAGTAGATGGTGCCTTTGAGCGTCGTTTCACCAAACAAAAAAGCAAGCCTTCTTGCTTGCTTCAGTTTCCACGGTGGTGGAGCATAGGAGATTCGAACTCCTCACCTCTTCCATGCCATGGAAGCGCTCTACCAAATGAGCTAATGCCCCGTGGTTTTATTTTACCATATTTTATGCTAGAATTAAAGTATGAAGACGATTTTGACAGGACTTAGAGTTAATAGCGATTTACATCTGGGACATTATCTTGGCGTACTCACGCACATGGCGCGATTGGCAAATGAGCATAGCAGTGAGTATAATATTAATTACTTTATTCCGGATCTACATTCGATTATCTCTGAGGTGGACGGTGACCTCGAAGCTAATACAATTAGAAATATCAAATATTATTTAGCTGCTGGTTTGAAAGTTAATGAGAACGTGCACTTTTATCGCCAAAGTCGTATTCCAGCACATTCTGAACTTTGTTGGATTTTAAACTGTATTGCCACAATGGGTGAGTTAAACCGAATGACTCAATACAAAGAGAAATCAGACGGAAAGGCTTCGGCCAATGTAGGCATTTTTGACTATCCTGTACTAATGGCGGCAGATATTTTACTCTATAGTGCGACCTATGTCCCACTCGGCGAAGATCAATTCCAGCACATTGAGCTTACGCGTGACCTCGCCACTAGGTTTAATCATAGATTTGGTGAAATTTTCACTATCCCTGTGGAAACTAGTGAACAAGTGAAATTTATGGGTGTAGAAAAGCCAATTCGGGTGCGTGATTTAGTGAATCCAGAGAAAAAAATGAGCAAATCTACCCCGGCTGAAAATTCCAAGATTATGCTAGATGAGGATCCAGTTAAAGCGGCTAAGAAAATTATGAGCGCCACTACGGATTCGTTCGAAGACATTCAATTTGATTTTGACACTAGACCGGGGATTTCCAATTTGCTTTACATCGAAGCATTGCTTACTGAAACTCCACTTTCTAAAGTCGTAGAAAAATGGCAAGGTGAAACCCGCTATGGCGAGCTTAAGAAACAGGTAGCTACTACCGTTTCGGCGGCACTCGAAGAATTTCAAAAACGTGTGGCAGAGATTCCGGACGAAGAGGTAATAAGACTCTTAGAAGAGGGTGAAAAATATGCTAACGAGGTAGCTAACCAGAAGCTACTCGAAGTTCAAAAAGCCTTTCATTTGAGGTAGTATGATACGGACGGGGAAAAAATTTAGTAAGCCAGAAATGTCACGCGTAATTAATGGTGACACCGTACTTGATTCCACCCCGGAAAAGGTTGAAAAAATTCGTCTCGACACGATGATGGTAGGGATTTATAAAAGTTATAACCGTTCGACTTTGCAGAAGTTCATTAGAAATGGGTTTGTAAGCGTAGATGGCGAGAAAGTTATCAAACCAAACGCTTTATTTGAAGAAGGAGCAAAGATTGACCTTCAGATTCCAGATGAGATGAAGAACGCCGATGTAAAACCAGAAATAATTTATGAAGATGAAAATGTTTTGGTATTAGATAAGCCGGCGGGGCTTCTTTCTATGGCGAAAGGTGGATATTGCCCAGAAAAAACTCTAGAAGATTTTGGGCTTCTTGTTCATCGATTGGATCGTGATACTTCCGGTGTAGTAATTTTGGCGAAAGACCCAAAAACTCAGACTTTTTTGAGACGGCAATTTCAGGATAGAAAAGCTCATAAGACTTACTATGCAGTTTTGACCGGCGTGCCGAAACTCGATGAGGCTAGATTAAACTTGCCGATTATGCGTGACTTAAAGCATCCTACAACGTTTAGAGTGGACCCAAGAGGGAAACAATCGGAGACTTTCTATAAAGTGCTCAAATCCGATGATAAACACGCGCTTGTCGAACTAAAACCAACTTCCGGACGCACTCATCAGTTAAGAGTTCATATGAAATATCTAGAACATCCAATTATTGGAGACCCGATTTATGGTGTAGAAAAAGCTGATAGGCTATATCTTCATGCAGGCGCACTAGAGATTACGCTTCCGGGTGGCAAAAGGCAGACATTTGAGGCGAAAATGCCAGAAAGTTTTGGAAATGTTTTTCGATAAGATAATGGATATACCGGAAATTGCGGGTCGGGCTGGGGGCTCGATTTTTATTGTGCCAGATAACGCAAAAGTTGAGATTAAAAATGCTTTTATCTTGAAGCCGACTACCAAAACCACGATTACGATTGATCAAGTGAGGGAAGTCTTGGAACAATTAACGGTAAAACAAACTAGGAAGCAATTTATTTTGATTCGTCCGGCGGACAAGCTTGGGGAAGAAGCCGAAAATGCGATTTTGAAAAATCTTGAGGAGCCTAGTGACAATATTCACTTTGTACTAGTTACAAACAAACCTTCAAAGTTGCTCCCGACTATCTTGAGCCGGGCCGCATTGTATATTTTAAAGAAAAATGAAGGTTCCATTACTGAGATAAATGCCGACGAAAAGACAATAAATTTAGCTAAAAAGCTGCTTGCCGCAAAACCAGCTGATTATCCTAAAATCGCTGAGGAATTAACCGCTAAAAAAGAGGGCGTAAGGGATTATGTGCTAGATATTTTAGGTGTAGCTATCGAAATGTGTTATAAATCGTATTTCAAAACAAATAATCAAAAGTTTTTGGCTAAAATTCCTAAATTCATTACTGCCTATGAGAATATCGCCAAGAACGGTCACATTAAACTTCATCTGGTTGCAGACTTGATTTGAGAGTGATTTTATTGTATAATTTACATTAACGTTCTTTAAAATTTGTGTTGAGGTTGGTGCAAAATAAGGGGGTGTTTTAATGCTAAAGAAAATTCAGTCGATGTTGTTTTACGCGGGGACTGACTATTCGAGTATTTCGCGAGTAGTCCCAAGAATTCTCCAAACTAATCGAATAATGATGACAACTTTATCAATTTGCGCTACGATTTTTATTGGCGTACTATTAATCCTCTCATTCTATCTTACCGATCTTGAAACTAGTCGGCCCATGTATACATTTGGCCTGGCGTCATCCGTGGTATTATTTATCTTGGCTATTTTGGCTAAGAAAATTACTTGGCTGATTACACCGATGGGATATCTCACTATCTCGGTCTATTATATATGTGGAATCTTGAATGGCATTATGGCTGATCCTGATGGTAAAACCGTAACTTTTATGGTGATGTTGGTACTTATGCCAATTTTAATCCAGGAGCGACCGCTAAGAATTGCACTTCTACAGATAATTCATGTCGGGGTTTTTGTCTATCTATGTTTGCAATATAAGACGGGGGAGACCCAAACAGTCGATATTATTGATGCCATTTCGTATGGGGTTCTGGGCACGCTTAGTGGTGCGACGGTAAATCACATGAAAGTCCATGGATATATATCCGAGCGAAAAATCCAAGACATTAGTCGTTCGGACCAGCTGACGGATGTTTACAATAGAAATGCTTACGAATTGGATTTATACTCAGTGACGGAAAGATGTAAACATAGTTTGGCTTGTGTGTATATAGATGTGAATGGGCTGCACGAGATTAATAATGTCGAGGGCCATACTTCTGGGGATGCGATGCTAAAATTTATTGCTAAGCAGATTAAAGATGTTTTCGACTCCGGTAGAGTTTATCGAACTGGTGGTGATGAATTTGTGGTTTTCATTCCCGACATGGGTAGAGCAGAGACGGGTTTTAAGGTTGCTGAATTGACAGGTGAAATAGAGAAAGAAGGCTACCATATCGCCGTAGGATACGAAACGGCGGGTTGTAGACATCTTCTGATCGATAGTTTGGTCAAGGCTGCCGAAATGAGAATGTTTGCCGATAAAGATCGATTTTACAGAAGTGTTCCAAACCGCGATATGCGGAAAGAACCGACCTAACACAAAATCTAAAGGCCACCTGAGGGTGGTCTTTTTAATTTATGCTAAATATGCTAATATAATATATATGGTAGCAATACTAATATTGTTGGTTTTCGCGGTTTTTATGGCGTTTTTTATGCCAATCGAGCCAAAGGTAAAGCCAGCCGATGAGAAGTCACCGAAATACAAGGCTCAAATGAAGAAGCTTTGGCAGGTGGCTCAGACTGCAATGAAGGAGCATAAGCCTTCGCGTGCAGAAAAAGCACTTCTCACTATTTTGAAATTTGATGAAAAAAATGCTGCTGCCTACAACCGCTTGGGAATTTTGTATGCTAAAAGCAAAAAGTTTGATGAGGCGGTAGAGTGTTTTGAAATTGCTCAATCGCTCGACAATAATCCGGCTTCTATTCATAATGCAGGTTTGATTTATCTTGAAACTGGCGCCTACGAAAAGGCTGAAATTGCTTTTAAGCAAGCGATCGAACTTGAGGGTGATGTCCCAGCTAGATATGTGGCGCTTGCTAAAACTGAAGAAAAACTTGGGAATACTAAAAAAGCCGTAGAGGCGCTTGAGAACGCTTATTCGTTGGATCCAAGTGTGAATACGCTTAGACAGATTCTCGCCATCCATGAAGCTGACGGTGATGCTGAAGCAGCCACTGCCACCGCAGCTAGAATCGAAGAACAAATTGCTAAAGATAGTCTTGCTAAGCAACAACGTAGACGTACTAAGCGCGTGGTAAAAACTACTAGAGTAGCAAAAGTGGCTAGACCAGCTGCAAAGCCGGTAAGGCCTGCTATAAAACGTCCAGCTGTTCGCCGAGTCGTGAGAAAAGCAAAATAATCAATTTTATGTTATAATATAGTTAGAGGGGGATGCACCTTAAAAAAGGAGGTGATACGATGAGCAATTTAGATGGTCACGCTCGCGTACCAATTTACACCAATGTGGGCGACTTTTCGATCTTTTCTACCATAGAGAAAAAGGCAATGTTAAAAAAGATGATGCGAGAGCGGGACTATCTCAATTCATCGGATTATATTGTCAAAAAGTGTAGAGAAATCAAAGGGCCGTTCAAGAAGCACAAAATCAAAAAAATTTTAGCACTCACCAAAGAGAAGCTTGAACTTCTCGAGACTAGAATTATGATTTTGAAGCTCGAGATAGAGCGCGACAAGTTTAGACGTAAAGTCGACGAAGCTTTGGCGCGCGATACACCAAACCAAAAATACTCCGGGCTTGAATCTGATCCGGCAGGATCATGTTCAAGTGATACTCCGTAGCACCCCCCTTTTATTGGGCCGCGGCTTCGTGCCGCGGCTTTCTATTGGCTTGAAAAAGAGCACTAGCTAGACTAGTGCTCTTTCGAATAATGTGCTTGAAATCTCTACCATGATTTTGGCAAATTTTGGGTCGAATTGAGTCCCCATACCGTTAACCAGTTCTTTGACAACTTTTCCTTTCGGCAAGCCGTCGCGATAGCTGCGCTTAGATGTCATTGCATCAAATGTGTCGGCCACTGCAATGATCCGTGCGGTTTCGGGAATCTCTTCGCCTTTTAATCCAAACGGGTAGCCTTTTCCATCATAACGTTCATGATGAAAACTGGCGCCAACGGCGAGATCCGGAGAAATGCTGATTTTGCTGAGAATGTCTCTTCCGACCTGCGGATGCGTCTTAACGATGGCGTATTCTTCGTCGGTGAGTTTACCCTCTTTGTTGATAATAGCGTCAGGAATACCGATTTTGCCAACATCATGTAAGAGTGCAGCAAGATAAATTTTTTTACATTCTTCATGAGTTTTGCCGGCGACTTCGGCGATCATAACGGAATACTCTGCTACTCGTTTTGAATGACCATTGGTATATTTATCTTTGGCATCGATGGTCTCCGCTAGAGCTAGCGTGGTTTGCTCCACCATAAGATCGGTGTGTTTTTGCTTTTCGAGTAATAGATCCATTTCTTTTTGATGAGCATTACGTACTGCTTCGTTTGCATCTAATATTGAAAAGCAATAAAGTAGTACTGCCATTGCTACGATAGTTGCGCCAATAAGCGGGATACCGCGTATGAAGAAATGAGCGATCGAAGCAACTAGAGGTGCAAGCGTAAACATTAGAAAAGGTAGGAAAAGTTTTTTGCTGAATATTTTCCTAAATCTAATGACATTCGCCGTCAAAATCAAGATTGTGACACTGGAGAAGATGTAAGAAATACCATAGAAATTACTCCGATGGTAAACATTGTTAGCGTCGTAAAAATAATAGAACTTCGTAAACTGAGAAAATATCACAAGTACTTCGCCAACTAACAATATTTGCTCGGTGAGCTTGAAATTTTTTGGCATTTCTTCTAGTTTTCCTTCATTCCTCAACATATCTTTAAGATACTGGGCAAACGCATAAATGATTGATAAATTTAGCCCATAATTAAAGAATTTGCTGATTCTAGTGATAAAGAATGCTGCTTTGCCAGGAATACCGTCGTAGAGATACGCAAGTTCTTCTGATAAAACTAACAGCATCGAAGCGAATACTATGGCAAAAAGTATCCGTTTCCTCTTTTTGGTGAGAGAATCTGTAATGAATAGAAATACTACTAACACTGAACAGATTCCGATTAATACGCATACCATTATTTCTCGCAACATGGTTTTTACCCCCTTTCGCATTTTTCCGAGATGTTAATGTACCTTGCCCATATTTTACCATAAAAACAGGGAATAGTCAATTTGGTACATTATCTAGCGATACAGCGAATTGGTAATGCGGCTTTTGCGCTTACTTTTGTCCAGAAGCCGCTAGGGCTTGACGAGTGGTCTGTTGAGCTAATATATGTTGCAACAGCTGTATCGTTTGTAGACGGGACATTGGTCCATAACCTTGTAGCTTTTCCAGCTGTTATTGATGAGCTGTTGGTGGAGCTTGAGACAGAGAATAATTCTCCTGGTACTGCGTAGAATGGGCTCCTAATGATTGGCCAGTCCGCGCCGTAGGTGCCATTAATATCGTAGTGCCAATCCCAATAAACTACATTATAGTATTCATCCTTGCCACCAGTAGCGGCGTTTTTGGTATCTTTGTAATATGTGGTTCTAGGGAGTCGCCAGCCTTTAGGACAAATAGAAGTATCTGGGATAGATGCTTCGGTGTGAGTCTCCCCATCATATTGATAATAATCGTTATAATTATCGCCGGCAACAGCAGCAATCCAGTTATAATAGTTACCAACGTGGCCGTGGGTGCCGTTTGTTTCGAACGGTTCTTTGCCGAATTTAGACTCAGCAGAACACTTGTCAATGTCTAGTAACTCACAGGTGGCTGGGTTTCTGCCTGCTCTATCTGCATTGTTAAAGTAAATATCACCTGGGTCAAATGATTGAGGGATGTTGAGTTCCAGGGTTACATAAAAGGAGCTTTGGTTTGCTATATCGTAGGTGGTGGTTGGTGTCCAGTTAGATTTAACATCGGTATCTGCTGGAGTAAGAGTTCTGTTAGAGCTTAGATCAAGGTCTAGGTTTTGAGTCATCCAACAATTGTCATCCCGTATTTTAGTAACCCAGTAAAGCTTGTTATCTCTTGTATCGACCATTTGAACTTGCACGGGGATATTAGCATCATAACCAATACTAGCGCAGAGCTCCGGGGTCATATCTTGCATTTTGTAATATTCTTGGCCATTTACAGTGACTGTTTCTAGGTTAGCAGCCTCAAAGGCCTCCTCGAAAGTGACTGGGCGCCATTTGGCATAAAGGTCAAGTATATTGTTTTCGCCTTCTGGTATGGTTATCGTGGCTTGATCTTGAAGAATATTGGTGTCGTTATACCATCTAGTCCAACCGAGGAAGACGAACCCTGGTTTTTCAAATTGGTTAGCTGGAAGGGTAAAGTTTCTGCCACCAGGGACAAACAGAGTCGGCATAACTGTTTCGTCCTCGGTACCTGACCAAGAGGTATTGAATCTGATATGGCAAGTAGGTTTATTATAAACGTCGCTAAAATAGCCAGGACTATTGGTCTTATCGATATGCGCATAATCCTTTTGGCGATGTTCGCTATTATAAGTAGTGCCATTTTCGCCGGCTAGAAGTTCGTTATTATTAAACATAGATTGACCAGCTGTTTCATTATAGGTATCTACTACAAAATTTTCTGATACGTAGATTCCGGTAAGATGTGCGTCTCCTTCGGCCTCCCAGAACATACGGTCCATATTAGTAACTTTATTGGTATCAAATTTGCTAAGGTCTAGAATTTCAGCTTTGGTGTTTTCAAACATACTACTCATATCTGTGACGTTTGAAGTGGTCCAGTTTTCTACGGTATGAATATCGAGATTTTCTAAGCCGGTATTTTTAAATAGCCTACTCATACTCTCGACATTAGAGGTATTCCAATAACTAAAATCAATCGTTACTAGATTTGGGGTATTCTCAAACATGCCACTGATATCGGTGGTGTTTTCGGTGACTAAATCGCTCACCCAGGCGTCTTGGATAGCCGAATCTTTAAACATATCGCTACCGTCTTCTAGACTGCTGAATGATGCATTGAAATAAGTAAGGTTCTCACAGCCTTCAAACATGCCATGAGCGTTAGTGACATTAGGGAAGTAATACATATGCTCGGAAATGGAACCACCGTCAATGTTGGAACCAGCGAACATATATGAGGCATTTTCTAGACTGCTGATGTCTATAGCTTCATACTCATTGTAGCCAATATATTCTGCGGCTGAGTCTTTGAAGGCAGACTCAAAACTGACTACTTCGCTAGCATCTAGATAGTATAAGTTGACGTATTGAAATGGCATGTACTCGAATATGTGCGAGCTGTCAGCGTTTAATTTAGGGACAGCTTCACTCCACCAGTAAATATTATTGTCTTCGCGCCAAAGCCAAACTGGGGCGCCGGACTCAGCGATGTTGTATTTGCCATTAAAATCGCTAGGTGTTTCCCAGTAATTGTCAAAATACATGTCTGTGTCTCCATTGACTAGAGCTCTTAGGATGGTATTGATTTCTGAGCCGGTGATAAGGGTGCTATCTACTCTCTCCCACTCAGCGTAGAGATATATCTCGTCTTCATGGGTAAGATTTTTGACTTCGGTCTCGTCGTCGTAGTGAGTACCAGAACCGTCTGTTTCGGTGTTCCAGCCCAAGAATTTATAACCTTGATTGCCATAGAATTCTCCTTTTGGCAAGGTAAAGACCTCGTTGGAACGTGCCTCGATATAGCTTGTAGAGTTCATTCCGATGTAAAAAGATGGGTAAGTTGGTTCTAGGTCGTAGTAATTAGAATCGAGATAAACGTAGTAGTTCTCTTTGCCCCATTCGGCATAAAGATTGACCGTGTCGCCATCTATGGTAGTAAGATTTTTGACTTCGGCCTCGTCGTCGTAGTGGGCCCCAGAATAGTCCGCCTCAGTATTCCAACCGGTGAACACTAAATCTTCGTTGGTGAAATAGTTAGCTGGCAATGTTAGCGGAACATCGTAAGTAGCGTCTAAAGTTTCGTCGTCATATGCGCCGCCATTGGCAACTAGATTGATATGATATGAAATCGGTGTATAAACTGGGATGAGTGTTAAATCGTCGGTGACGGTGGTAGTTGGGTTATAATCGAAACCATCTTGATAAGACCATTTCGAGAAGTTGTAGCCTTCTTTTTCTTCTGGGTCTGTTAGATTACCGCCTGGCTGATTCCAATCCACGGCTTTTTGTTGTACGTTGCCATCTTCATCGGTATAAGAAATGGCAATTTTGTCATAAAGCTTGACTGTCGGCTCCACGGTGATGTTAGAAGTGATGACAGTAAGTGCACGGATATTTGCGGTTAATGGGATCATAGTGATAAAGGCAACTGCAAGGCCTAAACAACTGGTAGCGAGTTTTCGATGTTTTTTCCAAATTAAAATGAGGCCGACAATGCTAGCAAGGCCAGCTAAAATAGCAAAAGCTATAGTGAATTCTGAGGCCCCGTCAAGTTTTCTAATGTTTTGACCGGTATCCGGGACGATAGTATCTGGAGTTTCTGCACCCGTGTCTGGAACGATTGTGATATTATCAGTGCTTTCTTCTCCGGTAGAAAGATTTTCCAACATAAAATTGATTGTAGCTGGGGTATCTTGGGTTCTTTGGGATAAATCTGTAACTAAATTGGCATAAATAGCCATCACCGAAAAGCTAAGAGTGTTGTCAGGATTTAGAATAGTGCCAGCGTGATCATCAAATTGATATTCTACGTATGGGTTGGTATTTTCTAGTTGTATTTGTACGAGTTTGTATGTATTTCGGGTTGGATTTTTTACGGTAAAATTGAGGGTGGCATAATCATACCTACTATGGAACTTAATATCAGCGTCAACTGTTTCGCCATCAAAATTAGTGATTTGTGCTTCTGTAGTGGAGGACTTATCGCCTACTGAAACATCAGTAATTTTTAATATGTTATTAGCGGCATTAACAGATGTCGAAAGAACAAAAGACAGCACCAGAGTAAATACAGCACCTAAAATATTTCGTTTTTTCATGTATATCCTTTTGCTTATTTTTATTTTAGCATAAATGGGATGGGGCTGGCAAGAAAAATAGCGAACAATGTTCGCTACTTTTCTTGGTGCTGGAAGTAGGACTCGAACCTACGAAGGCCGAAGC